>ERZ1643250.3601-NODE-3601-length-10466-cov-7.454807_pt1 | contig 10466 bp, 9 predicted proteins | sample MGYA00579262_ERZ1643250 | MGnify/ENA primary metagenome ERZ1643250 (study PRJEB29033, sample SAMEA4952265) | chicken gut metagenome | biome: Broiler Chicken; feature: Gastrointestinal Tract; material: Caecum | place: Ireland | collected 2018 | study: Broiler...
GACCTGACGATCATGACAGCAATGGAATATGCGGGATATACACTGAAAAGAGGATGCGGCTGCCGTCACGGCTTCTGCGGTGCCTGTGCCACGATTTACAGGATCAAAGGACAAAATGAGCTGAAGACATGCCTTGCCTGTCAGACACAGGTTGAGGAAGGCATGTATGTGGCAAGCATCCCGTTCTTCCCGACAGATAAGAGAACTTACGACATCAATGAGATCCGTCCGGAGCAGAGGATCATGATGGATCTGTATCCGGAGATTTACAGCTGCATCGGCTGTAACGCCTGCACAAAGGCCTGCACTCAGGACCTTAACGTTATGCAGTACATTGCATACGCACAGCGCGGCGAGTTCGAGAAATGTGCGGAAGAGTCGTTCGACTGTATCGGATGCGGATGCTGTTCCGTGAGATGTCCGGCAGGAATCTCCCACCCGATGGTAGGAGTCCTTGCAAGACGTCTGACCGGAAAATACATCGAGCCTGAGTCAAAGCATCTTACAAAGCGTGTGGAGGAGATCCACCACGGTGATTACGATCAGCTTATCGAGCAGATCATGGAGAAACCGATCACAGAGATGCAGGAACTTTACAACAACAGAGAGATTGAGAAATAAGGAGGGAAGATCATGTTTACACCGGAAATGATGGAATCCGTAAAAAAAGTGGAGGCCACCAGAGCTGCGCGTCTGGGCGTAGAGCCGAGACGTATGACGGCGGACGAGAAAGATGCCCTTCTTAAGGAATTCCATCCTGATTACAGGGAAGAGGCATTTGCAGAGATCAAAGTAGGACCGAATAAGGGACAGAAAGCGCCGAAGGAGCTGGTACACCTGCTTCATTCTAACAGCCGTCTGCTCTCGGAAAAGGTTGATATCAACAAAGTAGACTATGATGTGGACGTGCTCGTCATCGGCGGCGGCGGTGCGGGAGCTTCCGCTGCGATCGAGGCACATGAGGCGGGCGCTAACGTTATGATCGTGACAAAACTGCGTATCGGCGACGCCAACACTATGATGGCAGAAGGCGGTATCCAGGCTGCGGATAAGGAGAACGATTCTCCGGTACAGCACTATCTGGACGCTTTCGGCGGCGGTCACTTCGCAGCAAGACCGGAGCTTTTAAGACGTCTTGTTATGGAAGCGCCGGATGCGATCAAATGGCTGAATGAACTGGGCGTTATGTTCGACAAGGATGAGACTGGCCGTATGATCACAACACACGGTGGCGGAACATCCAGAAAGAGAATGCATGCCTGCAAGGATTACTCCGGAGCAGAGATCATGCGTACCCTGCGCGACGAAGTATTAAACCGCCAGATCCCGGTTGCGGAGTTTACAGTAGCAGTAGAGCTGATCAGAGACGACAGAGGACAGGTGGCAGGAGCCGTGCTTCAGAACCTGGAGACAGACGACTATCTTGTAGCAAAGGCTAAGACAGTCATCATCGCAACAGGCGGTGCGGGACGCATGCATTACCAGGGATTCCCCACATCCAACCACTACGGAGCGACAGCAGACGGACTGATCCTCGGATACCGTATGGGTGCTCCGCTCCTGTATCAGGATACGATCCAGTATCATCCGACGGGCGTTGCTTATCCGTCCCAGATCTTCGGCGCTCTCGTGACAGAGAAGGTGCGTTCCGTAGGCGCACAGCTTGTCAACGTGGATGGCGAGGCGTTCATGCATCCGTTGGAGACCCGTGACGTGGCCGCATCTGGCATTATCCGCGAGTGTACGGCACGCGGCAAGGGCGTGAATACACCCCTTGGAAGCGGCGTATGGCTTGACACTCCGATGATCGAGGAGATCGGCGGAAAGGGAACGATCGAGAAACGTATCCCTGCGATGCTCCGTATGTATATGAAATATGATATTGATATGAGAAAACTTCCGATCCTCGTATACCCGACGCTGCACTATCAGAACGGTGGTCTGGAGATCGGCGGAGACGGATTCACAAAAGTGATCGACAATCTGCTTGTTGCAGGTGAGGCTGTCGGAGGAATCCACGGAAGAAACCGTCTGATGGGCAATTCTCTGCTTGATATCATCGTATTCGGACGCAATGCAGGAAAGGCTGCAGCGGCGAAAGCGAAGAATGTAGAGCTTGGAAACATGAATCTTGATCATGTACAGGCATATGCGCAGGAACTTAAGGAAGCCGGACTTGATACCGGAGATGTTTCCCCGCTTCTGCTCCCGAAATATGCAAGACACGAGAGATAGAAGGGAGTAAGAAAAAAGAATGGATATATTAGCATGGTTTCAGGACAGCGTTCTCGGCAATACACTGATGGTTGTGTTTATGGTAGCTTTTATCGGCTATCTTGTTGGAAGTATTAAGATCCGCGGAGTAGAGCTTGGTACAGCCGGTGTTCTTCTTGTAGCTCTGGTATTCGGACATTTTGGATTTAAAGTGCCTGATCTGGTCAGGGAACTGGGTCTGATCTGTTTCGTAACTTCTGTAGGATTTATTGCAGGACCGAAGTTCTTCCGTAATTTCAAGATCAATGCTAAATCCTATATCCTGCTGGGATTTATTATTATCGTTGTTGGAGCTCTGACAACAGTTGCAATTATTGAGATCGCAGGTGTTCCGTCAGATATCAGCGTAGGTATGATGTCGGGAGCTCTGACAAGTACGCCGGGGCTTGCGGCAGCGATTGACGCTACCGGGTCTGCAAATGCGTCTGTCGGATATGGAATTGCCTACCCGTTTGGCGTTGTGGGTGTTGTACTTTTTGTACAGCTCGTTCCGAAACTTCTGAAAACGGACATGGCTGCAGAACGCGCGAAATTCGAGGCTGCCCAGAACGTTGGAGATGACCAGCTGAAAAAGAAAAGCAAACTGTTTGTTGTGGATGAGATGGGGCTTTTCCCGTTTGCACTCGCCATCGCGCTTGGAATTATCCTGGCCAAGATCGTAATTCCGCTTCCGGGCGGAGCAGAGTTCTCGCTGGGAACCTCAGGCGGTCCGCTGATCGCAGGTCTGATACTGGGACATTTCGGACATGCGGGAAAGATCAGTTTCCATGTAGAGAAATCAGTTCTGGAGTGCTTAAGAGAGTTTGGTCTTGCGCTGTTCCTTATCGGAGCCGGCGTGGAGGCCGGTCCAGGATTTATCGAAATCCTGAAAGAGCAGGGAGTTGTTCTTTTCCTTTACGGCGCACTCATCACACTGATTCCGATGCTTGTCGGATATTTTGTGGCAATGAAGCTGATGAAACTGAGCCTGTTTAACACATTGGGATCCATCTGCGGAGGTATGACAAGTACCCCGGCTCTTGGAACTCTGATCCGTGTAACTGGTACAGATGATGTAGCCTCCGCATATGCGGCGACTTATCCGGTAGCTCTCGTGTTCGTTGTGCTGAGCTGCCAGTTTATCGGTATTTTCCTGTAAAATCAAAGTGGATCTGAACGATCTGCTTTGCTGTTCTGCGGGCTGTACAGGCCTGAGATGCTAAAGCAGTCCGCGAATATTATAAAAAATAAAAGGAAGGAGTTGATTTACATGCGTGAAATTAATGTAAGTACACTTACGGATGTGATCGAGAAACTCTGTATTGAGGCGAACAATCATCTTCCGGAGGACGTGAAATGTGCGATCCGTGACTGCCGTGCATGTGAAGACGGCAATATTGCCCAGGGTGTCCTGGACAATATTATCGAGAACTTTGAGATCGCAGACAATGAGAACGTGCCGATCTGTCAGGATACCGGCATGGCATGTGTATTTCTTGAGATCGGACAGGATGTACATCTTGTAGGAGGAGATCTCAGAGAGGCGGTCGACGAGGGCGTGCGCCGCGGATATACAAACGGATATCTGCGCAAATCTGTCGTAAAGGATCCGGTGCGCCGCGGAAATACGGGAGATAACACTCCGGCAATGCTCTATACGGAGATCGTGCCGGGCGAGAACATCAAGATCACAGTAGGGCCGAAAGGATTCGGCAGCGAGAATATGAGCCAGATCCGTATGTTCAAGCCGTCAGCAGGTCTTCAGGGCATCAAGGACTTTATCATCGAGGCAGTGGAGACTGCAGGCCCGAATCCGTGTCCGCCTATGGTAGTCGGCGTCGGTATCGGCGGAACATTTGACAAATGTGCGCTTCTGGCAAAGAAGGCGCTGATGCGTCCTCTGGATTCTTCCAATCCGGATCCGTTCTACGCTGACCTTGAAAAAGAGATGCTTGAAAAGATCAATGAACTGGGGATCGGACCTCAGGGATTCGGCGGAAAGACAACAGCGATCGGCCTGAACATCGAGACGCTGCCCACTCATATTGCAGGAATGCCCTGTGCAGTAAATATCAACTGTCATGTGACACGCCACAAATCGGAGGTGATATAAATGGCAAGAAAGATTACATTACCACTCACAGAGGAACTTGCTAAGACACTCCACGCAGGAGATCAGCTGCTTCTTACAGGAACGATCTATACTTCCCGTGATGCCGGACACAAGAGAATGTGTGAGGCACTGGCAAAGGGGGAGGACATCCCCTTTGATCCGAAGGATGCGACGATCTACTATGTAGGACCGACACCGGCGAAACCGGGACAGGTGATCGGAAGTGCAGGCCCCACTACCAGCGGACGTATGGATGCATATGCGCCGACCATGATGTCTGTGGGAGCCCGCGGCATGATCGGAAAAGGCGCCCGTCTTCCGGAAGTTGTGGATGCCATGAAAAAATACAGCGGCGTGTACTTCGGAGCCATCGGAGGCGCCGGAGCGCTTCTTGCAAAATGTATTAAAAAGGCAGAACTTATCGCCTTTGAAGATCTGGGCGCAGAGGCTCTCAGAAAACTTTATGTAGAGGATATGCCAGTTGTTGTCATTATCGACAGTGAAGGAAACAACCTTTATGAAGAAGGAAGAAAGGCATATCTTGATTCAAAAAAATAATTGACGGCAGATAGTAAGAGGTGTAAGATTCAGGCAGTATATTAGTTTTTAATACTGCCTGATTTTTTTGTGCGATAAGCCCGGCAGGTGACTGCCGTGCTCCCTCGAGCAGGCATTTGCCGGACGACAAGCCAAAGTCCGGGCTTGCCCGAGACCTTGGCGACCGCTTACAATCCCGGAATCTGCCTTTTGGCGCTTCCGGTGATTATGACAATTTCTCATTATAAATAGAAACGCCCCACAGATTTGAATAAGGAGATGGAGAAAGCAGCAATGAAGATGGTTAATAAGAAAATTATGCGTTATATGTATTATATCCTGATGTTTCTGCCGCTGGCAGTTACAGTTATATCTCTGCTGTTTCTGCCGGACCGGATACCCGCTCATTACGGATCGGACAATCAGGTGACCCGCTGGGGAAGCAAATATGAAACACTTATCTTTCCGGCAGAGACATTGATCTGCGGTGCCATTATGACAGCTGTGGCAAAAAGCGCCGCCGGGAAAGAGAGGGAAAACAATGAAAAAGCAGCAGTTATCATCGGAATGGCTGTTCTGCTTTTGTTCAACCTGATGACAGTTTATTTTCTGTATGCAGATTTCAGACAGATCAGTAATCTTTCGGATATGCCTGTTGATATTACCGGTCTTGTGTTCTGCTATCTGGGCGCTGTGATAATATTATGCGGTATTCTTATGCCGGGACTGAAAAGAAACTCAATGATCGGACTTAGAACCAAATGGAGTATGAAAAATGAAGTGACCTGGAAAAAAAGCCAGAAATTCGGGGGAATAAGCTTTATCATAGCCGGAGTCTGCATAATAATCGTCAGTCTGCAGACAAAAGGAACAACGTGTGTAATATGGTCTCTGGGGCTCCTGACTGCAGATGCAGTCATTGATGTTATCTATACCTATATTGCAGCACGCAAGTATAGTTAAATTGGGATTTGTGTGTGGGAGGGGACGCCGGGAGGGACTGGCGTGGTGCCGGAGGACACACTTTCGTTCGGGACGCAGCACAGCGGTACATAAGAGCGCAAAGAACGCGCTCTAAGAACCGGCGCTGCTTTACGGTCCTCCATTGAAAGCCGGAACCTGAAGTGCGACCAATTTTAGATAAAGTTCCGTCCTTGTTTTGCTCTTTTAAATTTGAAATTGCCGGAGGCGCTGCCGATTGGATGAACTTAGAAAACAGGTGGTTACAGACGGCTGGATGAGCCTTTCAGAAATAAGGGGCCTGGGGTTTCGCTGACTTTGGAGCGGAGGTTAGAAAAAGTTGAAACCTGGCGGCAGGCGTTAAAATTTACAACGGGACTGTCCGAGCGGAACGCGAGTTTCCTGTTGTAAATTTTGTTCTTAGCCTGCCGTCAGGTTTCATAGTTTTTCTTCATCCGCGGAACGGAAGTGAAACCCCAGGCCCCTTATTTCTGAATACGTTTTCAAGATAATTTGTAACTGTCTGTTTTCATAAGCCCTGCCAATTCCGTGCCCTGATAAATTGAAATTTATGTAAAAGAGAATGTACTGTTTGGGGAAAGCATAGGATGTAGAAATATCGAAAGCAGGTGGCGCTCTGTGCCGGATTTGAGAAAAGAGGGAAAAAGAACTGTAAAACATCAGATGCAGGCGCTGGCTTTTCTCTGTGTTTTGCTGTTTTTCCCTCTGCGCGCAGTGGATTACAGAAATATTTATGAGAGTATTTCAGACAGTACGGATGCCGGAACTACAAAGAGTCTGGAAACAGGCGGAATGGAAGAGGGCGAAATGGGAGCTGAGGACGATCGGCCTGGTCCGGCGGTTGCCATCACATTTGACGACGGACCGAATGCCGCCAGTACACCGGCTCTTCTGGACGGACTGAAAGAGCGGGGCGTGAAGGCGACCTTTTTTGTGATCGGGAAAAATATTGAAAAAGAAGGAAACAGGGAGATCATAGAAAGGATGTACAAGGAGGGGCACCAGGTCGGGAACCATACATACAGCCATGCGAATCTCTCACAGATGAGCCGGGAGGAGGCGCATGAGGAACTGAATAGGACAGATGCGCTGGTCAGGGAGATTACAGGGGCAGAGACAGAGTTTGTGAGGCCGCCTTTCGGAGCATTCCCGGAGGACATGGAGGAAGAACTTGATAAGCTTTATGTAAAGTGGACGGTGGATCCGCTGGACTGGACGACAGAAAATGCAGATGAAATTGTACAGAGAGTAGTGACGGAAACAAAAGAAAATGATATTATTCTTTTGCATGACTGTTATGAAAGCTCAGTGGAAGCAGCTCTGCGTATTATAGATATTCTCCAGGAGGAAGGATATGAGTTTGTCACAGTGGACCGGCTTCTGATAGACTGATGCCCAACCGGTCAGAAAGGAAACGATAAGATATGATAAATCAGCATACAAGGACAGAGATGATTCTGGGAAGGGAAGGCCTGCAGCGGCTTAAAGGTTCCACAGCAGCAGTATTCGGCGTGGGCGGCGTGGGTTCCCACTGCATTGAGGCGCTGGCCAGAAGCGGTGTGGGACGGCTGGTCCTGATTGATAATGACAGGGTGTCCACTACGAATATTAACCGGCAGTCCATTGCATATCACAGTACGGTCGGACAGTATAAGACAGAAGTGATGAAAAAACGGATTGAAGATATCGATCCCGGAATCCAGGTGGAAGTATGGGAGACATTTGCTCTGCCGGATAATCTGGAACAGTTTTTTGAGAAGCCGGTGGACTATATTATAGATGCCATTGATACGGTCAGCACAAAGATCGCGCTTGCCGAACTGGCATGGCGCAGAAATATTTCTATTATCAGCAGCATGGGTACCGGCAACAAGCTGCACCCGGAACTTTTTGAAATCGCGGACATTTATGAGACCAGCGTGTGCCCGCTGTGCAGAGTGATGCGCAGAGAACTGAAGAACCGGGGAATCCCCGGCCTGCGGGTCGTGTATTCCAGAGAAAAGCCCATATCTGCCAAAGAAAGCCCAAAATCTGCGCCTTCCGCGGATGAAAATGCAGATCCAGAAAGAATGGGAACAGAGAAAAGGCAGACAGGGCGCCCCGTACCGGGAAGTGTTTCATTTGTTCCTCCCGTGGCAGGGCTCTTGATGGCGGGAGAAGTGATCCGGGAACTGTCAGGCATCAATGAAAAGCAGAAGTAAAGCAGAGTACGCAGGAGGAATAAACATGGATTTGTTTGATTACATGAGAGAGACAGCGCAGGAGAAAGAGGCTCCGCTTGCATCGCGGATGCGCCCTGTGTCTCTGGATCAGGTAGTGGGACAGCAGCATATTATTGGAAAAGACAAACTCCTTTACAGAGCCATTAAAGCGGATAAATTAAGCTCTGTTATTTTTTACGGACCGCCGGGTACCGGAAAGACTACGCTGGCAAAGGTCATCGCCAATACAACCAGCGCAGAGTTTAAACAGATTAATGCAACCTCCGCAGGCAAGAAAGATATGGAAGAAGTGATCCGGGAAGCCAAAGATCTGAAGGGCATGTACGGGCGGAAGACGATATTGTTTATAGACGAAATCCACCGGTTCAATAAAGGTCAGCAGGACTATCTGCTCCCCTTTGTGGAGGACGGAACGGTGATACTGATTGGCGCTACCACAGAAAATCCGTATTTTGAAGTGAATCAGGCGCTTTTGTCGCGATCCAGTATTTTTGAACTGAAGCCGCTGACGAAAGAAGAAATCAGGGAACTGATCCGGCGCGCGGTTTCGGATACGGACAGGGGAATGGGCAGTTTCCATGCGGAAATAGACGAAGAGGCGCTGGATTTCCTGGCAGATCTTTCCGGCGGGGACGCAAGGACAGCGCTCAATGCAGTGGAACTTGGAGTGCTTACCACAGAACGGTCGGCAGACGGCGTGATCCATATTACTCTGGCAGTGGCGTCAGAGTGTATCCAGAAACGTGCAGTAAATTATGATAAGAGAGGGGACAACCACTACGACATTATCTCCGCATTTATCAAGAGCATGCGCGGATCAGATCCAGATGCCGCTGTATATTACCTGGCAAAAATGCTCTATGCGGGGGAGGACATCAAGTTTATCGCCAGACGCATCATGATCTGCGCTTCCGAGGATGTGGGAAATGCAGATCCCATGGCTCTTACCGTGGCTGTGTCAGCGGCGCAGGCGGTGGAGAGGATCGGCATGCCGGAGTCAGGGATCATCCTGTCCCAGGCGGTGACCTATGTGGCGTCTGCGCCAAAAAGCAATTCTGCGGTTAATGCCATTACTGCCGCTCAGCAGGCGGTACAGCAGTACCACACAACGGTTCCGGTGCATCTGCGGGACGCACATTATAAAGGGGCGAAAGACCTGGGCCATGGAACAGGATATAAATATGCCCATGATTATCCGGGGCATTACGTCAGACAGCAGTATCTTCCAGATGAGATAAAAGACGCCAGGTTCTACGAACCCGGCGATCTGGGATATGAAAAACAGATAAAAGACTATCTAAAGAAGCTTCGAGAGCAGTAATGTGTAGATTTCCTGGCTCTGCCGGCTCCAACGGCCTGCAATGGCCTCGGCTTCTTTCTCCGTGGGGACGGTGAGTTTCAGGTCGATCAGACTGTAGCCGTTCTCCACGATCTGGCAGCGGACTTCATACTCCCGGTTTGTGTTCAGATAATAGTCGGACTTTACGGCAGCTTCTTCTTTCAGATCATACTGTTTTTCCCGAAGAAACTCATCAATATCTTTTTGTATGGCGGGAGATATCTTTCTCGCAAAAAAATGGATTGTCTCAGCGCCGCTTTCTGTCAGGTGATAGAGTGTCCGGTTGTGGGTCGTTTCCACTTTCAGAAGCCCGGAACCGGCCAGTTCAGAGAGTGTTTCCTGGAGCCGGAAGTAGGACGTATACCCCTTGTCCAGTATAAATTCTGAAATTTGTGATGTGGTAAGGGGAAAATCCACCTTGTCGAGCATGTATAGTACGATCAGTTTATATAATGTATATGTCTCAGCCATAGTACTCCTTTCCCTGCCATATGTCATTTTCTTTCAGGTACTGTTGTATGCGGTTCAGCACGGTGCGTTTTGCGCCTGTCCACAGAGGGGCGATCAGAAGATCCTTCGGCCCGTCTCCCGTGAGCCGGTGTACAGAAATATCGGGACGGAGCCGGGAGATGCATCTGCCAAGCACCCGGATGTAGGTCTCCATATCTGGAGTGTAGAAAGGGGATTTTGCATAATCCGCAGCGAGATCAGTTCCCTGAAGAATATGCAGAAGCTGCAGCTTGATCCCCTGGATGTCAGTCCGGTTCAGATAGTCAATGGTCTCCATCATCATATCTTCATTTTCAACCGGAAGGAATAAAATAATATGTACGATTACCCGGATGCCGGCTCTGCGCAGATCAGATACAGCCCGGTCGAACACCTCCAGAGGATAGCCTCTGCGGATGTACTCTGCCGTCCGGGGATGGATGGTCTGAAGGCCCAGTTCCACCCACACAGGCTTGATCCGGTTCAGGCGTTCCAGAAGAGACAGGACATCTTCTCCAAGACAGTCTGGCCG
>ERZ1643250.3604-NODE-3604-length-10459-cov-5.243849_pt1 | contig 10459 bp, 5 predicted proteins | sample MGYA00579262_ERZ1643250 | MGnify/ENA primary metagenome ERZ1643250 (study PRJEB29033, sample SAMEA4952265) | chicken gut metagenome | biome: Broiler Chicken; feature: Gastrointestinal Tract; material: Caecum | place: Ireland | collected 2018 | study: Broiler...
CTCGATGCTTATTACGAACAATTCAAAGGGTGGGCGGAATCGTTTGACTTGGCGACCAACGAAGAAAAGAAAATGATCATCTGCAAACTGATCAGCCGTATCGAAGTCGGCAAGGGTTATAAAGTAAATATCGTCCTGAATATGGACTATGAACAGTTTGTAAGAGAGTAAAAAGGCATGGGGCTTTGTATAATAGCCCATGTCTTTTGCTTCTGATAGTAAAGAGTTGTCAGAGAAGAGCTAGAGATAAAATATTAAAAAATTGAAATAAGATAGAAAAATGGTTGACAAAATGCTTTAAATAATATAAAATAATAGGGTACACTACTTAATGATATAATGGGGGTTATTTTAAAAATTTGTATAAAAATCCTTGACAAATATAAAATCTAATATTATAATATAGCCGATGCGGAATAAGCATCGGCTTTTTCGGCTTGTGGATAGAAATAGACTGTAAACAAGGATTTTAATTGGGAGACGAAAAATATGCAGATTAAAAAAAGGCTATTAGGGTTAATGCTAACATTTTTGGTGGGTGGCTGGTATATATTTTTCCCATGCCTTATGGTGGATGCGGGCGTTATGTTCTTAGAAAACGATAGTCTTTTAGAGCAAAATTTTGTGACTTTTCGTGGGAACAGTAAATACAATGGAGCAACGATTGGCTCTCATATCGCGGCAGATGATTTTGCTAAATTACAAATATCGGATGATGGTGGAACACACACTGACGGTAATGGAAACGTGGTTTTTTCGAACTACGTTATTTTCAAGATTGATCTTCTTTTTGATCCACAAACAAAGGAAATTGGAGATACCGGAGTAAAGGTTGTAAAGGATAATTGCGACTGGAACGACATGGATAAGGCCAATGGCTACAAGTATGGTGATCCTGAAACGGATACGGAGCAGCACATTGCTTATGGGGCAGTCTCGGCTGTTCGCATCAACGGAAACGGGAGTGAGACAAAATACGCCCCGATTTTTTCTAAAGGGAATACTTCTGTGGCTGAACAAATTTATAATGTGGACGGTGATTATACCATATATGTTTTTTTTCAAACCAAAGATGGCAATGATGTCCAAAGGCATATTTTGAGTTGGTCTTTTAAAATTCGGACTAAGATTTATTTGTTGGACGAATCAACCGGATATTCGATTAAAGATAGTGGAATATCTTCGAAAAATGTTGTGGTCGATTATGCCAACAGAAACGAAACCTTGTCGCAGGTTTCCCAAAAGGTTGAGGTTAACTGTGTTTTAAACGGAAACCAGCAATTGGATATTTATGACGGTTATATCATGGAAGCCCAAAAAGGAACGAGTGCAAAGTATGAGTTTGAAGTTTGGGCAAATGGCTTTTTGGCGGAGAGGTTTCAATTTGTTATAGATACGGAAAACCTTCAAGAAAGCTTGCTCTTTGGGAATTTAATGAAGCAAACGAGCGATGCCTATTATGAGGCGGAAGAATATTTTTATATCGTATGGGAAGAAAATCTGAATAATCCCATTCATGTTGACATCGTGTACTACGATATGAATGCTCCTATCGTGTATAATGAAAATGGTGAACAGATTATTTCAAAACAGATAATTAAAGACTATCAAGCAGGAGACAAGCTCGACAAAATCGGGCCCTATTTTGTTCAAGCGCGATCAAGCACATATACATTTGACTGTTGGGTAGAGGTGGTTGCTTCTGATAAGCCATCGTACAATTATAGTACTTTGTCTGCGAACAGATTCAACAACTTCAAAACAAAATGGTATCAGGTTTATGACCGAATAAATGATAGATATCTTTGCTTTGATATGTCCGAATATCAACGTGCCTACAATGCTGCTATGACCATTGAAAATAGCACGGTAGATAGGTCATCAGGTAGAGTATATTATAACGGAAGATTCTATAATGACAATATCGACGCTACTGCAGCTATGAACGATTATGTGTTTTCTCAGAATCTAAAAACTGTTTATTACGATCCAATGGATTTTGACGATAACGATGAAAGTATCCGGACTTTTTCAGCTGCGGCATTCGATGGAAAGATTTATTTGAATGATGAGTTTCAGTTTGTAAAGCAACATGGTGCTGAAGTGGAAACTGTTGTGGCGACTGACAAAAACGGGAAAGAGTATCCGATAAGATTTTTTGTTCCCATTTCTGAGCAAGGGATTCCACATGGTGAGTACACTATTATTGAGACGGATAAGTACGGTAATGAAACAGAATATACCGTCTATCGCGATACAAATGCTCCCGAAGTGGCGCTTGATCTAAATGGTGTATTGCATAAGGCTTCTGACGACGAAATGTATACGGTGAAGGGAGCCTTTGCGGTTGACAGTTTTTATGATGATTTTGATTCTTTTGCTGTTCTACGGGTGATATTGCCAAGCGGGGAGATAAGACATTTTTATCAGGAAGAATATCAAGGGATATCTTTTGTGGTAGATGGTTTGTACGAAATTGCGGCATATGATCGAAATGGCAATATAGTGGAATTCAGCGTTACAGTTGAGTAAATCACGACATGCATAGGAAAAAGAATATGAAAAAAAGATTCATTGTATCAATAGCAGCGGTCGTACTGGCTGTAATAATGCTTTTCAATTTTGTTGCTTGTGCGGATGATAAAAATCAAATGGATGTTAATTGTCCGCCGCATGAGTATTTGGAATGGATAACAGATATCCAGGCTACTTGTACAGAAGCAGGAAGCCGTCATCGCATATGCTTAAAATGTGGTTACAGGGAAGAAGATGTAATTGAGGCTCTTGGCCATAGCTTTGTTGACGGCTTTTGCGTTCGCTGTTCTATCCCGGATCCGGATAGAGATCCATTGCCGGATCAAGACCCCGCTGAAGAGGAGACTCCACAAACTGAATCTGCGAAAGTCCGTCTGATAGAAAAACAGCCTGTTGTGGGCGTTGAACCTTCTGCTCCTGCCGAGGTAGCGGTGGCGCAAATTAGTGGTTATAATGCATCTGTCGAAAAGAATGATAATTTTGGGCTTACATCATATAAGGCTGGTGCGTTGGACGTATCGTTTGAAACAAATGCAGATGAATACGGAGTGACGGATACGGTTACAGTAGACGATACAATTTCCGTAGAGCAAATGTATTATGTGGTTGATGATGAACTTGCCCTCGGAGAGATTTATGCCGACTATTATGAAGTTGAGATTGATTACACAAACGGCGGGCGTGTTGAAGGGATATACTATTACGATACCTATTATATTTATAAATACGACGACATCGGTCGCCTGATTGAAGTTTACAAGGACGGCAAGCTTTATAAGTCGTTTGCTTACAACGGCAACGGAAATATTATTGAAGAACAGACCAATACTCAGAACGGAACCGTTCACAGATCATACAGCTATACGCAGAACGGCGAGCTGTTTGCAGTCGATGGTGACAATGTTTATAGGCAGTATCAAGTAAATGGTAACGTTGTATCTGTGGGCGGAAGATCCTATGTGTATGTGTCTGACGATAAAGTGACTGTCAAAGGCGACAGGGATGCGGAGTATCTCTATGAGTATGAGTTTAACGGAACGAGATACATAACGTCTAAAATTATTGACGGCAGAGAAACAGAATACGCCTATGTCGGGGACAGACTTGTTTCATTGCGGAATGATCATGGCTTGGTTGAGTATGTCCTGGATAGCGAATTGAACTATATCGGCATCAAGTTTAACGGTGAGAAGTATTATTTTGCTGTGGATCCGTATGGAAACGTGATGGCGCTCATCGACAGCGACGGGGAAGCCAAAGTTGTTTATGAACACGATATTTGGGGCAATGTATATAGCGTTACAGGTGAATTAGCGCATTCACTTGGTGAGATCAATGAGATCGTCAATCTTAACGGCATCTATGATTTCGAACTTGGGGTTTACTATTTGGCAGAAGGAATATATATCCCCGCATACGGTATCACGCTTCAAAGAGATCCGCAAACGGTAGCGCAAGTCAAATCCATGTACGAGTGGGAGCAGAACGGATACTTTACGCGTTCTGCGGTAAGCTCGTTTGCGGCCATCCATGACAAGGTCGTAGATGTTGTAGTAGAAAATTTGAAAGAACAGGGAATGGATGTCGTCAGCCATCTCTACGCCACAGATGCGGTGGGCAATAGTAGGCGGCTGGTCGATATCTATACGCTCGACTATTCGCTCACGCCGTTTTCAGCAATGAACCTTGTGGATGGCAATCAGATATACGAGGTTATTTATCGCTCGCCAAACAGTGAGCGGTATTATGAGCGTGCCCAGCAAAAGCTGAATGATATCTGCACAAACTGGTCTGTTTCATACTTCGCCGAATATGTCCCCGTTGCGGGTACGATGAAATTTTATGGGCAGTTCATTTATATGGATAAGCTCATATCCTATCAGACGGAATCTCGTGTAGGCGGCATTGTATCCTACGAAGTGCTTGAAAACGAAAAATCGAATTACGACCAGTCCGTTAATATCTTTAACTACGATACGAACAGATATGTTAATTATGTAAATAATACGTTTGACTTGGATTTCCTCGATAGTGTGACCATTATTCCCGGAATCACCAGAGAGACTTACAATAAGATCGACGGCTTCTTATCTGACCAGCTGCAGTCGGTTGCAGGTAATATTTGCGACCAAATGCTGATTTACGATGACCCAGAATATTTGGCAGCGCTTGAAGCAAACCAAGCTAAAGACTATTGGTCGCAGATGAACCTTGGACCTGGTGCAACGACATCCTATTTGGAGATCCAGGAAGATGGCTCCGTTCAGGTCAAGACCATGCCTGTTTGGGAGACCGATGGTTTTGTAACAAAACTACTCATAGGTGCTGGTGTTATACTTGTTACAGCTGTCGTTGCCACGATTGCTGTTGCTATTCCGGGTGCAAATTGTGTGGTTGTATCTATTTGCGTCGGGGCGGCAAAGGGAGCAATCGGCGGCGCGTTGAGCGGCTTTGCGTTTGGTGCGGTAGCGGGTGGAGCAGGCGAACTGATCGGTCAACTTGCAAGCGGACAAACTGTCGATTGGGAAAAGATTGCCAACTCCGCTGCTGGTGCGGCAGCGGACGGCTTTATGACGGGCGCAATTACCGGCGCTATCATGGGCGGCATTCAGGGCGGCATTAAACCTACATACTGCTTCGAGGCCGGCACACCGGTCGCCACTGAAAATGGTTTTGTTGCAATTGAGGATATCGGCGTTGGAGATCGCGTGCTTTCATACGATTATATCACAGGCGAACAGTCTTACCAGACCGTCACGGCGACTTCCATCCGGCAGACGAATGAATTGATTGCGCTTTCAGTCGGCGGCGAGCAAATCGTTACCACGCCTCGGCATCCGTTCTATGTCGTAAATGACGATACATACCATGGCTATACTGCAGCGGAATATCTTTCCGCAGGAGATTGTATCCTGACCGCGGACGGCAATTATGCTGTAATTGAGACGGTTGAAAAGCAACTTCTTGCAGCCCCTATTAACGTGTACAACTTCACCGTTGAAAACAATCATAACTATTATGTCGGTGAAATTGAATTGCTTGTACACAATGTTAGCTGTAGTGATATTCCTGATAATCCGTTGAAAGATGTGGTTTTTACTGATAAAGTGAAAGCGCAAATGGCAAAAGGAGATTATCACGGGTTCCCTAATATTGTAGAGAATTACGGAGCGTATGCAAAGGAGGGGTTTTTAATTGGTGGGGATAATAAAGTTAGGAGGGTTATAGAGATACCAGGTGAATATCGGGGGAAGAGTGGGTTCTTTCAATATATAATTGAAGAAAATAATGTATGTAATCATAGACTTTTTACTACAATCAGTAAAATATTATAAAGGTATAAAGCTATGGGGTTGAAAAAAAATAAATTATTTTTAAAAGCTATAGACTTGTCAGATAGTTTGGGCGTAAAAGATTATGTATGGCACTTTAGCAAATATAAAGAGGTTCTTGAGTTTTGTTTGAAAAATGAAATTATCATATTAGGTGGAGATATAATATTATTTGAAAATAGTACTTATAATTTTGAGTCAAGTAGTTGGCACTATGGGGGGCAATCTTATAAAGATTCTATAAATACAGCAAGAGTTTATTTGGAAAAATATTCTTTGAAAAATGATGTGGATAGTACCTATATTGCCTTTGTTTTTAAAGGAATAAATTAAGTTGGATTGAAATATATTTATGAGAAAAATAAAGTTAATTTGGATGATTTGTACCATAGTTGCTTCGTGTTGTATTATATTTGTTTCTTGTACAAAAAACGATCATAGGCACGAATATGTGGAGAATAGTGAAACTCGAGCTACATGCACACAGGACGGCTCTGTTACTTATAAATGCGATAAATGCGGTGAAGAGTACATAGAGACGATAGAGGCAACGGGGCATACCCCCGGGCCGGAGGCGACTACAACATCTCCTCAGGTTTGTTTGGTGTGCGGAGCTGTTTTGCACGAAAAGCTTCCCTTGGCTCCGGTGATTTCTGCCGCTCCACTTGCTGTCAATTACTATTCTGGCGTATCAACTTCTTTCTGCACAACTCGTATTGATACGCAAGTGCATAGTAAATATACGCTCCCGACGCAGCAATATTATGGGGATCCGAATCAAATCAAACCGATCAATTTGGATATCAGTATCCCGATCCAGGAGTTTTATTCGCACGATGTTCTTTCCGTCTACGGCCTTGCAACGCAAGACGGTAAAACCTTTACAACGCCGAATGGATTTAAAGTTCAATTTGATATCGACATGATTGAAAGTAAACCGGTCAGTGACTTGTTTGCTGCTGCTAACGGCGACTTTTATGATAATTTTGAAGTCCCTGAAGCATTGAAAATTGTGCAGGCGTATCAGTCTTCTGATTATTTTGGTGGTATATTTGAAGTCGTCGATTTCGCCAATTCCTATATCGAAATTGAGAAAGACGGTGATAGTGCAAATGCAAAAAAAATAGCCTTGTGGGACGGGGATAGGGAGACGGTCAGAACGGATATTGAAGTATCGGATGAAAACGGTACGTTGTTCTATGGGGAAGGGACGTATCGCATTCTCTTCAGGTATAGTATGGCGTGGGTGACGAATCCTACATCGGTGGTCTATGATGAAGACGGCAATGCTTGTTATCCGTATGGCTTGATTAATGATCAGTACGATTATTTTTATGTAACAATAACCGATGAAGAAGACGGAATCTTGGTACCGGATGACTATGGTACAGATGAAGAACTTTTTTATCAACTTCGTGTGGATACAAATATTGAGAACGGAGGCAAACTCTTTCTGACTCCCGGTGAAACGATTTGCTTCCGGGATGAAGTCGATTTCTATGTCGAACAAATCCTTTATAAATATGGTGTGCGGTATTACTTTGGTGGAAAAAGGCTTGAAGCGTTTTTTGTCGAATTGTACTATAATGATTACGACAGTGATACAGGGCTGGAGGGATCGAATCCGTATATTTTTTATGATAAGGTTGATTTGATTCCGCTATTAAACGAAGAGGGAATTTTTCAAATTTCTTTCGAGAAAGATTTGAAGTTACGAGATCGGCCTTGTAAAATAGTTGTTGCGAGTAAGTTCTTTGATGAAAGGACAGAACAATTCACAACTATGCAACAGATATACTTATTTACTTTTGATTGGGAGTAAGGTTATGAAAAAGAGAGTTGTGTTCGTTTCGATTTTTAGCGCGGTTTTTCTTGTATGCGTATGTATTGGCATGGGCTGTTTGGCTTGGCAAAATGATACGGCATACGCAAGCAAAGTCGTTTATTTAACGGAGAATGATGAAAGTAATATCGTCACGGAAGGCATTGTTGCGGGAGAGCAGATCGAACTTTATTTAGGGGTAAAAGAAAAAAAGCTGCCAAATAAAGTCGAGGAAAATGGCGAAACGTATTTTTTGCAATCATTTAAAATTGCAGATGAAAACGTCGTAACGGTTGAAGGAACAGATTATGTGCTTGTTCCGTTGAAATATGGTTTGACTTATGCTACTTGCGAGTATTCAAACGGGGAAATTTATAATTACAATATCATTGTACATAACGACACGGAGTTTGTGGAAGGTGTTTCAATTGATGGAAATGATGTCACCAAGACAGAGTTTTTTGTCGGCAAAACATATCAGCTTAAATTAAAAGTGTCATCTGATTGTGATTTCGCTCAGGTGAAAGTCTCCGCAAAAACCGATTATCAAGTTGAGCAAGTGGATGCAGATGGGCGGCCTGTTATAGACTCATACGGAAACATAAAAAAAACAAGAGTCAGTGCAGGGAAATTTCTCGAGATCGATAAGAGTGGCCTTCTTCGTGTGCTTGGCGTTGGTAAATGCGTCGTAACTATTCGATCGGCAACTAATCATAGCGATCCAGGCGTTTCTTTTACAGTTGAGTCGAGTATTGAGCAGCCGGTAATTGGTGCAGCGGTGGAAGAATATTTTTCATCGGCTAACGGAGATGCGCATAATGAAAAAGAGTATGCAATTGATGGTGTTTACACAAAGGATGATTTGAGTGGTATTGAGACGATTGTACTTCATGACATGGTGGATGTCCAAAAAGGAGATTTAAGTCAGGTTCTTTGTAATCTAAGTGAGGTTAAGTTCTCGTTAATAAATGCAGCTCCGGAAACTCGTACTTATATGTTGGATTGCGATGGCATTAAATATGCAATTATCGGATCGGAAAATCAGGCGTATAATTTTTCGATTGCTTCGGCGGGAGAGAATCTTGAAATTACAGTAAAGAATTTAATTTTGGATGCGTCTTCGCCCTTCCAACTGGATGTGGAAAATACGATTCTTAACATGGAGGGCAAATGCGAGGTTAAGGCAGGAGTAGGCAGCCGTGCTATTGAGGCGGAAAATTTGGTAATGAATATTGCTGATTCGGCAGATGTGGCTGTTTATGGAGGCGATGGGGCTAACGGCACATTTTCTCAAGTTGGTGGTAAAAATGGAGAAACCGCAATTTACGTTTCGGGTACTTTATCTGTTTACGGTCCGCAGAATGGTTCAGCACATGTTACCTTCAATGGAGGGAATGGTGGCAATGGCGCTACCTCTCAAACTAATGGTGAGAAAGGTGGTAACGGTGGCTTTGGCGGAGTGGCAATAGAGGCGACTTGTTTGTCGTGTGCTGGCAATTTAGACCTGATTGTCACAGGGGGCAATGGTGGGAACGGAGGAAGAGGTGCTGATGGGCAAATAGGAGCTTCTGGGAAGTACAATGCCCAAGGTCATGGCGGGGCAGGAGCTGATGGCACAGATGCTGGTGATGGTGGTAATGGTGGTGATGGGGCCTCGGCTTGGAATGTTGCAACTAAAGAAATTGACTGTTTAACTAAAGTTATTGGCGGAAAAGGTGGCGATGCGGGAAATGGTGGAAGAGGCGGAGATGGTGGTAATGGCGCAAATGGTGGGTCTTCTGATCATCCTGGATTTTGGACAAATTATGGTTGGAACGGAGGAAATGGTGGCAACGGAGGCGACGGCGGTGATGCTGGCTTAATGGGTAAAGGCGCGAAGATGGAAACGGCGCAAGCGCTTGAATTGCAGAATATTTTGTTGATTGACGGCGTAGATGGGAAAGCTGGGCAAGGTGGCAATGGTGGTAATGGCGGTAATGGCGGTAATGCCGGGGAACGTCACACATGGTTTGATAAAAAATATGGCAAAATCGGCATTGGAGGCATTGGTGGAAATGGAGGTAAAGATAGCTATGGTAATGTCGGTAACAGCGGCTTATCAGGTTCTAATGGAGGATCTGGTAGCATCGGGGGTGGCGGATCTGGCGGTGGTGGAATAGGCAGCTTTTAACTGTTCTCTTCTGAAGAATGATTTACATAAAAGGATACGATTTGGATCGTTTATTTAATGGTATTTCGTAAATCTACTAAAATATTATTTTCATGCTTTGCTAACGAAATTATTTGTATTTTTAATATAAACATCTACGATTGGGAGAGCATTCGGCTGTTAACCGAAGTGTCGTCAGTTCGAGTCTGTCAGGGGCAGCCATGATTGCAGACGAAAAGGCTGCAAGACAAAAAAACCATGAAAAACGTACTGTTTTTCATGGTTTTTTGCTATTTATGCGGCAAAAACGAGTATTTATGAAAAGTGAAGTAAAGATAATATTTTAGGGCTGCTTTTTCGTTAATTTTCAGGAAAACAGGATTTGAACTATCGACATCTGTGCGACAATTTGGATATATAGCGGCAAACGACTAATGTTGAAACGCTCGTGCTGCTGCAGCGGAAATAACAAAAATGCAAGGCTCTCCTTCCTCGGGGGAGCCTTTTTGCATGCCGCGGCGCCTATTTTTGGCGCTTTCTCATGGGCAAACGGGCATTTTTCCGCAAAGGGCAATTTCCGTCAATTTGTTGACATATGTCATAAAGCCGTGATATAATAGA
>ERZ1643250.3605-NODE-3605-length-10458-cov-8.336826_pt1 | contig 10458 bp, 9 predicted proteins | sample MGYA00579262_ERZ1643250 | MGnify/ENA primary metagenome ERZ1643250 (study PRJEB29033, sample SAMEA4952265) | chicken gut metagenome | biome: Broiler Chicken; feature: Gastrointestinal Tract; material: Caecum | place: Ireland | collected 2018 | study: Broiler...
GGGAGTCGGTGACCAGGTTGAGCCACAGCAGCTGCACCGGCACCAGGGGCATCTGACCGAAATTCAGCAGGGTGGCCACAAAGATGGTCAAAATCTCCCCGATGTTGCAGGAGAGCAGGTAGTGGATGGCCTTGCGGATGTTGGCGTAGATACCCCGGCCCTCCTCGATGGCCTCCACGATGGTGGAGAAGTTGTCGTCGGTGAGGATCATGGCGGCGGCCCCCTTGGCCACGTCGGTACCGGAGCGGCCCATGGCGCAGCCGATGTCGGCGGCCTTCAGGGCGGGGGCGTCGTTCACCCCGTCTCCCGTCATGGCCACGATCTTCCCCTTCTTCTGCCAGGCGTTGACAATGCGCATCTTGTGCTCCGGGGACACCCGGGCGAAGACGGAGAACTGGTCAATGTCCTCCTCCAGCAGCTCCTGGGGCAGGAAGTCCAGCTCCGCCCCGGTGAGGGTCCGGTCCCCCGGCCGGAGGATGTCCAGTTCCCGGGCCACGGCGGAGGCGGTGGCCTTGTGGTCCCCGGTAATCATCACCGGCCGCACCCCCGCCCGGTGGCACAGCTCCACCGCCGCCCTGGCCTCCGGCCTGGGCGGGTCCATGAGGCCGAACAGGCCCAGGAAGGTGAGGCCGCTCTCCAGGGTCTGGGAGTCCAGGGTGGGGGGCAGAAAGGCCAGGTCCCGCTCTGCCACCGCCAGCACCCGCAGGGCCTGCCCCGCCATCTCCTCGTTGGCCCGGAGGATGCGGCTGCGCTGGGGGGCGGTGAGGGGGCCGCGGGGCCCGGCGGTGCACCGGTCCAGCAGCACGTCCGGGGCCCCCTTCACATACACCCGGAACCCGCCGTCCGCCTTGGGGTGGACGGTGGACATGAGCTTTCGGGTGGAGTCGAAGGGCAGGTCGGCCCGCCGGGGCTGCTCCTCCTCCAGCTTGTTCTTGTCCAGACCCTCCCTTGCGGCGGCCACCACCAGGGCCCCCTCGGTGGGGTCCCCCTGGGCGGCGGGGGCCCCCGCCCGCCACTCCAGGCGGGCGTCGCTGCACAGGCACCCCGCCAGCAGGGCCTCCCGCCGGCGGCCTCCGGCGGGAATCCACACCTGCTGGACGGTCATCTTGTTCTGGGTGAGGGTGCCCGTCTTGTCCGAGCAGATCACCCCGGCGCACCCCAGGGTCTCCACGGCGGGGAGCTTTTTCACAATGGCCCCCCGCCGGGCCATCCGCCCCACCCCCAGGGCCAGGACGATGGTGACGATGGCGGGCAGCCCCTCGGGGATGGCGGCCACCGCCAGGGAGACGGCGGTGAGGAACATGTCCAGCAGGTCCTTCCCCTGGATGAGCCCCACCCCGAACATCACCGCGCACACGCACAGGCACAGGAAGGACAGGGTTTTCGAAATTTCCCCCATCCGCCGCTGGAGAGGGGTGTCCGTCCCCTCGCTGTCCAGGAGCAGCCCGGCGATACGGCCCATCTGGGTGTCCATCCCGGTGGCGCACACCAGGGCGGTCCCCCGGCCGGCGGTGATGAGGGTGCCCGAGATGACCATGTTGGTCCAGTCCCCCAGGGGGGCGTCGGCGGGCAGGGACTCCGACGGGGCCTTCTCCACCGGCACCGACTCCCCGGTCATGGGGGACTCGTCCGCCTGGAGGCGGCTGCACTCCAGAATCCGGGCGTCGGCGGGGACCAGGTCCCCCGCCTCCAGCAAAATCACGTCCCCGGGCACCAGCTGGGCGGCGGGGATTTTCGTCACCTTTCCTCCCCGGAGGACGGCGGCCTGGGGGGAGGATAACTTCCGCAGCTCCTCCAGGGCCTGCTGGGCCCGGTCCTCCTGGGAGATGGAGATGATCCCGTTTACCACCACGATGACCAGAATGATGACCGCGTCCAGCCAGTCCTCCCCGCCGCTGGCGGCCAGGGACACCCCCGCCGCCCCCAGCAGCACCAGGATCATAGGGTCCTTCAGCTGTCCCAGAATCCGCCCCAGCAGCCCCTCCTGCCTGGGGGGCTCCAGCTCATTGGGGCCGTACCGCCGCAGGCGCTCCTCCGCCTGATGGGGGGAGAGCCCCCCGGGTCTGGCGTCCAGCTCCTGGAGAAGCTGGGCCACCGTCTCACTGTGCCAGCGGTTCATACCATCACGCTCCTTCCGTTTTCTTCCATTATACGAAAGGGCCTGTCCGCATTTTGGGGAAAACGGGGAGGGCGAACTCTCCATACCGCAAAAAGAATCGGCCGCCAGCAGTCTGACGGCCGGTTTCTGTTCCTGTCATTGTGCATGAAGGCGTACCCGGGGCGGGAGGGCAGGCGTCGTTCCCAATCAGAGGGGTGCGCCCGGCCCCCACTCCGCCTCCTCCCGCAGGGGGAGGGAGAACATCTGGTCCACCGCCGCCTCATAGGCGGGGGAATCGGCCGCCTTGCGGATGCGCTTGAGGGGTTTCCCTTCCGCCCCCACAAACAGCCGGGACAGGTAGCTCCACAGCTCCTTCATGTGGAATACCGTGTTCCGCTGGCTGGCGAAGCGCTCCAGATAGGTGTGGTACAGCTCGTCGTGGAAGGCCCGGAGGGTCTCCTTGTCCGGTCCGGGGCCGCCCCTGGCCTGGCGCACCAGGGCGGGGTTGGCCAGCAGGCCCTGGCCGATCATCACCTGGTCCACGCCGGGGAAGTCCCGGGCGAAGCGGGCGCAGTCTCCGGCGGTCACCAGGCCGCCGTTGAAGCACAGGGGGCCCTGGTAGTGGTCCAGGGCGTAGCGGAACCACTCCGTGCGCACCGGGCGCTTGTAGAAGTCGGCGCGCACCCGGGGGTGGAGGATGAGCAGGGAGACCGGGTATTTTGCAAAAATCTCCAGCAGGCGGGGGAACTCCTCCGGGTCCTCCAGCCCAAGCCGGGTTTTCAGGGAGATTTTCATGGGGGGAGCCTGAGAAAAGACCGTATCTAGAAAACAGTCCAGCTCCTCCGGCCGGGCCAGCATCCCGGCCCCCTTCCCCTTGGCGGTCACCGTGCCCGAGGGGCAGCCCAGGTTCAGGTTCACCTCGCCGTACCCCATGGCGGAGAGCTCCCCGGCGCACCAGAGGAAGTCCTCCGGGTTTTTGGTCAGCAGCTGGGGGACCGCCCGGAACCCCTGATTGTGCTCCGGGAGGACGTTGCGCAGCTCCCGCGGAGTGAACACGTGGTCCTGGGTGGGGGAGAGAAAGGGCATGTAGTAGGCGTCCACGCCGGGGAACCAGCGGTGGTGGGCCCGACGGAACTCCGAGCCGGTCACCCCCTCCAGAGGGGCAAAGTAGTAGTTCAAAGGTCTGTCTCCTGTCTTTCCAAGGTTTTGAAGGCGGGGGAGGTCAGTTGGGGTGCTCGTCCACCCAGCGGCAGGCGGCCAGCCCGGCCACCGCCCCGTCCCCCACGGCGGTGGTCAGCTGCCGCACCCCCTTGGAGCGGCAGTCCCCGGCGGCAAACACCCCGGGCAGGCTGGTCTTGCAGTCCTCCCCGGCCAGCAGATATCCGTCCTCGTCCGCGGCGAGCAGGGCGGAGAAGGGCCCGTTCTGGGGCCGCTGGCCCACGGCGATGAACAGGCCGTCCACCTCCAGCTGCTTGGCCTGGCCGGTGATCCGGTTCCGGACGGTCACGCCGGAGAGGCCGCCCTCCCGGGTCAGCAGCTCCTCCACCGTGCTGTCCATCTCACAGACAATGTTGTCCCGGGCCAGCACCTGCTCCACCAGCCGCCGGGCCCCCCGGAACTCCTCCCGGCGGTGGATCAGGGTGACCTGGGAGCAGATCCCGGACAGGAACAGGGCGTCCTGGAGGGCGGTGTCCCCGCCCCCCACCACAGCTGTCGCTTTTCCGGCGTAGAAGGGGCCGTCGCACACGGCGCAGTAGGAGACGCCCTGGCCCACCAGCTCCTCCTCGCCGGGCAGGCCCAGGGTGCGGTGCTGCACCCCGGTGGCCAGCACCAGGGCCCGGCACTCCCGCAGGGCGCAGTCGGTGGTCACCTGAAAGCCGTTCCCGTGGGTGCGGAAGCCGGTGACCGACTCGTACTCCAGCTCCACCCCCAGCTCCTCCGCCTGGCGCAGCAGGTCCTCGGAAAACCGGCTGCCGGGGATGGAGGGCAGGCCGGGGTAGTTCTCCACCAGGGGGGAGAAGTTGATCTGCCCGCCGGGGGCGTTCCCCTCCAGCACCACCACCGACTTGCCCGCCCGGGCGGCGTACAGGGCGGCGGTGAGCCCCGCCGGGCCGCCCCCCGCCACAAGGATATCCGTCATGCTTGCAGCACCTCGCTTCCGGCGCCCGCCCGGGCGCCTTTTTTCCTATTGTAATCCATCCGCCCAAAAGGCGCAAGCCTGGAAGGACGGGACGGAGCGGGAAAACCAGTTTTCTTGACAGAGTGCCAAGTTTCATTATTTTTTTGCCAAGTGTACTTGACATAACGAGGGCGGCGTGATAGGATAAGCTCACAGCAGAGGATGCTCCCGCCTCCGCCCCAAGGCGCCGGGGCCGGGAGGGGGCTCGAACTGGAAAGGAGCTTTTATGGATAAGAATGAAATCCTGGAGAAGAGCCGGAAGGAAAATCAGCTCCGTGACGAGGGGGTCCTCCGCGCCCAGGAGAAGGGGCGGAAGTGGGGCGTAGTTGGATTTTTAAGCCTGTTCGTAGCGGTGCAAATCTACCACCTGGTAATGGGGTTGCACAGCGAACTGCCCACTATTTTCTTCATGGGCTATGTCTCCTGTGAGGCCCTGGGCGAGTATGGATTCCGGCGGAAAAAGAGTTATCTGGGTCTGGGAATTGTGGCGGCCCTGGCCTGTGTGCTCAATTTGGCGGATTATATCAAACACACACTGCCGTAAGGAGGGAAGCAGAATGGAAAAACAGGAAATTCTGGAGAAGAGCCGGAAGGAAAATCAGCTCTGTGACGAGGGGGTCCTCCGCGCTCAGGAGAAGGGCCGCCAGTGGGGCGTGGTTGGCTTTTTGGCCCTGTGCGCGGCGGTACAGGTCTATCACCTGGCGCTGGGGCTGGACAACAGCCTGCCGCTGACATTCTTTTTGGGGTATGTGGCCTGTGAGGCCCTGGGCCGGCACCGGGCCAGGCGGGAGAAGCACCTGCTGGTCGTCGGGTGCCTGGGGGCGGTGGGCTCCCTGCTCTCCCTGGCAAGCTATGTGATGGACACCCTGCCCGCGCTGCAAGGGTAAGGAGGGAAATGGCATGGAAAAACAGGATATTCTGGAAAAAAGCCGTCGGGAGAAGAGGGACGAGGGGGTCACCTACGCGGAAAACGCGGGGCGGCGGTATGGGATGATCGCCTTCTGCCTGCTGAATTCGGCGGTGATCCTGTATAACTTGGTCAAGGGCCTGGACAGCTACCTGCCCCTGGCCCTGTTCTGGGGGTACCTGGCCGCCGAGGGCCTGGGCAAGTATCAGGTGCGGCGGGAGCGCAAGTACCTCTGGGTGGTTGTGTGCGGGGCCGTCGCCTCCCTGTGCTTCCTGCTCTGCTATGTGCTGCGGACCTGGTGAGAGGGGGCGAGGGTTTGGATGAACAGCTGGTTTTAAAAAACCGTTTGAAGGTGGCCCGGGCGGAGAAGGGCCTGTCCCAGGGGGACCTGGCTCAGCTGGTGGGGGTGTCCAGGCAGACCATCAGCTCCATTGAGACGGGGCAGTTCAACCCCACCGCCAAGCTGGCCCTGATCTTATGCATCGCCCTGGACAAGAAATTTGAGGACCTGTTTTACTTCTGAATAGACCAAAAAATCCCCTCTCTGCCGCCCGGCGGCAGAGAGGGGATTGGTGTATTTTTAGATGTGCTGGTGGACCTTGGAGAGCTCCTGGGCGATGTTCAGAATGTGGTCGCCGATGCGCTCAAAGTCGGTGAGGAGCTCGGAATAGAGGATGCCGCCCTCGGCGGAGCACTCCCCGCTCTGCATCCGGGCCAGGTGGCCCCGGCGGTAGTCCCGGGTCATGTCGTCGATGCGCTGCTCCAGGGCCGACACCTGGGTGAGCCACTCCACGCTCCCCGCCTGGTCGGACAGAAGCTGCTGGATGCCCTTCAGGCAGATGTCCTGCATGGAGACGATCTCCTGCTGGGCGGCCTGGGAGAAGGCGATGTCCCGCCGGTTGAGCATGCGGGTGTAGCCGGCCAGATTGTCCGCGTGGTCGCCGATGCGCTCGATGTTGCCGGAGATGGTGAGGAAGCTGCTCACTACGGCGGAGGCCTGCTGGTTGGTCTCATAGGCGATCACATGGGAGATGTGGAGGGAGATCTCCCGGTTCAAAAAGTCGATATACTCCTCGGTCTCCTCCACCTGGGAGAGCTCGTCCTCGTTCCGGTCCAGCACCGAGCGGAAGCTGGCCTCCACGTTCTCCTGGGCCATGAGCATCATCCGGTGGAGTTCGTGCTGGAGCTGGTCCACCTGGATGGCGGACACGCCCAGGCCGCTCTCCTTGCTGCCCGTCTGGATGGGGGTGAGGTACTCCAGGTGCATGCGCTCGTCCTTGTCCTCGGGGCGGTCGGGCAGAATCTTCACCGCGGCCTTGGCCAGGTAGTTGCCCAGGGGCAGGAGGAGCAGGGTGGTGATGATGTTGAAGCTGGTGTGGGTAATGGCAATCTGGCCGGCGGGGGTGGCGGGCAGCACGCCGCTCAGGAAGCTGCCGAGGGCGCCGGGCAGCACCAGGGAGCCGTCAATCACGCTGGCGATGGGGAAGAGAATAAAGAGCGCGGTGAAGATGACGGTGCCGATGATGTTGAACATCAGATGGATGATGGTGGTGCGCTTGGCGTTGCGGGTGGTGCCGATGGAGGCCAGCACCGCGGTGATGCAGGTGCCGATGTTCTGGCCGAACAGGACGAACACCGAGTTGGCGTAGGCGATGACGCCGCTGTTGGCCAGGGCCTGCAGGATGCCCACCGAGGCGGACGAGGACTGGATGATGGCGGTGAAGATCATGCCCGCCAGGATGCCCAGCACCGGGTTGGAGAAGTTGGACATGATGCCCACAAAGGCCTCCGACTCCCGCAGGGGGGACATGGCGCCGCTCATCATGTCCATGCCGATAAACAGCACGCCCAGGCCGGCGAAGATCTGGCCCACGTGCTGAAGCTGGGGCTTTTTCACAAAGACGGCCAGCACCACGCCCACAAAGGCGATGAGGGGGGCCAGCTCCCCCACGTCCAGGGCGATGAGCAGGCCGGTGACGGTGGTGCCGATGTTGGCGCCCATGATGATCCAAACCGCCTGGTTCAGGGTCATCATGCCCGCGTTGACGAAGCCCACCACCATGACGGTGGTGGCGGACGAGGACTGGATGACGGCGGTGATGGCCGCCCCCACCAGTACCCCTAAAAACCGGTTGGCGGTGAGCCGCTCCAGAATCTGCTTCATCCGGCTGCCAGCCGCGGCCTCCAGGCCGGAGCTCATCATCTGCATGCCGTACAGAAACAGGGCCAGGCCCCCCAACAGGCTTAAAAAGTCTGTCATCTGCATAAGGTTGGAATCCTCCTCTTTCTCTCTCGTTTCAGGGAACTATCTATTGCTATTGTTTCGGGTTTGCGGTAAAAATATAAAAAGGCACAGCCCACGGGCCCGGCGCTCCGCCGGCTCCGCAGGTTATGCCAGTATTGTCCGATGAAGTTGTAGCAGGCCGGTTCCCTCCGGCCCGGGTCCCGATGCTCCCATGGCATTGTTCCCTCTCTGCACACCGCATTTCTTTCTTAACACATTCTTTATTATAGGGGCAGGTCCCGGGCATCGTCAATGAATTTTACTTATATTTAACATAGTTCAAACAATTTTCCATGGTTCAAACAAAAATGCGTACCCGGACAGGTCCGGGGGCGTGGATTTTACCAGAGCGGACGTCTCGAAAACCGGGACCCGCGGCCGGACCAGAGAAAGGGAGGAATGATCCATGATCCAGCTGGTGATCAGCGATATCGACGGAACTCTGCTGCAGGATGGGGCGAACGCCATCCCGCCGGCCATTTTTGAACAGATCGCCCGCCTGAAGGAGCGGGGCATCCGCTTCTGTCCCGCCAGCGGGCGGCAGTACACCAGCCTGCGGAAGCTGTTTGCCCCGGTGGCGGACCAGCTCTACTACCTGTGCGAGAACGGGGCGGTGGTCTATGGTCCGGGGGCCCCGGGCCCCATCCTCAGCCGCACCGAGATGGACCGGGACCTGTCCCTGGAGCTGTGCCGGGAGATTCTGGCCCATCCCCGGTGCGAGGTGCTCATCTCCGGGGCCAACACCAGCTACCTGTGCCCCAAGGAGGGGGATATCGTCTCCCTCATCCGGGACTTTGTGGGCAATAACGTGGCCCTCCTCCCCCGGCCGGAGGACATGCCAGAGCCCTTTGTGAAGGTGTCCGCCTACTGCCGGGACGGGGCAAGAGGGGTGGAGCCCGAGCTGGCCCCCCGCTGGAGCGGGCATTTCCACGCCGCCGTGGCGGGGGAGAAGTGGCTGGACTTCACCCTGGCGGACAAGGGGGTGGGGCTGAGGCGGCTGTGCGCCGCCCTGGGGGTCCCCCTGGAACAGGTGATGGCCTTCGGGGACAACTACAACGACCTGCCCATGCTGGAGCTGGCGGGCCGCCCCTATCTGATGGAGAGCGCGGCGGAGGAGCTGCGGGCCCGCTTCCCCCTCCGCTGCCGCAGGGTGGAGGATGTGCTGGCCGGGCTGTGAGCGGCCCGGGCGAAGAAACAGCCCGCCCCGGCGTCTCCTGGTCTCAATGGGACCGGGAGACGCCGGGGCGGGCAGATAAAAGGGGGAAAGAGAAAACCAAAGTGGGATGGGATGAATCAAACGGGAGGCTTACCAGAAGAACCCGCCGAAGGGCCAGTTATTGTAGGAGCCGCCGCTCTGCTGCTGGTTCTGCTCCGACTGGCTCTGGGGCTGGTTGGCCGCCTCGGTCTGCTCGTTCTTCTCGTCGAAGGTGATGGTCAGCTTCAGCTCCTCGCTGCCCCGGATCACCGTCAGGGTAGCGGTGTCGCCGGCCTTGTAGTTGCTGGACAGGGCGGCGGTGAGGGCGGTGCTGGAGTCGATGGCGGTGTCGTCGATGGCGGTAATGATGTCGTTGGGCTGCAGGCCGGCTTTCTGGGCGCAGGAGCCATCCGCCACGCTCTCCACGTAGGCCCCGGCGGACACGCCGTAGTGCTGGGCGTAGTCGGGCACCGAGCTGACCTGGATGCCCATGTAGGGCTTACCGGTGACGTAGCCGTGCTCGATCAGGTCGGAGATGATGTCCTTCACATCGTTGATGGGGAGGGCGAAGCCCAAGCCCTCGGCGGACACGCCGGAGTTGGTCTGGGTGTACTTGGCGGTGACGATGCCCACCACGTTGCCGTAGCTGTCAAACAGCGGGCCGCCGGAGTTGCCGGGGTTGATGTCGCAGTTGGTCTGGAGCACATTCAGGGTAGTGGTCTCGGTCTGGCCGGTGGACTGGTTGGCGCTGCTGGTGGTAATGAGCCGGTCCAGGGCGGACACCAGGCCGTCGGACAGGGAGTAAGTCAGCTCGCCCAGGGGGTTGCCGATGGTATAAACCGTCTCGCCCACCACCAGCTGGTCGGAGTCGCCCAGGGTGACCGGCTGCAATCCGGTGGCGTCGATCTTCACCACGGCCACGTCGTTGTCCTGCTCGCCGCCCACCAGGGTGCCGGTGTACTGGCTGCCGTCGGCAAAGGAGACGGTGATGGACACGGACGAATCATTGGCCGCGTCCTCAATGACGTGGTAGTTGGTGACGATGTAGCCGTCCTGGGTAAGCACGAAGCCGGAGCCGCTGGCCGCCGAGGTGGTGACCTGCCCGAAAATGTTCACCGAGGTGGTGGACACCGTGATGCCTACGCAGGAGGCCAGGTTGGATGCGTACAGCTGCTCGGGGGTCATGGGCTGGCCGTTGTTGCTGTTGGCCACGGTGTCTACCTCAACGGTGGGGCGCTCCCCCTGGTACACCACCGTGTCCCCCTGGCTGATACTGCGGTAGGCCGCCGCGCCGCCTACTCCGGCTGCGCCGCCCACCACCGCGCAGGCAAGCACCAGGGCGATGGCCCGCTTGGTGAACCGGCCGGGACGCTTCCCGGGCGACTCAGGTCCGGGACCGGCAGGACCCGGGACGGGAGCCGGAGAGGGGTCGGCGTAGTCGCCGAAGCCGCCGCGGTATCCGTCGTTCTCACTATTATAAAAATTGAATTCATTGTCTGCCATGATCAATCACTCCTCCGTGTGAAGCTGTGGGGGTTTTCCCGTTTGACAAGTCACAGTATACGGGAGAAATATGAAAAAAGCATGAAGAAACTTGGGGCCATTTTTTAATTTTTCTGCAAGAAATTGAAAACTGAGGGGAAAAGGTGGAATTTTTCCCCGAAAACCGCACATTTTTTAAAGTTTTCTGAAATGCTTCCGGCCCCGGCCGCAGAAAAACAGCCGCCCGCAGGCGGCTGTTCAGCTTGTCGAAAAACCTCTGTTCAGACGAATCCGCCGGAGCGTTGGCGGGGGA
>ERZ1643250.3609-NODE-3609-length-10453-cov-5.079342_pt1 | contig 10453 bp, 8 predicted proteins | sample MGYA00579262_ERZ1643250 | MGnify/ENA primary metagenome ERZ1643250 (study PRJEB29033, sample SAMEA4952265) | chicken gut metagenome | biome: Broiler Chicken; feature: Gastrointestinal Tract; material: Caecum | place: Ireland | collected 2018 | study: Broiler...
TCTGCGTTTTCATACGGTCTGTGCAGTAAATGCACAGACCTGGCTGAACTGTAACCGGATCAGATCTGTTGTTTTGTTCTGTAACTATATCTTAGCAGTTAAATTTTTATTTCGCCGCAGAAAAGTCTTAAAGTTATTTTAAGATTCCCGCGCCCGTCCGCTCAGAAGACCGAACAGTTACAGTATAGTATACTTTTATCTGTGGGACAAGAGTGAAACGCCGCCGGGGTTTGACACGCTTTCCGCAGCATGATATAGTATCAGAAAAAGCGGCGTGCCGCCGCCATGCAGCGGCAGACGAGCTCCGCTTTTTCAGAAAGGACGAAAGAACATGTTTCGACTCTGGGCCCGACTGGTCAGCAAAAATCATCATACGGCAAAAGACATGGTCATCTGCGACGATACCTCTGAGACCCGCACCCACAAGATCTTCCGCGGGCTTGAAAGCATCTGCGACGCATGGAACCTTGCGGTTCCGATCTGGCTGGATTCCAACATCACAGATTTCAAGCGTCACAGCAAGACAAAATTCCGTCAGGACAACTGGATTGAAGAGATTGAATTTGATTTTCTGGAAATTCAGGTAATCGAGGAGGATGGCGCGTGAAGGGCTGACAAAAAGACGCCCCGGAAATCGTTCAGGTTTCCGGGGCGTCTTTTTGTCAGATACCATCTGTTTTCTGTTATTCCGCAGAGCGTCAGGCATATGCCGCTGCCGGTCCGGGCGTCGGCCCCGGCAGTAAATTTCCGTCAGATCTTTCCGATCAGTCCGCTCTGTCTTCCATCCCGCAGGAAAACGGGAATCTTTTCTATCGGCGCATCGATCTCGTAAGCCCGTCCGCCTTCGTATTCCTTTCCGTCGCTCATATCTGTCCAGGTTGCTCCCGCCGGCAGGTAAACCGTTCTCGACACTGCACCCGGCTGTACCACCGGGGCTACCAGAAGGTCAGAACCGAACATATACTCGTCTGTGATATCCCAGCATTCCGCATCCTCCGGGAATTCGTAGAACAGCGTCCGCATCACCGGATCGCCTTTCTCATGCGCCTCGCACATGGTCTCGCGGGTATAATCCCGCATTGCCTCGCGCAGCTGAATATATTTCACCAGGATCGGATAATTGTCCTCCCCGAAGCTCCATACCTCGTTGTCTGCACCTGTCCATTCACGTTCTTCGCCTGCCTTGTTGATGATCTGTTCATGAGGCTCCCGGCTGCCATGGATTCTCATGACCGGGCAGAACGCCCCGAACTGGAACCAGCGGACCAGAAGCTCACGGAATCCTTCGTCCTCAATGTTTCCTCCGTGGAAGCCGCCGATATCCGTGGTCCACCACGGAATTCCGCAAAGTCCCATATGAAGGCCTGCGCAGATCTGCTTGCGGAAGTCTTCCCAGCTGGAGAAAATATCTCCGGACCATACCAGAACACCGTATCTCTGACTTCCCACCCACGCACAGCGGGCAAGATTTACGATATCTTCCTGGCCGTTTTCCTTCTGTCCCTCGTAGAACATCCGGGCATACTCTCTCGGATAAATATTTCCCACTTCCGCCACCGGTCCTGCAAAGTACCGGTAACTCTCAAAATCATAGGTGGTAAATTCCGGCTCGGCCTCATCCAGCCAGAAGGTTTTGATTCCCATGTCCGCGTAATTCTTTTTGATTTTCTCCCAGACATATTTTCTGGTACGCGGATTGGTTGCATCCAGGAAGACGTTGTTGCCGTGGAAGACCATCTGAACGTCCACACCGGAGTTTGCCTTCACCAGAAGCCCCTGCTGTTTCATCTCCTCATAGTTCTCGCTTCTCCAGTCGATCTGCGGCCAGATCGAAACCATCGTCTCGATTCCCATTTCTTTCAGTTCTCTGACCATCGCCTCCGGATCCGGGAAATATTCCTCGTCAAAGCGATAATCGCCGCAGCGCGGCCAGTGATAGTAGTCGATCACCAGAACATCCACCGGAATATTTCTCTTTTTATACTCCCGCGCAATATTCAGCACCTGTTCCTGATTGTAATAACGCAGTTTGCACTGCCAGAAGCCAAGCCCATACTCCGGCATCATCGGAACTCTTCCCGTTGCCAGCGTGTACTTTTCCTCGATCTCCCGGGGAGTGTCGCCTGCCGTAATCCAGTAATCCAGCTGCTTTGTGCTTTCCGCCACCCACTCTGTGGTGTTGGTTCCGAAATGCACCTCTCCGATCGCCGCGTTGTGCCACAGGAATCCATAGCCGAGGCTGGACACATAAAACGGAATGCTGGCCTGCGAATTTCTGTGCGCCAGCTCCAGGTTGCAGCCTTTCAGGTTCATCTTCTCCTGCTGGTACTGTCCCATACCGTAAATCTTTTCTTCCGGATCAGAGACAAAGCTCGCTTTCAGATGGAAATTTCCTCCCGGAAGCGTCTTGTAATGTCTGGCTCTCAGAGACAGCGCGCCGCCGTTGGAAATTTCCTTCAGAAGCACCTCTCCCTTCTGATTGCAGAAAGTCATCTGCAGCACATTTCCCCAGAGCAGCACTTCCATAACCGCGGTGATCTTCCCGTTGGTAAGCACTGCCTTTCTCTCTTCCATTGTAATCTCTACCGGCGTATCCTCTTTGGGAAGAAGCGCAATGCTTCCTTCCTCCAGATCACTGAGAAGACCTGCACGGATTCTCAGACTGTCCGCCATCCAGGGCTCCACCTTTACAGTCTCTCCATTCTGCCGGAAAATCAACGCATCCCCCTGTCTTTCAAAAAATCCCATCGTTCCTCCTCTCTGCCGCAGCCATATCTGCGCGTCTGCGGCATTTCTGTAGCATTCACCAAGTACTTATATTATAGCATTTCGGACCCGGCAGTTCCGGCTATTTGATATGAAATACTGGACAAATATTTACCTTTAAGACAAATCTCTGCTCCGCGCGAGTGCACATCCTGCGGAGCGTTTTTATATCACAGGGAACGAAGTTTCCTGTGGTATGACAAAGAGTTCCGCTTGCGGAACTCTCGCGCCGAGCGCGGTCGCCCTGGCGACATATTTCTGCTCCGCGCGAGTGCGCATCCTGCGGAGCGTTTTTATATTACAGGGAACGAAGTTTCCTGTGATATAAAAGCATCCCGGAGAGCTGACTTTTTCCAGCTCTCCGGGACGTCTTACCATTTTCTCCGCGCGGCGTTTCCCGCGGAACCGCCGCATCCGGTTCTAGGATTCTATATGTGTCCGTATGCCGTCCCAAAAGGGATTCCGCCGGCATATGCCTGTTTTCATGGACGCGTCTTCTGCTCTTCTGACTGTGCGAAATTCTGTGACTGTTCAGCCAACTGAACGGTTACGGCATCCATCCATTGAAAATCACTTCGCGATGGGCCGGATGCGCGCAGGCGCCATGCTTTCATACAGTCTGCGCAGTGAATACACGGACCTGGCTGAACTGCAACAGTTTTACAGTCTCTTCAGCAGTTTTTCACGCTCTTCCTCGTAACCTGGTTTTCCGAGAAGAGCAAACATATTCTTCTTATAGCTTTCTACGCCCGGCTGATTGAACGGGTTGACGCCGGATACATATCCGCTGACTCCGCAGGCGAACTCAAAGAAGTAGAACAGCTGGCCCAGATAGAACTCGTTCTGCTCCGGAATGTTCACAAGCAGGTTCGGCACATTTCCATCGGTATGCGCCAGAATCGTTCCGTTCATCGCGCTCTTATTGACAAAATCTACGGTCTTTCCGGCAAGATAATTCAGGCCGTCCAGATCCACAGGCTCCTCGCCGATGGTCAGTTCCACGCGGGACTTCTCCACATTCATAACCGTCTCAAACATAATTCTTGAACCGTCCTGAATAAACTGTCCCATAGAATGAAGGTCTGTGGTAAGATCCACAGATGCCGGAAAGATTCCCTTCTGGTCCTTTCCTTCGCTCTCGCCGAACAGCTGCTTCCACCACTCGGATACATAGTGGAGGCTCGGTTCATAGTTGCACAGAATTTCCACCGCTTTGCCTTTGCGGTGCAGAATGTTGCGGACCGCCGCATATTTCATTGCATCATTTTCAGCAAACGGAGTATTTAACGCAAGCTCTCTTCCGGAAGCAGCGCCTGCCATCAGCTGGTCGATATCCGCGCCGGATACTGCGATCGGCAGAAGACCTACTGCGGTCAGAACGGAGAAACGTCCTCCCACATCGTCCGGCACTACAAAAGTCGCGTATCCTTCCTCGTCCGCCACATGTTTCAGCGCTCCCTTCGCTCTGTCTGTGGTGGCATAAATACGCTTTGCCGCGCCTTCCTTGCCATATTTCTTTTCCAGAATCTCTTTAAATACACGGAAAGCAATCGCCGGCTCCGTGGTGGTTCCGGATTTGGAAATCATGTTGATGGAGAAATCGCGGTCTCCGATTACGTCGATCAGCCCCTGGATATAACTGCTGGAAATATTGTTGCCGACAAAATAGATCTCCGGAGTTTTTCTCTGCTCCTTCGAAATGTTATTATAAAAGCCGTGACGAAGGAACTCGATGGCTGCGCGGGCGCCCAGATAAGATCCGCCGATACCGATCACCAGCAGCACTTCAGAATCACTCTGAATCTGCTTTGCCGCTTCCTTGATACGCGCAAATTCCTCTTTATCATAATCCACCGGAAGATCAATCCATCCCAGAAAATCGTTTCCCTGTCCGCTTCTGGATACCAGAACCTCCTTCGCAGAGTTGGCAATCTGCTCAAAGGACGCCATCTCATTTTCACGGATAAAACCTGCTGCCTTCGAATAATCGAATGTTACTTTTGCTCCCATAACGCTTTACTCCTTTGCATTTATTCCCGCCACGTCAGACCGATGGACAGACCTGCGTGCATCTTTGGCGGCGCCGCAGATTTTTTCCGCCTGCAGTCTGCTGCGGGGTCTTTGATTTTCAGTGACAAATCTATATGAAAGGCCGTCATTTCATGGGTCTGCCACATAATTCAAGTGTAGCAAATTCACCCTTCTTTATCAAGTCTCAGAACGTAAAATCTCTGATTTTGTGCGGCCGTTTTATTTTTACGGGCAACGAGGCCAGACGGACGTTCCTGCATGTCCATTCGACTTTCTCCCGGACACGGAAGCGGTTCTCACTTCATATACTCCCGGATAATCTCTCGCATCAGCTTTTCCTCCTCGGGAGTCAGCATTCCGGAAAAGCGGCTGTCCGCCGCAGCCGTCTGCCGGATGCCTTCCCGCACCTGGCTGATCTGTTCCTCTTCTCTGGACTTCCGGGGCGTTTCCCGTGCCTGGCGATTGCTCCCGGTCCTGTCCTTTGTTTCCCCTGCGGCCGGCGCATACGCGGTCTGCGCCTTCGCCTGCATTTCGTTTTCCAGATAATCGGTCCATCCGTCCAGAAGGATCTCCTCTTTTCCCGAGAAGTCAAAATTTATCCGTAAAAGCAGAAGTCCGCAGATAATCACGCCTCCCGCCACTGCATACTGAATCCAGAGATATGTCTCATACTCATACAGATACATCACAAGAATACTGAACGCCAGAACCGCAAACGTGACCGCCGCCGCATTCTGACTTCCCGCTTTCAATGTCTGCACACCGATCCCGGCGCTCCGTCCCCTGGCCAGCTGGCTTCTCAGGAATGCGCCCAGATTGGCAATCGGCTCCTTCCGTTCCTCCACAGTCTGCAGAAGCTGGCCCGTCCATTTCAGCCTGGGCTTGTCCAGCCGTCTGAGATCCTTCATCGCCTTGCTGTAAAAATGGTTGCTCCAGAACAGACACCATACTCCCGCGATGCCTGCCGCTATCATTGCGTACAAGAACAGATTCTGATTCATGCATGTCTGCAGCATTTTTTTGCCCCCTATTTTTTATTTTTTGCCCGGCCCGGCATGGGAACATTATAAGCCCGCAAATATGGATTTGAAAATAAAAATCGTTCGTCAAATTCTCTGAAAAAGAATCCGTTCTTTCTGCAAACCGGCGGTTTTACAGACGTTTCACCATTTCCTGTGTCAGATTGACACAATGCTGCGCCGCTTTCTTCTCAAATTCCGGATAATCCATCGTCGCGCTGTCGTCCGCCTTATCGGAAATCGCCCGCAGAATCACATAGGGGATTCCGTTCAGATACGCGGCCTGGGCGATCGCTCCTCCCTCCATTTCCGTACAGCAGCCGTCCAGGGTTTCCGTCAGCGTCTTCTTCAGCTCCTTGTCAGACACAAACTGATCGCCGCTTAGTACACGCCCGGAGAACACCTGGATCTCCGGATTCACTTCCCGGCATGCCTCCGCCGCGATCTCACGCATCCGCTCATCCGCGGGGAACGCAAACACGTCGATCTGTGGAATCTGCCCTTTCGTATAGCCCAGGGCGGTCACATCCATATCGTGCTGCACCGCGTCTGTGGAGATCACAATATCCCCGATATTGATCTCCTTCCGAAGGGAGCCGGCCACACCGGTATTGATCACACAGTCGACGCCGAAGACGTCCACAAGAATCTGGGTGCAGATTCCCGCATTCACCTTTCCGATTCCCGAACGGACAACCACCACCGGTTTCCCGTTGAGCAGACCTTCGTTGAATTCCATGGACGCTTTTTCCGTCACTGTAACCTCTGTCATCATTTCCTTTAATCTGGCAACCTCAATTTCCATTGCCCCGATAATTCCTGCTTTTTTCATCTTTTACCTCCTTCCGGCACATCTGCCGCCGTAACCATTCCGTCAGGTCTGTAACACTTTTATGTAACCATTCAGCCAGCTGAACGGTTACCGCATCCGGCCATGGAAAATCGCTTCGCGATGGGCCGGATGCCTGCAGGCTCTGCGTTTTCATACGGTCTGTGCAGTAAATGCACAGACCTGGCGGAACTGTAACACTTTTATCTTAGCATATCTCAACAAATTGTGGTATATTTTTCTTTTCCGTGCTATAATACCGTAGGTAAATCAGATGCAGCTATCACAAAGGAGGAACCTGAACATGGAATACACAACAAAGGGAACCTGTTCCCGTAAAATCTTATTTGAAATCACCGACGATAACAAGGTACATAACGTACAGTTTGTCGGCGGATGCAACGGCAACACCAAGGGAATCGCTTCTCTGGTAGAGGGCATGGACGCAGACGAAGTGATCAAACGTCTGAAAGGCACCGACTGCAACGGCCGCGGAACCTCATGTCCGGATCAGCTTGCGAAAGCGCTGGAAGCGGCGAAACAGTAACCTCAGCCATTGAATTTTTATCCTGCGGCGGGCGGATACCCGCGCGCATCATAGTTTCAGCCCGGCCGCACAGAAACTGTGCAGCCGGGCTGAACGGTAACCTCTATCTGTAACAGTTCAGCCAGCTGAACTGTTACGGCATCCGGCCATTGAAAATCGCTTCGCGATGGGCCGGATGCCCGCAGGCTCTGCGTTTTCATACGGTCTGTGCAGTAAATGCACAGACCTGGCGGAACTGTAACCTCTATCTGTCCCATTTGTCGCAGAGACTGTTGATCTGATCCGCAAATTTGGACAGATCCTTGTTCGCGCCTCCCTTGTTTCTCTGGATAACCGCCAGCAGACGCTGACCGGCTGCCAGAAGCCTGTCAAATACCGGATTCCCGGTTCCACGGATCGCAGTGGAAGTAACTTTCTTCTCGTAGGGCACACCTCTGGGCACTTCCAGAAAGACGCCCGCCGCCAGATCGTACACTGTGCCGGAAAACGGCGCCATCGCAGAATAGCCAAGCTCTTTTCTCAGCCTCTCGGCGAAAATTTCCGTAACCTTATCTTCTCCGTGCGTGACAAATACCTGTTCCGGCTTTACCTTAAAGTGACCGGCCCACTCCATCAATCCCTCGTTGTCCGCATGGCCGCTGACTCCCGGAAGCTGACAGATTCTGGCGTTTACCCGAACCTCCTCCCCGAGAATCTTTGCCTCTGTCGCGCCCGAAAGCAGATGGCGCCCCAGGGTGCCCGCCGCCTGATAGCCGACGAAAAGAATCGTACATTCCTTTCTCCAGAGATTGTGCTTCAGATGGTGCTTGATACGGCCGGCGTCGCACATTCCGCTGGCGGATAGGATAACCTTCGGATAATCCTGAAGATTAATCGCTTTGGATTCATCGGATGTGATCGTAAGCTTCAGGCCCGGAAACTGGATCGGATTGATTCCCTGAGCCAGCAGTTCCGCCGCCGCAGAATCGTAACAGTCCTGTTCATGATCCTTAAATATGTTGGTGGCTTCCACCGCAAGGGGACTGTCCACATAAACCGGAAAGTTTCCATGCCCGTGTACCAGCCTGCGCTCCTTGATTTCCCGCAGAAAATACAGCATCTCCTGGGTTCGCCCCACAGCAAAAGACGGGATCACCACATTGCCGCCCTGGTCAAAGGTCTCCTGAATCACCTGAGCCAGCTCCGAAACATAATCCGGCCGCTCTCCATGGCTGCGGTCTCCATAGGTAGATTCCATAATGACATAGTCCGCTTCTCTGATATAATGGGGATTGTTGATCAGCGGCTGATCCAGATTTCCGATATCTCCGGAAAACACCAGCTTCTTCGTGATCCCATCCTCCGTCAGCCACAACTCGATACTGGCGGAGCCGAGCAGATGTCCGGCGTCCACGAACCGCACTCGGATCCCTTCCGCAAGTTCAACCCTCTTCTCATAAGGAAAACCGATCAGATGCTGAATCACGCCCAGCGCATCCTCCATCGTATAAGGCGGGACATACTCCTCTCTTCCCGCTCTCCGGTTTCTCTTATTTTTCCATTCTGCCTCGGACATCTGAATATGCGCGCTGTCCCGAAGCATGATATTGCACAGATCCACCGTCGCCTCCGTCATATAGACGTCGCCCCGAAATCCATGGGCATATATCATAGGAAGATTTCCCGAATGGTCGATATGTGCATGGGTAATCAGCACAAAATCCAGCTCAGCCGGAGAAACCGGAATCGGCTTGTTTTCATACAGCTGCGGCCCCTGCTCCATCCCACAGTCTACCAGAAACTTTTTCCCGGCTGCTTCTATATAATAGCAGCTTCCGGTAACCTCATGTGTCGCTCCCAAAAAAGTAATACGCATGCTTTAAGCCCCCTTTATTCTGAAATTCATTCGCATATTGCAGCCGTTTGCAGTTTTATATTATTAGTATATACGAAAATTGCGAAAATGTATAGTTTCAGATGTTTTTCTCTGAAGAAGTATCTACAGTTTATCCAGGTCTGTGCATTCCCTGCACAGGCCGCAGAAAAACACAGCGCCTGCGGGCGTCCGGCCCATTGCGAAACATTTCCTCATGGATAGGTGCCGCATCAGTGCAGCTGGCTGAGTTGTTGCAGAATCGCAGAACCGGGGAAAAACAAATCTTCATCAGAAAAGGGAACACGGACGGCGAAGGCCGCCGGAAAGAAAACAGCAGGGCCGCCTGCACCGATTTGCCCTAATCGGTGCGGCCGCCCTGTTGTTTTTGCTCGACATACGTTTAGAATCAAAAAATCACGAGACTTCCATACGTTATAAAACGAGTCATGGTGGTGTACCCGGAGACATTTTGGCCCTCTGCCTCCCGGCACACCTCTATGTCAAAGCCTCTTTTTGGAATGCCCCGACCTTCTTTCGTCAGAGCACAAGTCGTTAGAACCTTTCATTCTCATGACACTGGGTTGCAGATTTAAGATCTTTTTCGTTTCTCCGGTTTCCGTGTGAGTTTGGATGGAAATCCTGAAGGAGAACCCGTGCATGCACTCTTAGCCGTTAAACTTCCGGAATATCGGTCCGGAATTTTATTGGAACATTCTGGTTCTTTCTTTTGTATTTTTATTTTTTATAGATGACTCCCTGCCGTGTAGTGTATACCTTCGCGCATTTGCAGGATTCATCGCTTGGTACTTTCTGTTGCGCTTACATTTGTATCATATATGACCGAAAGACCTAAATGTCATATGCGACAGCGGTGGGTGATGTTAGCCGATGTAGATGCCGTTGGTACGGGAAATCAGATTTTCACCTACACCGTTTTTGGATGCGTAATGGTATCCACGAAGTCGGTAATAATAGCCTTTTGGTACAACATAATTAAGACCCTTTGCTAACGTATATGTATTATACGCCGTATACTCAAAGCTTTTATAGCTGCTGAAATTCGAGTCTCCTTTGGAACGTTCCAGATAAAGATTCAATTTCACCACATCTGAAGTCACATAACAATCTGTACTACCACCAATTCCTACAATTCCATTTCCATTATTGGTTATCTTTATAAAGCCCTGCATCAGATAACTGTTACGAAGCCTGGTATACTGTGTGTCCTCCGCTTCGTCATCATTCGTCAAAACAGACTCATCCACAATGTTACCTAAATACTGCGGTTCTTCCGCATAAACTTTTTTCGGGTTCAGTGATATGATAAATATCCCAACAAACAGTGCTAAAATGCATCCCCATTTACCAAATGCTCTCTTCATTTTCCCTCCTTTGCGTGTATTTTT
>ERZ1643250.3612-NODE-3612-length-10444-cov-4.421600_pt1 | contig 10444 bp, 7 predicted proteins | sample MGYA00579262_ERZ1643250 | MGnify/ENA primary metagenome ERZ1643250 (study PRJEB29033, sample SAMEA4952265) | chicken gut metagenome | biome: Broiler Chicken; feature: Gastrointestinal Tract; material: Caecum | place: Ireland | collected 2018 | study: Broiler...
ACTACTAGTGTTAAAACAGACCTTTTAAGAAAAAATAACGTTCATATTTTAGAAAACGTTTTTTATGACGATGCGGAATATGTAATTTGGTCAATTTATGTTTCAAACACATTTACATACTATAATTTACCTGTATACATGTACCGAAAAGGCAATGAAAATCAAAGCGCTTCTAAACAAAATATGATTAAAAATATTGAAATGCAAAAAACAATGGCTTATCGTCTTGTTTCACTTGATAATGACTTCATTAAACAAATTAATAACAATAAACAACAAATTATCCTTAAGACTATTATCCAATCTGTTGGTGGAGCCATGCGAACATTCATGCTCTTTGATAATGCTAAAAATGCTAAGAATGAATTAATAAAATTTGATTCTGAAATTAAAAAAATATCTGTTCCAGTATATGAACAATTGAATACTAACAAATTTATTTCACTTGTTAGAAAGGGAAATTACAATTTATTCTCTGTAATTCGCTTAGCATATAAAACATGGACAAATATCAAATATTAAGGGTGAGATAATGAATAAAGTATGCTTAGTTTCTGTATATATGGGGAATGAATTCCCCGATATCATCAAAGCTTGGGCAAAGTCATGCGAGGCTAATCCCGACTTTAATTTTTTACTAGTTTCTAATATTAATCAGAAAGACATTAAATTTCCTTCAAACGTTAAACTACTAAATATAACATTCGCTGATTTGAGAAATCGAATTCAAAAATTATTTGAGTTCCCAATTTCACTGAATAAGCCATATAAAATATGTGATTTTAGGCCAGTATTCGGACAGATTTTTAAAGATGAACTTATTAATTATGAATGGTGGGGATACACCGATATTGACGTTATCTATGGTGATATGAATAAGTTTATTACTCCAAATATGCTGAATGACTTTGAAAGGATTGGAATGTATGGACATTTATCAATGTATAAAAACAATGATAAGATGAACAATTTATATAAGGAAAAAGGTAGCATTTTTAATTATAAACGTGTTTTTTCAAAGCCATACAGCTACATATTTGATGAATCTGATGGGATGAATATGATATGTGAAAAGAATCGCATTAAATGGTTTAAAAATTTGCGTTTAGCAGATGCTGATAGATACTCAAAAAGAATTACCGAATATTTTGATAACATGCATTGTCCTGAAGTTTATTTATGGAATGATGGTCACATTTTCCATGAATACATTCAAAATAATATTCTGAAAGAAAGGGAATATTGTTATCTCCATGTTTCTTCTAAAAAGATTTCTGTATCTGATAAAATCAACATCAGCGATTCTTTTATAATTAACTCTCAAAATCTAGTGTACTTGAATAATAAATTAGATTCGAAGAGTCTTTTAAAATACACTGAATTTCAAAGTAGTGAACAAGACGAAAAAGATAGAAAGGAATTACGCAAAAATTGGCTTAAAAATAAAATGCAATTACCAATTAAAGGAAAAATTCACCAATTAATGGTATATTATGCCTTATTCATCGAACGTATAAAAATCAAATTAAAAAAATAACAGTATAAAAGCCGTGATACTAGTTACCACGGCCTTTATTTATCCAAAATAAAAGCGCTATGGTATCTACCTACCATAACGCTTTCAATTATTAATTTTTCCTTCGCTTTTTTACTGCCAAATTACCTAATAATAATACAACCCCTAAAATAAACAGCATCACTGAAATCTTTATTCCCGGAACTTCATAATGCAATTCAATTTTGTTAGTACCCTTTCTAAGTTTTATTCCCATAAAGGTACTAATTAACATTCGGGGAGTCTCTCTCTTGCCATTAACTGTTATCTTCCATCCTTTATCATAAGGAATTGTTAACATTAAATAATTTGAATTGAACTCCTTATTTGTTTCGATATCAATTGAATTTCCGCTAATACGCTTAACTTTTACATCAGAAGTCCTTGCAGCCTTTGACATTTGACTTACTACATCTTCGTTTTCTACAGCAAGAACTGGAGATAATAATTGTGTTTTGTGATTTTTATAAACTAACTTAATATTAAGCCGTTCACCCTTTTCAAATTTACCAATTGAAATAATCCCATTTTTGCTATTTTTTCCTTCGCCCTTATTTAAGGAGTCATAGTTAGAATTTATATTTCCAATCCTTTTATTGTTTACATATAAACTTAATTCTGGAAGCTTAGCAAACATTTTTTCTGGTAGATACATATAAACGATTCCTGAGTTAGAAACCTCATATGTATAGCAACTGGAGCTTCTGCTTATCCTTCTATTATCCAGTTTTAAATTACAGTACAATTTGTTTATCCCAAACAAATCCTTAAATACCTTATTTTGATATTTAAACGGATCATTTGTAGGTAATCCTTGAAAATCAATCTTTTCAGTAGCGCCCTTATTAACTGGAAAAGTCATTAATTTTCTGCGGTTTATTCGCAGTCGTAATTCCGTTACTTATCGAAGAGAGAGAACGTAATTCGTTATTACTTTTAATAATATTTTCGGCATAAGAATCATTATTTCCAATATAGTATTTAATTCCTAATAGACTATCCATCGCTAGCGTAGATCCATTATTGTATGAACTCCAACGGTATACTGGATTAGTTCTTTGAAAATATCCTACTGTTGACATAAAGTTTATTAACTGCGTTGGTTGTTGTGAGACATAGTTCGACAATCCATTATAACCATAAAGCAATGGATCATTAGGGTTCATCTCATCAGCCGTCCCAATTCTATAAAATGATTTATCATTCTTACTCATTTTATTAAGAGTCTGCTTCATTTCGTTATAACCCTTTGCATATGCCTCTATATTAGTACTTTGTTCTGATAATTTACTAAATACTGAAACATTTGAGAATATAATATCTATTACCACTAACGGTAGTAAAAATTTGATACAGTTTTCCTTTCTCACTATTAATATCAATACAACTAACAACAGAAAGATAATATTAATAATTAAGTTAGTGATATTACGTACGCTTAAATAATTTAATCCAACTAAAATTAACGTTACAATTATCGGAACCTTTAAGCTTTCCCGTTTCTCGTTGAAATGTTTTATGTAGTTACTTACAATAATAACTAATACAAAATCAATGATAAATGTCCCACGTTGAGGATAACCATGGGGAGCAGTAAAACCATGCCACATAAAATAAAGAGTCTGATTCCACGTAAATAGGAATAATATTCCTAATAGCAAAGCAGCAAGAAGTTTACTCCTTTTTTTAATCAATTTACTAAAGAAAAAACTTACTAAGACAAATGTAATAACAAATGTCATATATACATGCGGATAGTGGTTAAACGCAATTCCATCTTTACCAATTATTTGTCCCTTTGCCGAGCTAATATTAAAGAATAAATTATTAAATAAATCCTTTATATAGTAGATTCGATGTAAATTAATTTGGAACGAAGCCTGGTCTTTTACTAATTTCTGGCATAAATATGAAGGAATTATACTTACCGAACCTAACAAAAAAGCAATAATTCCTGTTAAAACTAATGTTCTTGTACGATTAATAATAACTTTAATGTTTTTTGTACTTATTGCCCAAATAAAATAGGAAATTACAACAAAAACAGTGATCATAAATGTAATATAGTAATTCATCAACAACATTACTACATACAATGTTCCAAATCTCCAACTGTTTTTACCATCTAACAGCTCTTCAAGAAAAAGCATTAACAAAGGGAAAAATGCTATTACATTAAACCACATTTCACAATGGTTATATAAGAAGAAATATGAGCTTAATGCGAAACATAGTGAAAAAACAATATTTATTCCATTATTTGATTGACGAGTATATTTAGATCTACTCAAAAAAACATACATCATTAAACTTGTTAAACAAGCGTTAAAAATTGTATTTAATTCAAAAAATAATGAGATCTTACTGATTGGAAATAGCAACGACAATAAATTAATTGGCGATAACAAATAGTAAGTTAAAACACTAAAAAACTGACCACCTAAGTTTAACTTAAATGAATAAAGTAGATTCTGCGGATGAAAAATGTTTTCACGAAAGTACGCAAGAATTGCAATATACTGATTATTAGCATCGTTTACCGTAACTGAACTATTTCCAAATGGAAAAATTCCTACTAAACTAAACATTATCATTAATACAATAAATGGTAATGTAAAACTCAATACTTTATTTATTAATTCTCTTTTTTCTTTCATTTTATTTCCTTATACGAACTAATACAATAACTTTAATACTGTTACTTTTCTTGATAGTTTTAATATTAAAATTGAGATTCCAAAAGTTATTAACAAATTCAATGGGAAAAAATATTTAACTGGACAATGACTTTCTACAAAACTTAGTACTCCCCATTGAACAAAATACATCAATGTTGACAAATCTCGTAAAAACATAACTTTATTTTTTTCTATCATACGAGCATGATCTATCATATAGATAAAAATTATTGTTACTGATATAGGGAGAGTAAAGTAAATATCTGCTAATCGAGGATAAGTAGCATTTTTTGAAAATAAACATACAATTTCGTGTTCAACCATAGTCAATAGAATGGCAAAAATAACGTATTTTAAATTTCCCACTTGCGATAACTTACTTTGTAAATAAACTATATCCCATCCTAAGGTTACCCATAATATACCAACAATAATAGATGTACTAAGATTTCCCTGACTAAATCCCAAATCAAATTTATTTAACCATTGAAAATATGTAGAATTTGCACAACATAAAAATAAAATAATTAGCGAAAGAATATTTGAGAATTTCCAAAGACCTTTTTGTCGCAAAAAATCAACAACTATTATTCCGAATATCGACGCAGTAAGATACCAACTACCTGCATAAAAAATACTCTTTCCAAACAATGTAAATACCATTGCTTTTATAAACTCAATAAAAGTATCACCCTTTAATAAGGATATTCTCGGAATATAAATAATAATCCACACGAACCAAAGTCTCAAAAAATTCTTTATTATTTTTTTCTTATGTTGACTAGTTGGATTCAAGAAATAATAATAGCTTGTTATTAACATGAAAATTGGAACTGCATATCTCCCAATAGTATTAGCAATTAATGATCCTCCATCATAGTAAAAATTACTATTTGAAAGTTGCGGAACTAAAAAACTATGAATCATAATAACTAACACAACAGCCACAATTCTAAATTCGTCAATTATAACATTTCTTTTTTTCAAGAAATCACCTCATATAAAAATCGCTATTATTTTCCACCGTTACTTAATACAGACATTAGAATTTTTCCCTCTCTGATACACTTACCGTATTCAATAACAGATTTTTTCATTGTTATGTATGCTTCCTCAGTTACGTCTGAAACAATTTCATCTAAATCTTCAATATTATCAACTACAAGTCCAAGATTATTTTTCTCAATAATTGACGCAATGCCTGCTTTCTTCCAGACAATTACTGGTAATCCCGAGCTAATATATAACGATGCCTTATGAGGAGAATTATATTTTGTATAATCTCCAAATACTCCTTCTGAAGATTCCAACGATGTTCCATCCCAAACAAGACCATAATCCGCGTTCAGATATTTAGGTAACTCATCTGCTGGGTATGCGCCTTGATATTCTACATTTTTTCCTAAATCAGTTGTTGGTCTAGGTGTTCCAAATACTTCAAGGTGTGTTCTTTCTAAATTAATTTTCTTTAAGAATGCACTCTTCTGCAAGTTACCCGCATAACTAATTTTTCCAATTTGCTTTACATTGGTATACATTCGCTGTGGATTTAAATAATCAAAGAGCCCTTGTACAACCATTTTGGTTGTTACACCCATTTTTGTAAGTTTTTTCTTCATATTATCAGTATGTACAATAATTGAATCCACACTATTAAAGACATCCATTTCTTTTCGAATATACTTAGTGTCATCGACTCGAAGTCTAAGAGCTTCAATATCGTGAATTAATAAGATCACTTGCGCATTAGGAGTATATTTTCTAATATTCTTAATAACATTTTCGATAATAAAAATAGAATATAGTGGATATTGAATAACATACTGTTCTGCGGGATGCACCTTTATTAACTTTTTTATTTTCCAAATTCCTTGAAATAATTTTTGAATTCTTGAACTTGAATTTGGAATATCAAGAGGCGTATAACCGCGGTCTTCTAAAATCAATCGATCATCATTTTTAGCCTTAGAACCAGCATCAAAAGTTTTACTATTTTTTATTGACGTAATTACATATTTTCTAGTCATTTTTTACCTCTTAATTATTTTTCAAAATTAGATTTTTCAGGAAATTTATTTTCTAATAAATCAATTGTTCGTTTTTTTATTTTCTCATACTGATCGTCTTCGACTAAGTCATCATTTAAACAAAATCCAAGATACTGTTCCTTAGTAACTACATTTTTAATAACATCAAACTCGTCACCAATTGGCAAAAACTTACTTCGTTTACTAATCTTAACAGGTGTAAAATTACCTGACGCAAGTTGATAATATCGCATTAAATAATCAGGAATATCAGTATTAGCATTACGAACATGGTTATAACTGCTTTTTTCTAATTCTTTACCAAAATCAGTCCAAACATTTTCAAAAGTCGATTTCAAGAACGGCTGAACCCAATGAGTTGACATAAAACCTGTAAATTGTGAATACGGTAATGAAAGAAAACTCCGTAGTCCTTGTATGCCATATTTTACCGAAAAGTACTTGTTGAAATTTTTCTTTATAAATTCACGTTTGTTAAATTTTTGATTAATAAATAGCATTGCACCAAATAATGATTTAAACCATGGTATTGAAGCTGTAAGCGCATTTTCAATTAAAAAATCACATGGTAACCCATTCCTAAAGAAATCCGTTTCTTTTACTGGGGCGTTGAGAAACGTGTCATCATTAAAAATGATAAATTTCTCAGATAATCCCGGAATTTTATGCGTATTAACCTGAATCACATTAGAATTAAACGTCGGTAAATATTTTTCATCAATAATTTCCTTATGGTCTACAATTGAAACTTTTGAATTACTTAAATCTAACCAATTAGGGCACTGATTATCAGTAATTATATATATGTGATGTACCCACGGAGCATATTTCTCTATGGAACGAAATACATATTTAAATGTCCCCCAATCGCGAAATCTTTCGTTATCAAAGTTTCTTTCTGGCATATACTTTTTAGCTTTTTCTTGCCAATTTGGATCACTGCCATCGACCCATGTAAATACAATATCGATTTTTTCTTTCACTTTAAACACTATCCCTAACTAAAAATCATTATGCATTCCAGAAGAATACATACGGAACAACACCTGCATATCCTTTCTTTAATCGCATATATAAATAAAGAATTCCTATTAAGAAAAATAAAATATGTGCTAACACATAAAAGATTTTGTATGGTCGTATTTTTTCGGAAAATTTGTTTAATATATCAGATATTATAAAAATAATGAAACAAATAAACATTTCACCGATTCTAGTAACAATATATGAACTATAACCTACTATTGAAATAATTGATCCTAAAAACACTAATCCTAAATAAAAATTAGCCTTGCTTTCTTGACAAATATCAGTAATAAGTATGCACAATACAGATATCACAAAGAAAAACAATCCAAAAATTATTACGCCGCCAGCATTTTGATAAGCCCCGTAGATATTATTAGCATACATTTCATAGTGCCCATTAAATTTTGCAAAGAACCCAAAAATAACAGAAGAAAACATTACAAATGGAATTGCCAATAGTATTAATAACAAATATATCTTTTTACTATTTCTTAATTTCCAAACAACTATTGCAATTAATAAGCAAACAGTCACATTATGAATTCCAAAAGCAATCCCAAAAAGCAATATCGGCAATATTCGATCATGCCTATTAATCCATAAAGAAACAGCTAAAAAAGCTATGGATGTAGCCATCATTTGTCTTTCAATATTAAAACATTCGATATAAAAAAACATTAAAAAAGTAAGAATTCCCCAAAAATTTTTGGATAATTCGTTTGAATTCACTCTCAATGCTTGAACAAAACATAAAATTGTTACAAATGATAATACAAATAAAAAAGCACTATAATTTCCACCAGATAAAATCCACACTATACGTCTTAATAACCCAAACAAACTATCATTGGGGACTTGATTAAGATACGCTTGCACATACGCTCCAGTATCATTACCTACTGTTACATATCTAAATGATAGTAGAAATGTCAATTGAATGATAATGATAATATAATAAAGTTCTGAAAAAAGTTTATTCTTTTTATTTAAATAAATAAAAAGAGGAGAATATGCCAAAAAAATAGCAATATTAATAAAATACGGTAACAATCTTATCCTCCTTTATTCATATCTATTAAAATAATAAACTTCCATAGTGAATAATAAATCCAATATGGAAGTCTAACTATATTCTTCACCTTAACACAACTGAAGTGATTTCTAATTCCATATAACTGCAAAGTCACTACTATTTGCTTAACTTTATTACTAGTTCACTAAAACTAAATTTTCGCAATAACAACAATATAATTCTGTCATAATAGAAGTATATTGTTCAAAAACTTTTATAACCATAACTATTTTATATAAAAAGGACACATTGCAATTTAGAATTTCGCCATTTACCACTTTTTATTTATTTCGACCCTCTAAGAACTTTTTAACAATGGTCGAATATAAACTTGAAAAATAGATGCCACTCTTAAAGATACCTGCTTTGGTAAGATATTGTATATAGAAAACAGAATTCGCTTTATGCCTTTTTTCTTTCCAACCTTTAACGAAACATTCTTCCATGGTGACTTATCATAATAGTCCTTCCAAACCTTTTTTAATGGATGAGTACTATTTTGATACCAAGGGCGAATCGTATTAAATGCGCTTGTATAATGAATAATAATTGGATTATTTTTAGCGTTCTTAATTTCTGAATTAGAATAAAAATTTACAGGTTTACGATATTCTTCCATCTCTTTATATGAATAATCGTAATATAAAGATAATAAATTATAGTTAGGGTTTAAAAAGTAAATTTTGTTATTCAAAACATGATTAAGTACCCCTTGATCATTCAGTTGAACTTTTCCATTTTTTTGACATATGTATTCTAAAAATTGTTGTTCAACTCCCTGTCTCTTCCATTCCGGAAGATTAATAAGGAATACCCCTGCATTTATCATCGCGTCATTTTCCTTTAGCTCGATATTTCCCCGATAAAATTTACTAAATGCATCTTTAGTTGCCGCTATTATCTGTTTTCCTAGATTAATATTCCATAGCTTTTTTATCGAGGAAGTAATAATAGTATCACTATCTATATATAGTACTTTATCCACATCATCATCAAAAAAATCTTTCAAAAATAATCTTGAATATACCGCAAGCGAACCTCGTGCAATATCCAACTTAACTCCTATTTTGTCCTCTAAATCAACAGGAACTATCCATCTTGGTAAATTTCGATGATACTTATCAAATATTTCTTCTATTTTATTTTTATTATTCTCTGAAATTCCTGAATCAAAAATTGTAATATTAATATTTATATCCTTATTATTTTCAAATAAAGACACTAAGGATGTTCCCAATACTGGCGCAAAGTTATTATCAGCTGCGTATACAATTTCATAATTGTCCACTTTTACTATCTATTCTCCACTTCATAATAATTATTTATCTTTATGAAACATATTAAACAAGAACGATTGTTTTTTTATTTTTTTCGCATTTCTTTGTATAATATCTTCACCATTTAAAATTAGTTTTGCATTTTCTTGATAACTTTCTGATAACCTTTCATTAAATTTACCTAATTTAACATATGCGCTTGTCATTCTAGTTTTTCGTCCTTTAAGATTATGTGCATCAGATGAAAATGTATATCCTAAATTTGAATTAATAATTTTTTGAGTAAATTCCGTAACTTTTTCTCCAAAAATACCCAAATAGCTGCTTGCCGTCAATTGGGCTAAACACCCACTTTTTATCATTTCATAAAGTAAATTAGGATCTCTTTGAATTCCTTGATTTCTTTCAGGGTGAACAATAACAGGAACAATTTCCCTATTTATTAACTCTGGAAATATATTCTTCATAAAGTATTCCGGAACATGCGTATGCGGAAGTTCTAACATGAGATAACGGCAACCTTCATCAGCAAAAAGAATGTCATCATCATCTATTGCCTCTAATAACTTATCACTTAAGTGAACTTCTTGACCTGGAAAAACTTTCAACGGAATGTCATTCTCAATCAATGCTTGCTGAAATTCTTCTGTTTTTCGAACTATATCCTTTTTATGATTTATATATTTTCCGTCCATGTGGTGAGGTGTCAGTAGCATATGAGTAACACCATCATCAACTGCAGCTTTTGCCAATACTAAAGAATGGTTCATATCTGGAGAACCATC
>ERZ1643250.3613-NODE-3613-length-10440-cov-5.477805_pt1 | contig 10440 bp, 8 predicted proteins | sample MGYA00579262_ERZ1643250 | MGnify/ENA primary metagenome ERZ1643250 (study PRJEB29033, sample SAMEA4952265) | chicken gut metagenome | biome: Broiler Chicken; feature: Gastrointestinal Tract; material: Caecum | place: Ireland | collected 2018 | study: Broiler...
TCCTCCTCGGGCAGCTCGCACGGCACCAGCTCCTGCGAGCGGTAGCGCCCTGCTTCCGCGTCCCACCGGCGCAGCTCCAGGCCGTTGGCGGAGCGCCGCAGGCAGGCGGCGGCGCGGTCGGTGCGCCCGCCTTCAAAATACGCCGTCTGCAGCCATTCATATGCAAAGCTGTACCGCGTTTTCGACACAATCGTGCCCGCAAAATCGCGCGTCAAAATGCTCCAGCCGTAGTCCTCCGGCGCGGCTTGCTCCAGCATCAGGGAGCCGCAGCGCTTTTCCCAGCGGAAATCGCTCTTTGTCAGGCGGTAGGAGCAGGAGATCTCCTTCCCGTTTTCGGCCCGTTTTTCCCGGCCGGACTGGCGGCGCTTCCCGCCGAACCAGGCGCGCAGCACGCGGCAGAGTACCTCGCGGCTCTGCGCCGAACCGTCATACGGGGCCATGCGCACCGTGCAGATCCCCGCCAGATAGCGGGGCCTGCCCTGCCCGGCCTTTTTCTCCTCTTTCATTCCGAGGCCTCCCCCTCCGTTCGCCGCGGTTCTTCCGCCCGGCGGCTTTTCTGTCAAACTATGCGACTATCATAGCACATTTGCAGTGCCGCGGCAAGCGGGCCGCGAATGGATGCGGGCCCGCCGCCCTCCTTTTTTTGAAAAATATGCTCCAAATTCCTTTTTACCCTATACGTTTTGTGTGATCTTTTTTATAATAAAAGGAGAGAGATGCCGCCCCGCAGGGCGGCGGAACAGGGCGGCGCACGCCGCCGGAGGAAACGGAGGGAACACCATGAAAGCAATCGGAAAGAGACTGGCCGCCTGCCTGCTCGCGTGCGCGGCGGCCGCCTCCGGCGCGTCGTGCGGGCCGCCGCAGCAGCCGGAGCAGGAGATCGCGTCCGCGCCCGCTTTGAGCGAACCGCGCGAAACGCACGTCATCGAGACGGAACACGCCTACGCCTCGCTGGGGGATCTCATCGTGTCCTCGGTCCAGATCGCGTACGGCGAGGTGATCGGGAAGGGCGAGACGGATCTGCCCGCGCCCTCCTATGATCCGGAGGAGTTCGGCTTTCTCTGCGGCAGAACGGTGCGCGTCCGCGTCGAGGAGGGGCTGAAGAACACCCAGCCGGGCCAGGTTGTGGGCTATTGGGAGTACGGCGGCGCCATGCCGGACGGCCGTTTCTTCGAATACCCGGACCAGCCCGTGGCCGAGGTGGGAGACAAGGTGCTTCTCTTCCTCGCGCCCTCGACGGAGAGTCCGTATATCCCCGTGCCGCTCTTCCCGAGCCCGATCGCCGCCGGGGCGGACGGCACGGTCTTCCTCCCCGGGGAGCTGTTCCTCACGGCGGATGCGGACAGCCCGCAGCAGGAGCGCGCGTTTCTGGAGCTTCCGGCGGCGGACGCATACGGCGTCTCCCAGCCGGACCGGTGCGTGACTCTCGCGGAGTATGTGGAGCTGGTGCGGGAGGCTGTTCCGGAGAAGGAACGGCAGCTCGAGCAGCGGATGGAGGCCAGGGATCTGCCCGTGGAGACAACCCCCATCCGCGCACAGCTGGCTCCCGGCCTGGCCGCGGCCGGCGGGGAAACGGCCTGCGCGGCGCTCGATCTTTACGGCACGGCCTTCCTCCCGGTGGAGGAGGCGCAGCGGCTGTTCTCCTTTACCCTGCGCGAGGAGGAGCGGCCGGAGGAGCCGGAGACCGGCCTGATCTCCTGGACGGAGGAAGAGACGGCGGGCAGCTGCGCCCGGTTTGACAGCCCCGGCTGGCAGCAGCGGTACGGCGTGCCGTGCCTGGCCGTGTTCCCGGATCTCCCGGCGGCCGTGCAGGGGGAGGTTCTCTCCCTGCGCACGGACGGCGAAACGGTGGAGCTCGAGCTACATCCTGCGCTCCCCGCCGCCCGCGTGCCGGAGGCACTGCGGTCATGCCTGGAGGAGGGCGGCGAGGAGGGCGACACCGTGCGGATCGAATATGCGCAGGAAGGGCAGCGCGTGCGCCTGCTCCTGCGGCCGCGCACCCCGCAGGGCAGCGGCGTCCCGGCCGCCATCCGCTCTCTGCGCGCGCTGGAGCAGATCCCGATCGTGACGCCGTGCGGCGATACCGGCGCGCAGGCATACCGCCTGAACGGCGAGCTCTGCCTGGCCGCCGGGGATCTCTATGAGCTGTTCGGCCTCTTCGCCGCGTATGACCGGGAGGCCGGCGTGGTGCGGATCGGCGTGCCGGACCGGCTGGAGACGAACGCGCTCCTGCCGGACGGCGCACGCCTGCCGAACGTGCCGCAGGTGCTGGGGCTGGAGGACGCCCCCGCATCGCTCGCCTTTGCGGACGGCTGCCTCACGCTGCGCTATAACACGCCGTCCGGCACATCATCCGATCCGTCGTCCGGCACGTCGCTCGACGACGCGCTCGAATCGCTGCAGCGGTGGGCGCCCTCGCTCGGCTGTGAACCGGTGGGGGCCGATGCGTTTGATTCGCTGGCAGCGCGGACGCCTGAGTTCGCGTCCGGCGAGGCGGCGCACACCTTCCTTTTCCCGGATGGAACCGCCCTGCAGCTGCAGGAGGACCCTCAGCCGGAGGGGAAGGCCGCGCCCGGCCTGATTGTCCGGCTTGCATGGGGAGAGGGAGACTGAGATGAAGATTGTGGTTGCGATGGATTCGTTCAAGGGCTGCCTTTCCTCGCCGGAGGCGGGGCAGGCGGCAAGGGAGGGCATCCTGCGCGCCGGCTTCGGCGACGAGGTGCTCGTGCGCCCGCTGGCGGACGGCGGCGAGGGCACGCTGGAGACGCTGGCGCAGGGGCTCGGCGGCCGCGTGGAGACGGTGCGCGTCTGCGGCCCGCTGGGCACTCCTGTGGATGCACGGTATGCCGTCCTGCCCGGCGGCACGGCCGTCATCGAGACGGCCCAGGCCGCGGGCCTGCCGCTCGTCCAGCCCGGCGCGCGCGATCCGCTTCACGCCACCACGTTCGGCGTGGGCGAGCTGATCCGCCATGCCGTGCGCGGCGGGTGCAGGCGCTTCCTGCTCGGCCTGGGCGGCAGCGCCACGAACGACGGCGGCGCGGGCATGCTGCAGGCGCTCGGCTTTTCCCTGCTGGACGAAAGCGGCCGCCCCGTGGCGCGCGGGGCGGCCGGCCTGCGGGAGCTGGCGTCGCTTTCGGCGGAGGGCGCGCTGCCGGAGCTGAGAGACTGCACGTTCCGCGCCGCCTGCGACGTGACGAACCCGCTCTGCGGCCCACTCGGCTGCAGCGCCGTGTTCGGCCCGCAGAAGGGCGCGTCCCCCGAACAGATCCGCGCGTGGGACGGCTGGCTCGCGCGCTATGCCGCCCTGGCCTGCCGCGCCTTCCCCGGCGCGGACCCGGAAGCCCCCGGCGCGGGCGCGGCCGGAGGGCTGGGCTTTGCCATCCTCGCCTTCCTCGGCGGCTCGCTCGAGCCGGGCGCGCCGCTGCTCCTGCGCGAGACGGGCATGGCGGACGCGCTGCGCGGCGCCGGGCTGGCGATCACCGGCGAGGGCCGCTTCGACGGCCAGACGGCCATGGGCAAGGCGCCCGCCGCCTTTGCCTCGCTGGCGGCATCGCTCTCCGTGCCGGCCGTGGCGCTCGCGGGGAGCTGTGCGCCGGACGCGCGCCCATGCGGCGGCGTGCGCGCCTTCTTCCCCATCCTGCGTGAGCCGTGCAGCCTCGAAACAGCCATGCGGCCGGACGTCGCCGCCCGTTCCCTGGCCGGCGCCGCCGAGCAGGTGCGCCGCCTTTGGCACGCCGCCTGCGGCCGCTGAGCGATCAGTCCTCGAGCTGGCTTGCCAGGAAGCCGGCGGCCACCTGGGCCAGCTTGGCTTCCGCCTCGCCCGGTTCATGGCCGTCCTCGGCCTGCAGCACCACCACGGCGCCCGTCACGTCGCTCTGCGCGATGATCGGATACACCACGGAGGCCTGGCGTTCCACGCCCTCCACCGGGCACAGGCGGCTGCGCGGCGTGGAGACGAAGCTGTGCCGTTCCTGCATGCACTCCTCGAGCTCCGGCGTCACGCGCCGTTCCAGATATTCGCGCCGCGGCACGCCCGCCGCCGCCACCACGTGGTCGCGGTCGCACACGAGCGTGGGGAGGTTGGCCGTCTTGCTCAGCACCTCCGCATACTGCGCGGCGAACGATGAGAGCTCGCCCACCGGCGAATATTTGCGGAACACCACGCCGCCCTGCGCGTCCGTGTAAATCTCGAGCGGGTCGCCCTCGCGGATGCGCAGCGTGCGCCGGATCTCCTTCGGAATCACGATGCGGCCCAGATCGTCGATCCTTCTCACAATTCCCGTTGCTTTCATCTATTGTTCATCCTTTCGCGGTTCGGTTTTGTCCGCGTTAGTATTTCCCCGCCGCTGGCTGTTATTCCCTGCGCGCCGCCGTTTCGCACATCGCGCATTCTTCTTTTTTCGCGCCGTTTCGCGCGTGCCGCGGATTCTCGCTTCCGCCCGCCGCACCAAAGCCGCAATAAAAGCGAATAAATGTTCGAAAAAATTCGTCCATTCTCTTGCTTTTGACATGGCCTTTCTGGTATAATGAGCGCAGGTAAACCGAAGCGCGGGCGATTTGCCCGCTGCAGCCGCGGGCCCCGGCCAACAGAAACCGTGCGAGGGCCCGCACCCGGAACCAACCGCGTGCGTGCGAGGCTGGGCAAAGGCATAAACACGGTGCGCGACTTGCTCGCCGCAGGCGCGCGTGCGTGCGAGGCTGGGAAAAGGCACAAACACGGTGCGCGACTTGCTCGCCGCAGGCGCGCGACTTGCTCACCGCAGGTGCGGGCATAAACTGGGCGAACCGCTTTGCGGGCGGCCGTTGCATCACAAGCTGCAGCGCGGGTGACGCGCCTGTCTGAAAAAAAGGCCCTGCGCCGGGACGGCGCGTGCGCGTTTTGCTCACCGCAGGTGCGCACTCGAAAAAAGCCGCGTGCGTGCGAGGCTGGGAAAAAGCACAAACTGGGTGCGTGATGTGCCCGGCGCAGCCGCGCGACTTGCCCGGCACAGCCGCGGTATCATAAGAACGATGCAAAAAGGCTTTCTGAGGGCCCCGGCCAACAGAAGCCGTGCGCGGGCGCGCACCCGGAACCAACCGCGTGCGTGCGAGGCCGGGAAAAGGCACAAACTGAGTGCGCGTCTTGCTCACCGCAGGTGCGCGTGCGTGCGAGGCCGGGAAAAGGCACAAACTGAGTGCGCGTCTTGCTCACCGCAGGTGCGCGTGCGTGCGAGACACGGGGAAGAAAAAGACACGGTGCGTGATGTGCTCGGCGCAGCCGCGCAGGTGCGAGGGAAAAGGAGAGAAAACAATGGCGGAAAAAACGGCTTCGGCCAAAAATACGAACGGCGCGAACGCGGCCAAGGCCGCCGCGCTGGAGACGGCGCTGGCACAGATTGAAAAGCAGTTCGGCAAAGGCGCGGTGATGCGCCTGGGCCAGAACGAGTCGATGCACGTGGAGGCCATCTCCACCGGTTCGCTCTCGCTCGACCTGGCGCTCGGCATCGGCGGCCTGCCGCGCGGCCGCATTGTGGAGATCTACGGGCCGGAGAGCTCCGGCAAGACGACGCTGGCGCTGCACTGCATCGCAGAAGGGCAGAAGAACGGCGGCAACGCGGCGTTCATCGACGTCGAGCACGCGCTCGACCCGGTGTATGCCCGTGCCCTGGGCGTGGACGTGGACTCCCTGCTCGTGTCGCAGCCGGACACCGGCGAGCAGGCGCTCGAGATCGCCGAAGCGCTCATCCGCTCCGGCGCAATCGACGTCATCGTCATCGACTCGGTGGCCGCGCTCGTGCCGCGCGCCGAGATCGAGGGCGAAATGGGCGACAGCCACGTGGGCCTGCAGGCGCGCCTCATGAGCCAGGCGCTGCGCAAGCTGGCCGGCGCGATTTCGAAATCGAGCTGCGTGGCCATCTTCATCAACCAGCTGCGCGAGAAGGTGGGCGTCGTGTACGGCAACCCGGAGGTCACGCCCGGCGGCCGCGCGCTGAAATTCTATTCTTCCGTGCGCCTCGAGATCCGCAAGATCGAGACGATCAAGGTCGGCACGGAGCAGGTGGGCACGCGCACGCGCGCCAAGGTTGTGAAGAACAAGATCGCCCCGCCGTTCCGCGAGGCGGAGTTCGACGTGATGTACGGCAAGGGCATCTCGCGCACGGGCGAGCTCATCGACCTGGCCGTGAAGCTCGACGTCATCCAGAAGAGCGGCGCGTGGTTCTCCTATAACCAGACACGGCTCGGCCAGGGGCGCGACAACGTGAAAACCTTCCTCGAAAACCCGCAGAACGCGGAGATCGCCGCGGAGATCGAGGCCGGGGTGAAGGCGAACGCCGCCCGCCTCTACAACAAGAACGCGCCCGTGGTGCCGCTCTCGCCCGCGAAGCCGGTGGAAGCGCCGCAGCCCGCCGCGCCGGCCCCCGCGCCCGCCAAGCCGAAGGCCTCCATCGACATTGAGGCCGACGACTGATGGAAATCACGGCCCTTGAGCCGCGCCGCCACCGCCTCGTGCAGCTGTTTCTCGACGGCGAACCCGCCGTGAAGCTCGACGAGGAGACGGCCGCCTCCCTGCGCCCCGGCCAGCAGCTCTCGGACGAGGAGCTGCACGAGCTGATCGCCAGGAGCGACGCGGCGCGCGCAAAGGAGAAGGCGCTCTACCTGCTCGAGCACCGCCCGCACTCGAAGCGCGAGCTGGAGGACAAGCTTGCGCGCACCGTGGGGCGCGAGGCCGCCGGCCAGGCTGCCGGCCGCATGGAGGAGCTCGGCCTCATCGACGACGCGGACTACGCCCGCCGGCTCGCGGAGGAGCTGGCCCGCAAGGGCTTTGCCGCGCCGCGCATCCGGCAGGAGCTGCTGCGCCGCGGCATCGGCCGCGAGCTGGCCGCGGCGGAGGCGGAACGCGCCGCCGCCGCGCCGGAGGACGCGCTGCACAGCCTGATCGAGCGCCGCTTTGCCCGCCAGCTCGGCGAGGAGAAGGGCCGCCGCCGCGCGGTGGCCGCCCTGCAGCGCATGGGCTACCGCTGGGAGGAGATCCGCTCCGCCCTGCGCGCGTTCGGCGGGGAGCCGGAGGACTGAGCAAAGGAAAAGTTTGAAAATCATGCGCGGGGAATTGCGCGCCCCCTCTCTTTTGTGATAGAATAAAAAAGAACAGAAAAACGATGCGGCAGGGCCGTCCCCGTCATAAAGGGGGCGTGCCCCGCCGTAACTATTATAGAATGGATGGGGATGCGGGAATGGCGTATTCGGTTGGAATGATCAGCCTCGGCTGCGAAAAGAACCGCGTGGACGCGGAAATGATGATGGCGCGCCTGCGCGAGGCGGGCTTCGTGCTCAAGGACGACGCGGCCGGCGCCGACGCCGCCATCGTGAACACCTGCGGCTTCATCGAGTCCGCGAAGGCGGAATCGATCGAGGAGATCCTTGAACTCGCGAAGCTCAAGAAGGAGGGCAAGATCCGCGCCCTGATCGTGACGGGCTGCATGGCGGAGCGCTACCGCGAGGAGGTGCGCCGCGAGCTGCCGGAGGCCGACGCCGTGTGCGGCATCGGCGCCGACGGCGACATCGCGGAGATCGTGCGCCGTGCGCTCGAGGGCGAGCACCCGGAGGTGTTCCCGGAAAAGGAGAAGCTGCCGCTCGAAGGCAAGCGCGTGCGCAGCACCCCGCCGTATTACACCTACCTCAAGATCGCCGAGGGCTGCGACAACCGCTGCGCTTACTGCGCAATCCCGATGATCCGCGGGCCGTACCGCAGCCGCGAGCTGGAACACGTCGTAAAGGAGGCCGCGGAGCTGGCCGCATCCGGCGTGAAGGAGCTGATCCTCATCGCGCAGGACGTCACGCGCTACGGCAAGGATCTCCATGACGGCTCCCGGCTGCCGGAGCTGCTGCGCCGCCTGTGCCGGATCGACGGCCTGCGCTGGATCCGCCTGCTCTATTGCTATCCCGACGCCATCACCGACGAACTGCTCGACGTGATGGCGAGTGAGAAGAAGATCGTGAAATACATGGACCTGCCGCTGCAGCACTGCTCGCACGAGGTGCTGCGCGCCATGCACCGCGCCGGCAGCCGCGGGGAGCTGACCGAGCTCATCGCGAAGATCCGCGCGCGCGTGCCGGGCATCGTGCTGCGCACCACCATGATGGTGGGTTTCCCCGGCGAGACGGCGGACGACTTCAACGAGCTGTGCGAGTTTACCAAGGAGATCAAATTTGAGCGTCTCGGCTGCTTCGCCTTCTCGCAGGAGGAGGGCACCGACGCCTATGACATGGAGGACCAGATCCCGCAGGAGGAGAAGGAGCGGCGGCGCGACATTCTCATGGAGCAGCAGCAGACGATCATGCAGCGCTGGGGCGAAAGCCGCGTCGGCCAGACGGTGGAGGTCCTCGTGGAGGGCTACGACCGCTACGCAGGCTGCTGGTTCGGCCGCAGCGCCGCCGACGCGCCGGAGGTGGACGGCCGCGTCTTCTTCACGGCGCAGGGCGGCAAGCCGCGCGCCGGGGAATTCCGCAAGGTGCTGCTCACCGAGTGCCTCGACTGCGATATGCTGGGCGAACTGGTTGGGTAAGAAAGGGGGCGCCGTTTCTTGAACACGCCGAATAAACTCACGCTTCTGCGCATTGTCATGGTCCCGTTTTTCGTCGGTTTCCTGCTGGCGGGGCAGCTTCCCCACCACATGCTCGCGGCCTTCGTGCTGTTCGCCGCCGCGTCCTACACCGATCACCTCGACGGCAAGCTCGCCAGGCGCGACCACCTCATCACCACCTTCGGCAAGTTTATGGATCCCCTGGCAGACAAGATCCTCGTCATCTCGGCGCTCGTCTGCTTTGTGGATCTCGGCCTGGCGAACACGTGGCTCGTAATCCTCATCATCTTCCGTGAATTCCTCGTCACGTCGATCCGCCTCGTCGCGGCGGACAGCGGCGTGGTCGTGGCCGCCAACAACTGGGGCAAAGCCAAGACGGTGAGCCAGATCGTGGCCATTCTCGCCGTGCTGCTCCTGCAGTATGTGCTCGAGCTCGTCTCGCTCGGCGTGCTGTCCCCCTTCACCGTGGGCGGCGCGGAGGCCTCCGCCGTGTTCCTCGCGATCGGCAACGTGCTGCTGGCCGTGGCGGCGCTGCTCGCCGTCATCTCCGGCGCGGTGTATCTGAAGCAGAACTGGAAAATCGTCGCACGCGAAATGTGAGCGGCGCAAAAAGGCCTTTACAACCTCGCCCCGATGGGGTATACTGAACATAATCGGAACAAACGCAATGGCGGAAGAAGTACCGCGCCGTTCAGGCGGCAGAGAGGGAGCGCCCGGTTCGCCGGGGTGTGAGCGCGCCCGGCCGGAACGCGCGGGAAATGCAGCCGCCGGGCGCGCTCGGCGCGCAGCGCGGGCGGCAGGAAATGGCCGCACGGAACGGCCCCGTTACAGGCCGGAAGGCTCCGCGGCATGCTGCCGCGCGGCCGGAGTGAGAAAAGCGGAGTGGAACCGCGGTGAAAGAATTGGCCGCCTCTGTCCTTTGAAAGAAGGGCAGGGGCGTTTTTTGTTGCAGAAAAAGGGGGAACACGTCATGTTCAAAAACCTGAAGGCGGAGCTGGACTCCATCATGGATCGGGACCCCGCCGCCCGCTCCCGGCTGGAGGTGTATTTCCTCTATTCGGGGTTCAAGGCGGTGCGGTCTTACCGGCGCGCGCACTGGTTTTACCTGCACAACCACAAGTTTATCGCGCGCTGGATCAGCCAGCGGGCGCGGCGGCGCACCGGCATTGAGATCCACCCCGGCGCCACGATCGGCCGCGGCCTGTTCATCGACCACGGCATGGGCGTCGTCATCGGCGAAACGGCCGAAATCGGCGACAACTGCACGCTCTACCAGTGCGTCACGCTCGGCGGCACCGGCAAGGATCACGGCAAGCGCCACCCCACGCTCGGCGACAACGTGATGGTCGGCTCCGGCGCAAAGATCCTGGGCCCGTTCCGCGTGGGCGACAACGCCCGCGTGGCGGCCGGCGCCGTCGTGCTCGACGAGGTGCCCGCGAACTCCACGGCCGTGGGCGTGCCGGCCCGCATCGTGCGCATCAACGGGCAGAAGCCCGCCAGCCTCGACCAGATCCACGTGGGCGACCCCGTGGCCGCCGAGCTGGCCCGCCTCTCCGCCGGGTATGAGCGGCTGGCCGGGCGGCTGGAGGAGCTGGATCCGCGCGGCGCAACCGTTTCCCGCGCCGGGACGGAGAAGATGAAATATTCCGCAAACTGAGGACATTCCCGCACCGGCACGCGCGCAGGCAGCCCGCCGCGCGCCGTGCTGCGGCAAACCGGGCTCCGCGCCGCCCCCGGCGCTGCGGAGCACCAGAAAAAGGAGACAAGGTCACATGAAAATCTACAACACCCTTACGCGCCGGAAAGAGGAGTTTGTGCCGATCACGCCGGGCGAGGCGAAGATTTACGCCTGCGGCCCCACGGTCTACAACTTCATCCA
>ERZ1643250.3617-NODE-3617-length-10437-cov-5.410229_pt1 | contig 10437 bp, 9 predicted proteins | sample MGYA00579262_ERZ1643250 | MGnify/ENA primary metagenome ERZ1643250 (study PRJEB29033, sample SAMEA4952265) | chicken gut metagenome | biome: Broiler Chicken; feature: Gastrointestinal Tract; material: Caecum | place: Ireland | collected 2018 | study: Broiler...
CACAATATGATTTAGATGTTGAAATAGCTCGAGAAGAAGGCGAAAAAGTTGGAAAATAAACAGGAAGAAAAACTGATGGAATTAGTACAGAAACAACAGAAACTGCTGCGGATACTCTGCGCCCTGCTGCTGGTTCTTGCCCTGGCAATCGGCGGCGGATGTACCTATGCGGGAATGAAAATCCAGGGTCTGATAGAAGAAATGAGCGAAAGCCGGCAGCAGCTGGAAGAACTTCAGAAACTGACGGAAGATGTGGATCTGGAACAGCTCGCAGACGCCCTGGGAAGCCTGCAGGATCTCCAGAATACCCTAAATACCGTAAAGGATGCCATTGGATCTTTCTCTATTTTCGGCGGATAATGAATGTGCACAAATCAAAAATGACAGGAGCGCTCCCTGTGTGCGGAGTCCCCTGTCATTTTTATTTTGACCTTTTGTTATGCTTTGACATCGGCTTTTTTTAAGATCCAGATTCCCAGAAAGGCAAAGAGTATCAGATAGAACAGACTGCTGGCGAAAAACAATATGCCGGAATCCACCATATCCGTATCCCGGTTGGCGTTCATTCCCAAAATCAGCAGAGAATAGGGATATAAGAAGGCTTTTTCGGAATTTACCGCCACAAGCCCCAGGATACTGCCCACAGCCGACAGCCCCACAGGAAGGGCGAAGCTTCGGATAACCATAGCCAGAAGGGTCTGCAGGGCGGTGATGGCTAAAGCGGCTAAGGTTCCCCGCAGCATCCAGAAAAAGATGGGGGCAGGAGGAAGCCCTGTAAGTCCCACGGCCTTTCCGGTAACAAGAAAGAGAAAGAACATCCAGACCTGAGTCAAAATAGATACGGAAAAGGCGGCAGCCATTTTCCCTAAAAAGATGTTTCGCACAGGAACCGGGTAAGTCAGCAGGGCATTTCGGTTGTGGCCGAAATTCTCCACTCTCCATAAATAACCGCAGTAAATGGCAATCATGGGCGCGAAGAAAAAGTTGGAGTAAAACAGGGATTCCTGGGTCCACAGACTGTACCACTCGGCCGAAAGGACTCCCAGATTGTTCAGATAATTCTGGCTTCCCATCAATGCCGGAATCAGGGGCAAGAGGAAAAAAGCGATCCAGATAAACGAGCGTTTTAATTTCAAATGTTCTGCCTTGATACATACTGTAAGCATAGATTAAACCTCCTTTTTCAGAAACAGATGTTTTCCTGTCAGATAGACTGCAATTCCAAAGACCATAAGGATTGCCAGCCATGGCCAGGGCAGGTCAATGAGGTAGTAGAGGGCGGTTTCAGAAGCTTTATCGTAATGCAAATTCACCGGACACAGGGTGATGTAGTATCCCCAGGGAAAGAGAAAACGCAAAGGCAGATCCGGGAAAAAAGCAGTGAAAATTCCGGTAAAGGTTCCGAACAGCCCGATAAACAGCGGCATCAGCGGATTTTTCATCAGCAGAGACAAAGATTGCTGAAGAATATAAAGGGCCGTATCAATGCAGAAGAATCCAAGAAACATAAAGTTTAAGGAACTCCAGGGCACAGGCTGAGTCACATGTATAATCTGGCCGATTACCAGAACGAAGGTATACTGAATGAGGTTCATTGCCAGAATATAAGTGACATTGATAAAGATTTTGTTTTTAAAGAGGCTGGATCTGCTCTGCATAGTAAACAGCAGCTTATAGGTATCGCCTTTTGCCTCTATATCACAGATCCTGCTGGCGCAGGCGGCCAGAATCACCGGCAGAAACATCTGGTTTACCAGACTCAGGGAAAGGATCAGATAATTGTATCCGGTCAGGGCTTCCTGCTCTGAGAAAGGATTTCTCAGCAGGGTAGCTGTATTCCAGAGAAGGATAATCAGGATGGCCACCACATAGAGCAGCCACAGTTTTCTGCGGTGTATTTTTTTCCATTCTGCAAAAAAGTGGATCATCACAGGCTCACCTGCCTTCCTGTAAGAGAGAGGAAGATTTCTTCCAGGGATTTCTCCTTTTCTTCCAGCCGTAAAAGTCCCACTTTGTTTTCCACCAGATAGGCGGCCAGTTCTGCGGTATTTCTATCGTTGGTCTCCGGAAGCAGCAGATACCCTTCCTGAGACTGGCAGGTCAGACCCATGCTCTCCAACAGGCGCAGGGCGGCCGGATTGTTGTCAGTTTTCAGTTTGAGCTGTCTCTGGCTGTGTTTTTTCAGTTCTTCCATGGTTCCCTGGAAAATCAGCGAGCCTTTGTGAATGATTCCGGTATGGGTGGTCATCTGCTGGATTTCACTGAGCAGATGGCTGGATACCATCACGGTAATCCCGTATTTTTCCGGAAGGGAACAGATGAGTTCCCGCATTTCCTGGATTCCCGCAGGATCCAGTCCGTTGGTAGGCTCATCCAGTAAGAGCAGATCCGGCTGCCCGATTAAGGCCGCTGCCAGGCCCAGCCGCTGTTTCATTCCCAGAGAATAGTGCCCGGCCTTCTTATTCTGCTGTTTTTCCATACGGACAATGGCCAGGACCCGGTCGATGTCGGATTCCGGCACATTTTTCATCATGCAGACCAGAGCCAGGTTTTCTCTTCCGGTCAGGTGGGCGTAATACGAAGGAGATTCAATCAGGGAACCGGTAGACTTTAAAATGGAGAGCCGGTTTCTGGAATTCAGAGGCTTTCCTAAGATAGAAACGGAACCCTGGGTGGGTTTTACCAGGCCCAGAAGCATTTTCATGGTGGTGCTTTTTCCGGCGCCGTTTGGCCCTAAAAAGCCGTAAATACTCTGGAAGGGAACTTTTAAATGAATGTGGTTGACACAGAGAGTTTTCTGATAGGATTTGGTTAATCCGCTGGTTTCAATTGCGTAGGTCATTGTTTTCATCCTTTCTTTTTCGTTTCTGTAAGAACTACTATAGAGCCTTCTCCTTACAGACCCATGAAGCCATCCTTACTTTTACCTTACTTTTCAGAAAGAACGGTAGCGGATTTGAGAAAATGTCTTTATAATTCTTATATAAGGAGGAACGAGTTTATGAAAGATCTGTATGAAAGCCGGATTCTGCTGGTAGATGACCAGCCGGAGCTGTGCCGGATGGTAATGGAAATATTAAAGAAAGCGGGATATAAAAACACCCGCTGCGTCTATAATCTGAAAGAAGCCAGGAACATACTGAACAATGCCCTTCCCGATCTCTGGCTGCTGGATGTAAATCTGCCGGACGGGGATGGTTTTACGTTTCTGCAGGAGCTGCGGGCTGTCTCCGGCTGTCCGGTTCTGTTTCTTTCCGCCAGGGATCAGGATGCGGATCGTCTTCTGGGACTGGGGCTGGGAGCGGATGATTATATTACGAAGCCCTTCCTTCCCAGGGAGCTGGTGCTTCGGGTGGCCAATGTGCTGAAACGGACCTACCAGCCCTTTGTTCAGAAAGATAAACAGACAAAGATTCACCTGGGAGAGAAGACCGTGGACTTTGCCGGTGGGACCGTGGAGCAGGCGGGGAAGGAGACAGCCCTGACGGCCAAGGAGCTGCTGATTTTACAGAAACTGGCTGACAACCGGGGAAATATTGTCACTTTTGACGCCTTATGCGAGACCCTGTGGGGAGATAATTACTATGGGTATGAAAATACGCTGATGGTTCATATCCGTCGTCTCCGGGAAAAAATCGAAGAAAACCCTTCGTCGCCCAGGTATCTGCTGACGGTAAGGGGACTTGGCTACAAACTGGCGAAATAGGAGAGCAGAGATGAAAGGATTGCTGAAAATATATCGAAATTATATGGTCACTGCACTGCTGATCTTTCTTTTAATTCTGGTGGTAAATTTTACTGCTTTTATGGGATACGCCTTTTACCATCTGGAGAAAGACGGAGAGTATTCAGCCGGAAAAATCTTTTTTCGCAATGTGGCGGATGAGATTTTGGAGCGGGATGGAGATGCCTGGAAACTCAGTGCGCAGGGCGTACAGTTTGTAGAGAGTAATCAGAGCAGATTCCTTATGCTGCTGTCAGAGGAGGGAGAGATTCTCTATTCCTGGAATCTTCCCGGGGAGCTTAAGAAAACCTATTCTCTGTCTGACGTGGCTTCTTTTTCCCGCTGGTACCTGATGGATTATCCGGTCTATGTCTGGAGTACCGAAGACGGACTGCTGGTGGCAGGTAAGGAAAAGGGAAGCGTTGCCCGCTATAATATGGTTTATTCCATGCAGGACTTAACCACCCTGATGAATGCAATTCCCCTGTTCCTGCTGTGGAATCTGTTTTTATTTCTTTTAATTCTTCTGTTTCTGGGAAGACGGTTTTACCGTTCTCTGCTGCCGGTAAGCAACGGTATTGAGGATCTTACCAGGGGAAAAGCCATCCATCTGAACGCAAAAGGAGCCTTAAAAGACCTGGTGGAAAAATTAAACCAGACCTCCCGTCTTCTGCAAAAGCAGCGAAAGGAGATTGAACGCCGGGATAACGCCCGCACCGAGTGGATTTCCGGGGTCTCCCATGATATTCGCACCCCTCTGTCTGTGATTATGGGGTATGCAGACAGTCTGGAATCCGACGAGTCACTGCCGGCAGAAAGTCAGAGACAGGCAGGGATGATTAAAGAGCAGAGCCTGAAAATCAAAAAGCTGATCGAGGATTTGAATCTGACTTCCCGGCTCACTTATCAGATGCAGCCTCTGAGAAAACAGACCTACCGTCCCAGCGCCTTTATCCGAAAAATTCTGACTTCCTATCTGAATCAGATGGAAGAGGAGAAATACCAATTGCTTCTGGAAATTGATCCCCGGCTGGAGAGCTGCCAGGCCCGGGGGGATGTGTCGCTTCTGGAACGGGCAGTGGAGAATCTTCTGAATAATTCCATCAGCCACAATCCTCAGGGATGCCGAATCTGGATAAACGCCACAAGAAAGGAAGAGAGGTTTCAGATTCAGATTCGGGACGACGGAGTGGGAATTCCCGGGGAGGTTTACCGGTTTATTCAGGGAGAGACCAACGATCCCGGCAAGGTGCATGTCATGGGACTGCATCTGGCCAAACAGATTGTGGTCTCCTGCGGTGGGAATTTTCGGATCTGTCCGGATTTGCACACCATTGAGATGGAACTTCCAATTTCTGACTAAATCAGAAATTTTCCTGATTTTGTTGAAATACTTTTTCCTGCTGTGTTAAAATGTTGCATATAAAAGGATCGAAAAACACAGCAGAAAGGGGAAACATATGAGATATAAAATAGAAGGGGAAACCTTACCGGTAGTAATCTGTGAACTGGAAGACGGGGAATCTATGATAACGGAAAAAGGAGCCATGGCCTGGATGTCTCCCAACATGGAGATGGAGACCAATACCGGAGGCATTGGAAAAGCCTTTGGACGGCTGTTTTCCGGCGAGGCCATGTTCCGCAATATTTATACGGCCAGAAACGGTAACGGGCTGATTGCTTATGCATCCAGCTTTCCCGGTTCCATTAAAGTATTCCAGATTGGACCGGGACAGGAGTACGTCCTTCAGAAAAGCGCCTTCCTGGCTTCTGAGGCCAGTGTGGATCTGAGTGTTTTCTTCCAGAAGAAATTCGGAGCCGGATTTTTCGGAGGCGAGGGATTCATCATGCAGAAGGTATCCGGAAACGGACTGGTATTCGCAGAATTTGACGGTCATATTGTAGAGTATCAGCTTCAGCCGGGACAGCAGATGGTGGTTGATACCGGGTATCTGGCAGCCATGTCTGCAAGCTGTCAGATTGACGTGGTAACAGTACCCGGAGTGAAAAATATGCTCTTCGGAGGAGAGGGCGTCTTTAATACCATTGTAACAGGCCCCGGAAACATCTGGCTGCAGACCATGCCTCTTTCCAATGTGGCAGGTGTGCTTCGTCCCTATTTTCCTTCAGGAAGCAACTAAAAACAGAACAGGAATCGAAAAGAGCAGGATGTCAGATAAGGCATCCTCTCTTTTATGGCTTTACTTTTTTTTTCGATTCAGTTACAATCATATGGATAAACATGGAATAGGGGAAAAAATATGTTCAACGAAATAGATTTAAGTCAGATCGATCTCACAGCGGCCGCTCCTGCAGAAGAACCGGAGCGCCAGTATTATTTTATGGCTCTGGCCAGAACCCGGACCGAAGAGTTGAAAAAGGAGTTAAACAGACCCTTAACCGCTCATATTGAAACTTTCGGCTGCCAGATGAATTTTAAAGATTCTGAGAAGCTGCAGGGCATCCTGGAAGAGATGGGGTATACCCTGATTGACACCGAGGAGGCGGATTTCGTCATCTATAACACCTGCACGGTACGGGAGAACGCCAATCTGCGCGTCTACGGAAGACTGGGGTATCTTCATAGTCTGAAGAAGAAAAATCCTCAGATGATGATCGCTCTTTGCGGCTGTATGATGCAGGAACCCCAGGTGGTAGAGAAATTAAAGACCAGTTATTCCTTTGTGGATCTGATTTTCGGAACCCATAACATTTATAAACTTCCGGAATTGGTTTCCCATGCCCTGGAAATCCGCGGGGAGAAACGGATGATTATTGACATCTGGAAAGATACGGATCAGATTGTGGAAGATCTGCCCAGCGAGAGGAAATACTTCTTTAAATCCGGTGTAAATATCATGTTCGGCTGCAACAATTTCTGCAGTTACTGCATTGTTCCCTATGTAAGGGGCCGGGAGAGAAGCCGGGAACCGGAAGCCATCTTAAAAGAAATCCGAAACCTTGCCGCTGACGGCGTTGTGGAGGTGATGCTTCTGGGACAGAATGTAAACTCTTACGGCAAGACCCTGAAAAATCCCATTACCTTCGCACAGCTTTTAAAAGAGGTGGAGAAAATTGACGGCATCGAGAGAATCCGTTTTATGACCTCTCATCCCAAGGATTTATCCGACGAGCTGATTCAGGTAATGGCAAAGAGCCGGAAAATCTGTCACCATCTGCACCTTCCCTTACAGTCGGGAAGTAGCCGGGTGTTAAAAGAAATGAACCGCCGGTACGACAAGGAAAAGTATCTGTCCCTGGTTGAGAAAATCCGGGAGAAAATCGACGATATTTCCCTGACTACAGATATTATTGTGGGATTCCCCGGGGAGACGGAGGAAGACTTTCAGGAGACTCTGGACGTGGTGAGAAAGGCGCAGTATGACACGGCCTTTACTTTTATTTATTCCAAGAGAAGCGGAACTCCTGCTGCCGCCATGGAAGACCAGGTTCCCCAGGAAGTGGTGAAAGACCGGTTTGACCGCCTGCTGGCTCTGGTACAGGAAATAGGAAGAGAACGTTCCTCCCGTTTCTTAAATACGGTTCAGGAAGTTTTAGTGGAAGAAAAGCAGTCTTCCCAGAAAGGCTATGTAACAGGCAGGATGATGCAGAATCTGCTGGTGCATTTCCCGGGAGAGGAAAGCCTGGTGGGGAAAACCGTACGGGTAAAATTAAAAGAATGTAAAGGTTTTTATTATATAGGAGAACAGGAATAATGGCTTTATCACCAATGATGCGGGAATATTTAAAAACCAAGGAAGAATACAGGGACTGTATTTTACTGTACCGTCTGGGGGATTTCTATGAAATGTTTTTCGAGGATGCACTGACTGCATCCAGGGAACTGGAAATCACTCTGACAGGAAAAGACTGTGGTTTAGAAGAGCGTGCGCCCATGTGTGGCGTGCCTTTTCATGCTGTGGAAAATTATATTAACCGTCTGATTGAAAAAGGATACAAAGTTGCCATCTGCGAACAGGTGGAAGATCCCAAGAAGGCCAAAGGCCTGGTAAAACGGGAAGTGGTGCGGGTGGTTACACCCGGAACTACCCTGGACGTAATGGCGCTTGACGAGACGAAGAATAATTATCTGATGTCCATTGTCTCTGTGGAAAACGGCTTTGGCTGTGCCATTGCAGATATTACCACCGGAGACTGTTATCTGACAGAGCTGGAAAAGCCCCAGAATCTCCTGGACGAAATTAATAAATTCGTCCCTGCGGAAATCATCTGCAACGATGCTTTTTTAATGAGTGGAATTGACGCGGAAGATCTGCGCCACCGTCTGAAAATCTGTATCTATACTCTGGACGCCTGGTACTTCGACGACGACCGCTGCCGCCAGACCCTGCGGGAGCATTTCCAGGTGGGGGCTCTGGAAGGGATCGGTCTGGGAGATTATGACAGCGGAGTCATTGCGGCAGGCGCGCTGTTTCAGTATTTAATGGAAACCCAGAAATCGGCCATGACCCATATGACCTCCATTACCCCTTATCTGACGGAGAAGTTTATGCTCATTGACAGCTCCAGCAGACGGAACCTGGAACTGGTGGAAACCCTCCGGGAAAAGCAGAAGAGGGGCTCTCTTTTATGGGTGCTGGATAAGACCAAAACAGCCATGGGCGCCAGAATGCTGAGAAGTCAGGTGGAACAGCCCCTGATTGACAAAGAGGAGATTAACCGGAGACTGGAAGCTATAGAAGAACTCAACGACAAAGCCATGCTTCGGGAGGAGATTCGGGAATATCTTTCTCCCATTTACGATTTGGAACGTCTCATCAGCCGGATCAGCTATCAGACCGCCAATCCCAGAGATATTGTATCTTTTTCCGGTTCTCTGGCCATGCTTCCCCATATCCGCCTGCTGTTAAAAGAATTCGAGAGTCCTCTTCTTAAGGAAATCTATGAGGATATGGATGCTCTGGAGGATGTTACCGACTTAATTCACCGGGCCATCATTGAGGAACCGCCTCTGTCCATGCGGGACGGGGGGATCATTAAAGAGGGATACCACGAAGACGTGGACAATTACCGGGAATCCAAATCCAACGGAAAGAAATGGCTTTCGGATCTGGAAGCCCGGGAGAGGGAACGCACCGGGATTAAGACCCTGCGGATTAAATTCAACCGGGTTTTCGGCTATTCTCTGGAAGTGACCAACTCCTTTAAGGATCTGGTGCCGGAAGAATACGTAAGGAAACAGACCCTGACCAATGCGGAACGGTATATTACCCAGGAGCTGAAAAATCTGGAAGATATGATTTTAGGAGCGGAAGATAAACTCTATGCTCTGGAATACGAACTGTTCTGCGACGTCCGCAAAAGGGTGGGGGATCAGGTGCTCCGGATTCAGAAGACAGCCAAGGCCGTGGCGGCTCTGGACGTGCTGGCTTCTCTGTCTGTGGTGGCACAGCGAAACCATTATGTCCGGCCCTCCATCAATCAGAGCGGCGTCCTGGATATTAAGGAGGGCCGCCATCCGGTGGTGGAGCAGATGATTGAAAACGATATGTTTATTTCCAATGACACCTATCTGGACAATCAAAAGCAGAGAGTCTCCATTATTACAGGCCCCAATATGGCAGGAAAATCCACCTATATGCGCCAGACGGCGCTGATTGTGCTTATGGCCCAGATCGGAAGCTTCGTTCCGGCGAAAAAAGCCAACATCGGAATTGTGGATCGGATTTTCACCCGTGTGGGAGCCTCCGATGATCTGGCCAGCGGACAGAGTACTTTCATGGTGGAAATGACAGAGGTGGCTAATATTCTCAGAAACGCCACCAATAAAAGTCTGCTGATTCTGGATGAAATCGGCAGAGGCACCAGTACCTTCGACGGCCTGTCCATCGCCTGGGCGGTAATAGAACACATCAGCAATACGAAACTTCTGGGGGCGAAAACCCTGTTCGCCACCCATTATCATGAGCTGACGGAACTGGAAGGGAAAATCCCCGGAGTTCACAACTACTGTATCGCCGTAAAGGAAAAGGGGGACGACATTGTCTTTCTGCGAAAGATTGTAAAGGGCGGCGCAGATAAAAGCTACGGAATCCAGGTGGCGAAACTGGCCGGCGTTCCGGAGACGGTTCTCTCCAGAGCCAGAGAACTGGTGGAAGAGCTCAGCGACGCAGATATTACGGCAGCGGTAAAAGATTTAACCGCGCCCAAAAAGAAAACGAAAATTACCTATGATTCCGTGGACATGGCACAGATGTCCCTGTTTGACACGGTACAGGATAATGATATTATAGAAGAAATCAAAGAGCTGGACGTAAGCAACTTAACGCCCATGGAGGCGCTGAACATTTTATACCAGCTTCAGAACAAGATTAAGAACAGGTGGTGAAGACCGTGAGAAAGATTGCAGTTCTGGATCAGAATACCATTGATAAAATCGCCGCGGGAGAAGTGGTGGAACGCCCTTCTTCTGTGGTCAAAGAACTTGTGGAAAACGCCATAGACGCCGACGCCACTGCCATTACTGTGGAAATTAAAGAAGGGGGCAAGAAATTAATCCGGATTACAGATAATGGAACCGGACTGGAAAAGGAACAGGTGCCCCTTGCTTTTTACCGCCATGCCACAAGTAAAATTAAACAGGTGGAAGATCTGGAACATATCGCTTCCCTGGGATTTCGGGGAGAGGCTCTCTCCAGTATTGCAGCCGTATCTCAGGTGGAACTGATTACGAAAACCCATACGGCCATCAG
>ERZ1643250.3620-NODE-3620-length-10429-cov-10.933488_pt1 | contig 10429 bp, 19 predicted proteins | sample MGYA00579262_ERZ1643250 | MGnify/ENA primary metagenome ERZ1643250 (study PRJEB29033, sample SAMEA4952265) | chicken gut metagenome | biome: Broiler Chicken; feature: Gastrointestinal Tract; material: Caecum | place: Ireland | collected 2018 | study: Broiler...
GACCAACTTTTGATGAAGTTGTTATTAATTTTGAAGCTCCTAGCACAATAACATCTACTGTTAGTTATGTCCAACCTTTAAGTGCAATAGAAACAGCTAAAAGGGCAGAAAGAAAAGTTGATAAAGCAAATTTAGTTATTACTGATGTTGTTGAAGAAGTTGGACAATATGATAGTAGAATCACAAATATAGAGCAAACCGTTGATAAAATAGAACAACAAGTAAATGAAGCAATAACATTGATTAGAGATGTAGAAGGAAACGGAAGCATTACTTTAGAAAATACAAACAATACTAGTTTATATAAATTGTCAATAAAAGGCGATATATCATTATTGTTTGGAAATGATGGACAAACATATGGAAGCCCGCCTACACAAGGTGTTCCATATGCTCAACCCTTGTATCCTAGTCCTAATCTTTTTAGTAAAAACATGAACTTAATAATTGAATATAAAGAAGATGATAAAGAAGTTTATAAATTGCCTTTTAAGTATTTAAATTATTTAAGTCAAGAAGTAGCTGATGAATTTGTATTAGAAGATGGAAAAGCTAAAATAATAAGACGTGTAGGAATTAATTCTTCAATGCAAAAGTACGAATTACCAAATGAAATTATAGAAGAATTAGGAGATTATTTAATACCTTTAAAAGAAGGAGATCCTAAACTATATTTGCAATGCTTTGATAGTGCTATCTATAATGCAACTTATATGACGAAAAATGCTTATACAGAAAATTTTGCAACAAAAGTAGAATTAAACAGTTCTATTACCCAATTAAGCAATGATATCACTTTAGAAGTAAACGGAAAAATAGATACTTTAGATGAAGATATAAACGCAAAGTTAGAGTTAAAAGTAGATACAAAAAACTTAGTTAGTGAAATCAATGCTAGTGCTGATAAAATTAATTTAACAGGCGACAGAATTATCATTGATAGTACTAACTTAAAAGTAGCCGAAGATGGAACGCTAACAGCAACAAACGGAGAATTTACTGGAACAATTAATGCAAATGAAGGAGAAATAGGCGGTTGGACTGTAAATGACGAAGGATTTACAAACGGAGAAGTATTTGTTAAAAGCAATGGCTACTCTTCAATTTATACATATGCTGACATGGTTATTATGGCAAATTATTTGCAAGGAAAATTAATTCTTTCAGACACAGACGTTTCTCATTATGACTTAAACGGAGATGGTGTTGTTAATAGTGCAGACTTATTGATAATGCGTCAAATGATTTTAGGTATTTCAACAACACAAGAATAGAAAGGAATAAAATATGAAAAAATTAGAAAAAATTAATATTATACTAACATTTATAGCTTTATTGCTTGCTATAATTTTATTAGTAAGTTGTATTGTTAAAGACAACAATAATTATGATATAAACAAAGACGGTAGAGTTGATAGTCTAGATATGTTATTATTAAGACAATATTTGATAGAAGGGAATGATTAAAATGGAAAAAATTAATTTTCAAGATTTACCAAGTACAGAAACACCAATTGATAGTACAAATTTAAATTTAATACAAACATACGTAGAAACAGAAATAAATTCTGTTAAAACAAATTTAGAAAGTCAAATAAATTCAATAGCGTCTAAATTATTCCCAGTTGGTTCAATTTATATAAGTGTTACAAATACGAATCCTAGTTCATTTTTAGGAGGAACTTGGGTAGCGTTTGGACAAGGAAGAACTTTAGTCGGTGTAGATACGTCTCAATCAGAATTTAATACAGTTCAAAAAACTGGAGGAGCAAAAACAGTCACTTTAGATATTGCTCATATTCCTCCGCATTCTCATGTTATTCCAAATGGATACCTTGATAATCAAATTGACGCTGATGTAAGAGCCAGCGGAGTAGGGTCTTACTTATCTGGAATGGGAACTTCTACAGCAATCACAGGATCCGGTCAGGCACATAACAATTTACAACCTTATATTACTGTATATTTTTGGAGAAGAACAGCATAATGCAAGTTTTAGAAAACAGAATAGAAAACTTAGAACGAAGAGTTACTAAGTTAGAAAACTACCGAGATAGCGACTTTAAAATAATAAATCAACATAACGAAAACTTAGCCACAATAATATTGGAATTAAAAAGCGTTACTAAATCTTTAGAAACAATAACTAACAATTTTAAAGAAGCAATAAATAGAAGTAACGCAAGAAATGAAGAAGAAAGAAAAAACATAAGTGAAAGAATTAATGCTCTTGAAAAAAATTTTGATAAGCTAAATACTAAATTTGAAAATAGCAAAGAAAACATTGAAAACACTATAGACGAGCGAACTATCAATAAAAACAGCGAAAATTATGACAAGATCAAGTCAACGATAATAACAGTTATTGTTACAGCAATTGTTAGTTCAATTATTACAGTAATTATTTCTATTATGAATTAAAAAAGGAAATAGGTATTTGACTATTTCTTTTTTGTATTATATTATAAAAAAGAGGCGAGGGAATATGATTAATTTTGTTTTAAGTTTAATATTTTGTACAATTCCAGATACAATATATTATGCTATGTTTATTAGTATTGCAAAAAATAAAAATTTTAATAAAAAGTTATATTTTTTGATATTTATAGGATATATATTAAATTTTATGGTTTTTCAATACAATTTATATTTATATTTAATATTTTACATTTATATATATTTAGTGTTAAAAATATTGTTTAAAAGCAAAATAAATGATTTTTTCTTAACTATATTTCTTGACATTTATTATATATTATTGTCAATAATATGTTATTTTTTAATACCTAATTATTTTATAGCATATTTATTAAATAAAATATTTTTATTTGTTCCGTTAATATTTAAAGATAAATTAAAAAAATTATATAGTATATATACAAAATTATGGAATAGAAACAAAGAAGCTAAACAACCTATAAAAAGTATAACTTTAAGAAACATAAGCTTAGTTTTATTAAATACAATTATAGTTATTTCAGATATACTTTTACTTTATTTATCTCTAAACAACAGTTAGGAGGTGATAAAATGTTTAATTCTAAATTTTTCTTTGTAGATTCAGAAGATGGAGAATAGTTTTTACTATTCTTCTTTTTTTGATATAATAATTAAGGTGATGAGGTATGAATAAAAAGTATTGGAATATTCCTAGTATAATATTTAATATTGGAGAAACAATTTTGCTAATATTGTTTGGTTTGCTTTTAAAAGTATCTTATAGAGATATGTTTATTATATTTTTGACTTTTCAAATAGGAAGAGCATATTTTAAATTACCTAAGCATTATAAAGCGTGGCAGAAATGTTTGATATGGACATTGATTATATTTGCAAGTCTTTTTGTCGTTGCAAGAGTAGATATAACGGTAGGTGTTATGTGTTCTATATTTACGTCTTATATATTAAGTGGAAAAGCAGATATTAAAGATATGTATATGTGGAGCGGAAAGACATCTAAGTACGAGGCTTTAATAGACTTTGTAGCATTATCGCCTAATAATCCAATTGTCTTAGATTATGAAAGTTATTGGAGGATAAATTATCCGTTAAGATACGAAATATTTAAGCTGTTTTACAGAGAAAGAAAAAGTTATCAAGAAATAAGAGAAATAAAAGGTTATGACGAAAATAATTTAATAAAAATCGAATGTAAAAGTATTTATGAACAATTAGAAAAACCATTAAATTTGCCACCATTAAAGAAATAATAGGCGTCCTAGAAAAAGGACGTTTTTTTTGGTTATATATAACTAGAAAGGAGATAATCGGTTGAAAATGCTTTTAAAACAAGTATGGTTTACGGTTATCTTTTTTTGTAGGTGATATTATGAAAGAAAAAGACTTTGAAAAAGAAATAAAAAAAATATTAAGAGAATTATACAATTTAAAATATGAATTAGAAAATTTAATTATAGAATTGGAGGAAAAAAATAATGTATAACAATTATTATCAGCCAAAATATAATAATCAACAACAAACAACAGGATATCAACCTTATCAATCATACCAACCTTACCAACCATTATATAATCAAGTAATACCAAGCCAACCCGTTCAAGATAATAGAGCTAATAATTTATTAGGAAAATCAGTAGATAGCATTGAAGTTGTTAAAGCTATGGATATTCCTTTAGATGGATCAATAAGTTATTTCCCTTTAATAGATGGTTCTGCGATTATCACAAAACAAGTACAAAATGATGGAACAAGCAAGATCATGATTTATAAGCCTACCGAAGAAGAAAGCAATAAATTTGCAACTATTGATTTTGTAAAAAAAGAAATAAATGAGTTAAAAGAAGAATTGTTGGAACAAAAAAGCAATAAGAAAAAAGGAGAATAATTATGAAAAATAATATTTTTAATATGTTGAAAAATTTCAAAAATCCTAAAGATGCTGTCATGAATATTGTTGCTAATAACAATAATAATACTTTAAAAAATATGATAAATTTAGCAAATGAAAATAATAATGAAGAATTATTAAAAGTTGCAAAAAATTTATGCAAAGAAAAAGGCATAGATTTTGATAAAGATTTCCAAGAATTTATGAAAATGTTTAAGTAAATATTTGGTTTTTAATATAATACGTCGTCCCAAATATTAAAAGAAGGAGGAAAAAATATGAATTATGATGGTGGATTATCGCCTAGTGAGGTTGCTCTTATCACAAGAAATAATGGGTTTGGCAATATTTTTGGTGGAGATGGTTCATGGTTTATAATTTTGTTCTTAATCTTTGCAATTTTTGGCTGGGGAAGAAATGGTTATGGAAATAGCGATGGAGGAAATGGAGGATATCATACAGCATTCGCTCCATACGTGAATGGATTTTGCGGTATTGACTCATCAATCCAAAGAGGATTTGATAACCAATCTGTTATGAACAAATTAAATGGTTTAGAAAATGGTTTATGTGATGGTTTTTATAGCTTGAACACTAACTTATTAACTGGATTTAATGGAATTCAAAACACATTATGCCAAGGATTTTCTGGAATTAACCAAAATATAATGCAAAATGGTTATGAAACAAGATTAGCAACTCAAAACTTAAGTTCACAATTAGCTAGTTGTTGCTGTGATTTAGGTTATAAGCTTCAAGATTGTTGCTGTACAACTCAAAGAGCTATTGATAACGTAAATTATAACTTAGCTACTCAAAGTTGTGATACAAGAAATACTATCCAAAATGCTACTAGAGATATTGTTGACAATAACAACGCTAATACTAGAGCTATATTAGATTTCTTAACTAAAGATAAGATTTCTACTTTACAAGCAGAAAATCAAACGTTAAAATTCCAAGCAAGTCAAACCGCTCAGAATGCATTTATTACAGCTAATCAAGAAGCTCAAACTGCTGAATTAATTAGACGTTTAGGAGCTGATTGTCCTGTAAATGCATATGTTGTTCAACCGCCTACACCAGTGACGTTCCCAACAAATTGTTGCGGTCAATTTACTGGATACAACAACAGTTGCAACAATAACTGCGGTTGCTATTAATTAAATTAGTAAGGGTCGTATGACTCCCTATAATAGGGCTTACAATATATTTAATGGAGATAGGTAAGCTATCTCCTATTTTTTAGAAAGGATTGATAAAAAATGATACAGAGTGTTTTAGAACCTATTACAACTCTTAGTAGCAATTCTTCTCCAATTTCTTTTTCAAATGATGATATTAGGACCCGTTCTGCCTCATGTGCAGGTTGGCTACAACATAACGAAGGATCTCCCATTTACAAAATTATAGAAGGTGGTTTATACAAAGTTTCATTTAATGCAAATGTGACGTCAAGCGTTGCTGGAACTATCGCACTAGGTTTATTTCAAGATGGGGTTTTAGTTCCTGGAACTACTATGCTAGCTCAAATTACAACTACTGGAGATTATGTAAATATATCGTTTGATAAATTAATTAAAGTATGTTGCCGTGGAAATGCTACATTAACTATTGCTTCTATTCCAAGTGTTTTAACCGGAGCTACTACGCCGGGAACAACAACAGTAACTGAAGTTCCTGTCGTTCAAAATGCTAATTTTATAATTACTAAAAAATAGTAGGTGATTAAATGGAAGAAGAAATTAAAGAAAAAGATGAAAAAACAGAAGAATTAGATATTAATTCTAAAATTAAAGAAAATATTGAAAAGAAAATAAAAAGCATAGTTGAAGCTGATAGCATTGACTCTAATGTTGATTATTTTTCAAAATTAATAAATATAATTAAAAATATTGAAAACATAGATTATTGGAAAAGTAAGGAGGAAGAAAATATGTATAGAGAATATGGCGAATATAATGATGGCTCATATGGAAGAAGAGGTGTTCCAGGAACTGGAAGAAGAAGCTACAGAGATGGCGGATCATATGGAAGAAGAGGCGTTCCAGGTACGGGTCGTGGTAGATATCGTGGAGAAGAGATGCTTGATGAAATGGCTTACCAATATGGAAACTATTCTGAAGGAAAAGAAATGTATGGAGCTGACCAAGACACTATGAAAAGCTTTAAATATATGTTAAAAGCTTTCAAAGATTATTATAAACATTTGAAACAAGAAGCTTCAAGTCAAGAAGAAGTGCAAATGCTAGAAGAAACCGCTCGCGAAATGATGGATATGTAATGAGTTATAAGTTTTACAACGCTAATAGCCACAATAATTTTATTAATGATTGTTTTCCTAGAGCATATTCTGTAGTAATGAACATAACTTGGATAGAAGCATATAAAGAATTATGTAAAAGTGCTATGGAACAAGGTTATATGATGGATAGTGTTATTTTTGTAAGAGATTTTTTAGATAAAAAATTTAAAAAAATTCCTTATAAAGAAACATATATAGGAGAATTTGCTGAAAATCACCCTATAGGAAAATATTTAATAACAACTAAAAATCATATAACTGCTTGTATAGATGGTTATATTGTAGATACTTGGGATTGCACTAATAGAAAAATAGAATATATATGGAAAATAGTATAAAAATATTAAAATTAGATAAAAACAAAAGTGATTAATATAATCAAAAGAGGTGAAGAACCTCTCTAACATGGGAGCGTAGCCAAGAAGTAAGGCAAGGCACTGCAAATGCCTAATCGGGATTGCGAAATTCCCCGCTCCCTCCATTAATGATTAAAATTGAGTTTTTGAACTCTTTTTTTATTTATGATAAAATAAAATTAGGAGGGATGATATGTCAAATAAAACTTATGATATTTTAAAATGGATCGTTACAGTAGTTTTACCAGCGTTATTGACGCTTTTTGGCGTAATAGGAGCAACTTTAAACTGGGAATTTACTGACAAAGTTATAACAATTGGAACGGCTGTAATTACTTGTCTAGGTACAATGATTGGTGTATCTAACATTCAATACAATAAAAATAATAAATAGAAAAGAGGAGATGTTAAAATGACTGATAGAGTAATAAATGAAAGTTCAAAAAGAATTACACAAGCTTATGGTGGACACAACGGAGTAGATTTGGGTTGGAGGCAAGATGAAAACGAAAACAGAGTATATGCAAATTGCAAAGGAACCGTCGTAGAAGTCCAAGACGGTTTAGGAAACTTACAAGGAAGTACAGGAGTTCAATCTTGGGGGAATTATGTATTAATCAAACATGGAAATGGATATCACTCAAGATATGCACATTTAAAGGCAGGTATTCTTGTTAAGAAAGGCCAAGAAGTGGACGAAAATACGCAATTAGGAGTTATTGGGGATTCAGGGAATGCTTATGGTCGGCACTTACATTTTGAAGTAGCTACTGGATATAGTTCTTCAACAAGAATTGATCCAACTACATATTTAACAAAAGCTATTTATGAGGCTCCAACACAACCAACTCCAAGTAAAACAGTAGATGAACTAGCACAAGAAGTTATTGCTGGAAAATGGGGCAACGGAGATGAAAGAAAAGAAAAGTTAACACAAGCTGGATATGATTACAATGTTGTTCAAAGCAAAGTAAATGAAATTTTAAGCCAATCACAACCAAAACCAGAATCAAGCAATGATTTTAAAGTAGGAGATAAAGTTATTGTTAGTGGTTATGCTACAAGCGATAGCAACGGTGGAGGAAGCAGAACTGCTGAGTATAACGGTACTACTGATACTTTATATATTACAAAAATAACTGATTTATCTAAACCTAGACCATATCACATAAGCCGTGGAAATACTTTAGGAAATCAGGACCGTGGTTGGGTTGCAAAATCACAAATTAGAAAATAACTTGAAAAATAGTTATTTTTTTATTGACAATCAAGTAATATAATGTTACAATTAATACGTGATAGAGAAAGGATGAGGGAAATGAAAACAAAAAAAAGATTAAAATTAAGAAAGGAAGTTAAAGTAGCAATTATATTCATTGCAGAAATATTGCTATATATATTAGCTTCTAATAACATTTTAGGAACTAATGCAACAATAACAGCATGGTTTTTAATGATAGTTTTACCTTTTTTAGGAGTTAGCTATGTTAAAAATAACTAAAAAAGATCGTAAAATTAATACTTTAGAAAATAAAATTGAAGAACTAGAAAGTGTTATAAAAGATGAATTATACAAAATATTTATGGAAAAATTATCAGAACCAGCAAAAATTGAAAAACTGATAGAAGAAAACAAAAGATTAAGAAAAAAAGTTAAATTATTAAAAGAAATTATAAAAGGAGATGAAAAGTAATGACATTTAAAGAAATGAAAAGATACTCATCGGCAATTGCTTCGATAAAGTATCAATGCAAAAATTGTGGAAGAAAAATGGTTATCATTAATAAAGTAGATAAAACAATTTGTGATCATTGTGGGCATTTAATTTACAAAAATGAAGAGGCAGAATTTAAAGATAAACTAAAAAAAGAAATATATGCACTTAAAAGGAACGAGAACGGCATTTATTTTAATTCTGACGAACAAAAACACGAAAATAGTATAAATGTACTAGAAAGCAAAAAAACTTCTGAAAACATATAAAAAATAGGTAATAAGAAAGGATGATAAAAATGTATATGTTTAACAAAGAAATGAAGAAAGAATTATTAGGAAAAAGGACTATAACAGAATTAGCTGAAATGATAGGTATTACAAGACCTAATTTGAATGATATTTTAAATGCTAAAAGAGCAACAACAAAAATGACGGCTTATTGTATAACTAAAGCTTTAAATAGCGAATTAGAAATTTGTCAAATTTTTACCAGAATAGATTAATTTATGTTTACATTTTTTAAAAAATTTAATATAATTGAATTAGGGTAATTAGCAATTAGGAATTTTCAATACAGGGCATTAAATGCTAATTACCCATTAAATTAGTGCCTTGTGTTGAGAATTCCTTTTTGTATACCTAATGAAGGAGGAAAATAAATGGGAATATTGCAATTAATAGCAAGCCAAAACTTCATAGTTGTTAATAAAGAATTAATAAAAATTCTAGGTTTGGAAGAAGCAATTTTAATTGGAGAACTTGCAAGTGAATGCGACTATTGGGAAAGACAAGATAAATTAGAAAATGGATATTTTTATTCTACATTAGAAAATGTAGAGGAAAATACTACTTTAACAGCATTTAAGCAACGAAAAGCATTGAATAAATTAAAAGAATTAAAATTGGTTGAAGTTTCATTAAGAGGTATTCCAGCGAAAAGATATGTAAAAATAAATGAAGAACAAGTTATTAAATTATTTAACAACAAGATGTTAAAAAATTTAACATCTTGTAGTGAAAAAAACAAAGAACTAGAAGTTAAAAAAATTAACACAAATAATAATATAAATAATAAAAATAAAAATAATAATATATATAATTCAGAGTTTGTGGATACAAATTGTATACAAAATGGATACATAGGTAAGGGTAGGTTAGAGTTAGGTAAGAATAATATAGAGAAAGATAAAGAAACAACAACAAAAAAATTTAAAAAGCCAACACTAGAAGAAGTAAAAGCATATTGCCTAGAAAGGAAAAATAGTATAGATGCAGAAAGTTTTATTGATTATTATGAGGCTAACGGTTGGAAAGTAGGCAGAAATTCTATGAAAGACTGGAAGGCTGCGGTTAGGACATGGGAAAAAAGAGAAACAAAAGCAAATAAAACTATAAAAAATGAATGGTTTGATAAAAAAATAGAAAAAGAAGAATTAAGTCAAGAAGAAGAAGAAGAAATGAAAAGTATTTTAAATAAATATTAAGGAGATAAATGAAATGAGATCTTATGAAGAAATATATAATTTATTTATAAAATTGATTAACAATAAAATAAATGAAGTTAAATTAAGTTTTGCAGAGATAAAAATGTTAAGTCAATTAAGACCGAAGTATAACTATATGCTAAACAATATATATCAAGAAGGATTTTATTACAATTATGCAGATGTTTTAAAAGAATTATGTGAAAAAAACAATATAA
>ERZ1643250.3621-NODE-3621-length-10426-cov-12.443544_pt1 | contig 10426 bp, 7 predicted proteins | sample MGYA00579262_ERZ1643250 | MGnify/ENA primary metagenome ERZ1643250 (study PRJEB29033, sample SAMEA4952265) | chicken gut metagenome | biome: Broiler Chicken; feature: Gastrointestinal Tract; material: Caecum | place: Ireland | collected 2018 | study: Broiler...
AGTATCTCATAAAATCCGATTCATTGCTATCCGGTCGATTATTTAGCGCTTACAGTAATCACTTACCTTCTGAAGAATGGTATGATGAAGAATTTGAATTTATCGCAGATCAGAAGCTTCGTCAACGAATTGTTGAAGAATTTTCCGGTATTCGATTTGCTTATAAGCTTTATGAGGGGATAGGTGCTGAAAATGAAAATCTAATTTTTGAAATTAGGCATCAAATTTTCGCTTATGCCACCATCTTTGAAGCTGTATTGCATTATGTGCTTTATACATATTACACTGATACCACAGAATTTCATGAATTACAGTACCATTCTGCCCCGGCTAAGATAAGCATCCCGTCTGGCAAACTGCAAAAATTAAACGACTTATTAGAACATCATGGTGAAACAATCATTCCATACCATATTCAGGAACGCAAAAAAGATGAATCTCAGATACGATTTGATGATAAATGTAAAACAGCAGAAAAATTAGGCCTTATATCAAGTTATACAAGTCCTTCTGGGGAAATTGTTAACTTACCCGATGAGATTATCGAAGTATATTCTTATAGAAACGCAATACACCTTGTAGCTGAACAACGAAAGGGTATAGAATATGAGCTTGATTTAAGTAAACGAGCCTACAGACGGATGCGTCCCTTTATTGATCAAATTAAGTACAAATTGCAACAAGACAAAAAAGGAATCTATTCTGATTTCACTAATACCTAAAAAGGAAAAATGGGTAATCACTTTATCATTTTCTTAAAGAGATTGCCCATTTCCCTACTAAAACAGAATAAGATTAGGAAATTAAATTTGCGTCTCTCTTAACCATATCTTCTATTCAATATATGCATATTTCATGAATTAATTTGTATAGCATTTATCAATTTTTCTTTGAAATATGGCATCCAATATCAATTGGTATATTACTAACATTGATCTATGCAACCTCTTTATATCGTGTATACACATACTCATATATCTTCTGGCGATACATTGAAATACTCACCTCATCATAACATTCCGGCAATTCTGCCCATAATGTATCACGAATCACATTATCCACAGCTGCTTTTGTTTCCTGCTTATCCGTCCAGTGATCGAGTTCCGCAATCTTTCCTTTGATTTTTTTCAGTAGATCTGCCGCTACTTCCTTCAGTTTCTTAATATCACTTTTGCTCAAATCTTCACGGAATAACATATCATACAATGAAAGTTCTTCATCACTTGAAAATCCTTCACGGGCATAGCGCTGTTCTTCCTGATTCATCTGATTTGCCAGATTCATCAAATCCATAAACGTCTTTTCTATTGTTGCTCTATCCTGCTCACTATTGTAGCCATTAATAATCTGCTGGTAACGTTCATAGTAATTTATACGATCTGGATTATTAAACATCAATCTGTCTAATTTTTGTTGAATCACGTCTTCCAGATCCTTTAAAACTAGGTTCTTTTTCTTAACTTTCGCAAATTCTTTGCGGAGGATATCAAAATCAATCGCACTAATATCAAAGCGGCGTGTTTCTTCTTTTATTATAGAAGCCTGCTGAATTTCAACATATGAACTTATAATTTGATTGATTTCTACCATTAAGTCCGTATTATTAACATGTTTACGTTTTTTCTGAAGTTGTGCATATATAGCGGAAAGAGCTTCATATTCTTTCCGAACATCTCCTGTAACATCCTCTCGATCTGCATATTTCATCAAGCGGTGTAACTCAGACACATATGCTGTAAATGTCTTCTTATCTTCAATCGTTCCACACACTGCGTTTGCAGCTTCTTGTAAGTAGGAAAGTTTCATAAAATCATAAGCATCAATTAATAACTGCAAATCAAAATCATTTTCTGCTAAAAATGTCTTAGCTTTTATTATGGTATCCTTAATATGTGCAATCAGTTTTTCTTTATCAACTGTTGGATCTGTTCCTGCACTACCTCCTATATTTGCTGTGTAATCCGCCAATGCTTTTCGAAGAGCTTTTACAATGCCGATATAATCTACAATCAAGCCATTGCTTTTCCCTTCACTGACACGATTTGCACGTGCAATGGTCTGCATCAAAGTATGAGCTTTTAACGGCTTGTCCAGATACAGACAAGACAGGCATTTCACGTCAAAACCAGTAAGCCACATCGCGCAGACAAATACTACCCGAAGTGGATTCTTTGAATCTTTAAATTCCTTATCCAGCTCACGTTTTTCCATTTTAGCACGATGATATTTGATATCCAGCTTCCATTTTTTAAAAGTCTGAATTTCATTCTGTTCCTGACTGATCACTACAGCCATTTCTGTTTCCTGCATCCATTTCAGTTTTCGTTCCAGTTCCCGTGCTTCCTGCTGGGTGGATTTTTTTATTTCTAATTCCAATTGCTTAATTTCTTCTTTCCAATATTTCTGTACGTAATTGTACATGCGAACACAGGTAACCTTATTTAGACATACAAACATTGCCTTTCCGCTTGTCCATAAATCAGAATAATGTTTGACGAAATCATGGGCAATTGATTTTAACCTTGGTTCCGCAGTCAGCAAATGGATTTCTTTTGCAAATTCTGCTTCTAATTTATCCTGCTGATCTACATCAAGATCGGCATCTTCAATGGCATCCAAAATCTGTTCCGTGATTTCCGGATTATGTAAGTCTGCTATTTTTTCACCACGATTTTCATAATAAAGGGGAACCGTTGCACCGTCTTCTACTGCTCTTTTGAAATCATACACCGAAACATATCCACCAAAAGTACGGGCAGTGATATTATCGCTGGATAGTAATGGTGTACCGGTAAAACCAATACGAGCAGCCGTCGGAAGCAGTTTCATCATATTGTCCGCAAAAATACCATACTGACTCCGATGTGCCTCATCTGACACGATAATAATATCATGATCCGGATAAATAGGCTCTATATCTGATTGATTGAATTTCTGAATCAGCGTGAAAATAAAACTCGGATTTCCTTTCAGCTTTTGCACAAGATCATCGCCACTTGTTGCAATATATTTAGACACCTTTGCTTTTCCCAATAAGCCACAGTTTTCAAATGTATCACTAATCTGTGTATTCAGCTCATCTCGATCCGTAAGAATAACAAAAGTAGGGGAACCTTCAAATTTTCTGCGTATTTTCTGTGCAAGAAAGACCATAGAATAACTTTTTCCTGAACCCTGCGTATGCCAGAATACACCAAGCTTTCCGTCATTTAATTTTCTCGCGGCATATGCTTTTATTGCCTCATTCACACCCAGATACTGGTGGTTGCGAGCAAGAATTTTGGCTATACGACCGTCTGAGTGATCATATAAGATAAAGTTTTCAAACAAATCCAGGAAGTTTTCTTTTTTACAAATACCACGAAGCATAGTTGCAAGGGCAACATCTCCCGGATCTTCTTCCGTAAGACGTTTCCATTCATGAAAAAACTCATATTTACTGCCCAGTGTGCCTACTTTCGCCTCTACTCCATTAGATACCATAAGAAAAGCATTGTAATAAAATAGATGTGGGATTGTATCCTGATAATCCATATAGTTATCATCATAAGCATTCTGGACATCTACTGTATTCTTTTTTAGTTCAATAAACAACAAAGGAATACCATTTACAAAGCCTACAATATCGGTTCTACGACGGTACAAATCCCCATAAATTTTTAATTCCTTAATTGCCAGAAAATAATTATTTTTCGGTTTTTGAAAATCAATAACAGCTGCTCTTTTGATCTCTGCGTGGCCATTGGGCTTTTTGACTGTAACAGGTATACCATCACGAATTAAATAATACTTCTCTTCATTGATTTGTAAAAGAGAGGAAGTAGAAAGTCTGCTTTCCAAAAGCTTCTGAGCTTCAAGAATCTGACTTTCATTCATCCACGGATTCAGCTTTTTCAATGCTTCACGAAAATAACGAAGCAATATGATTTCTTTATAGCTTTCTCTTCCGAAAGTGCCGTTTTTTCCTAAAATTTCTGTATTGTAAGCAAACCGGACATTCCAGCCCAGTTCATCACGGAGCAGATTACCGGCACTTTCCTGAACAAGGATATTTTCAGAATAATCATAGCTCATTTTCATTCCTCCCTCTACGTGATTTATAATTTTTCTAACTGCACATTAGAAAAATCAAATCTATTTTCTAAATATTCGATTATCATGTCAGATAAATTGTGCAGCGATACTATGTAATCTTGATAACTCATGCCTTTAAAACAGTTTTCGATAATACCATAAAATGGTTTATCAATGTTCCCAATAGTTATGACCCCAGCATTTTTAAGGTTGTAATGCATCATGCAATTCCGTAATTTTGTTTGAAAAACAGTTTCTCCACACGCAAGAATATTTACAATTCCTTTTATGTCTACAGATTCATAAAAATAATTATTTTCACAATAATTTTTAAAGCGTTCTAACGCACGCAATGTATAGTAGGATACAATATATTCGATTCTAAAACTCCATATGTTTCCATCAACAAATAAAGGATGTAAGATATGTTTTACAAAATTCATGTTACATAACAAATGTAAAAAGAACAGATTCAGTTCTTTTGGAATACTTTGCGAAAATAATTTGTTTTTGCTGTTTGTATTTATATCACAATAATAATTTATTTTAACAGAATTTTTGTTTCTTTCAATAATGAGATGATCTAATGAATCTGAGAGTCCTTCACGAATTGATGCAACAAATGAACCTATTTGATAGCCCATCTGATAATTTTTCTCTTTCAGTGCAGGATCAAATATGCTGCTTACAGACAAAAAATCTGCTAATTGCTGTGTATTTCCGATAATGTATCCAGTATCAGTCCAATAACTCCCAAGGTTTAAATGAATATTCATAGTTTTTAAAAAATCAAATCTAAGTTGCTCTTTAAAATCCTCATTCTGTATATCATCAACGGATAAAACTCTTCTTTGCGATTTTGTGAATCTTTCTGCATATACCTTTATATGATTACGAATATCTTTAAAATCCTTTTCCATAGATTCCGGCAAAAAATTTTCTCCCATATATTCTTGGCATGAATGAACAAACAGAACATAATATGGGATAACTTCCATAGAAAAAATAGAATCTCTTTCTGTTTTCAACAGAGAATAAATGGCTTCCGCATCTTCCTGCATAATACGAATCGAAATCAAGCTTTCTATCTCAGATAATTTGCTCATAATACACCTCAGCAACAGGCAGAATATTTTTTCTTAATAAATCTACCCACTCCATCCAGACCTGGATATATAAATTTTTCATTAATACCACATAGGTTTAACTGCTCAATAATTTCTGCTTTTTTATTTCCCGGAATAAGGATATGAGCGATTATACCAGTTTCCTTATTTGGGGGATTATTTTCATTTGACATCCAATATTCAGATTGCATAAAATATGTCAACTCTTGTCGCTGTGCGCCCCATAACATAAAAACACTTGATTGCATATTCATTCTTTCTTCAAGATAATATGGTTTATAAAGCCACGGATATTGTATGTATTGAGGATCATCATGAGATAAATAGTTTTGCTGTACTACTTCATCCATAATAATTTTTGATACGTAATACTGTGACTTAACAGCTGAAACTACTGCATTTTCTCCAAAAAAAACTTTATTATATGCGGTTTCATTTATAATACATACTGATGCCTCAACATTCTGCAAATCAGAACACGCAAAATACAATGCAACTAACGGATTTTGTGTAAAATCAAGCAAACGTGTTGGAACACCGAAATGCTGTGCTACTTCAAGCCATTCAGGAATATTATCAACTGAAATACTCGGCATGAATCTACATGCTTCCGTAATAAAATCATACAATATATTATGCTCTAATTGAGAATATTCACTTGAATAATGTCCATAGGAAATTTGTTTCCACCTAAATATCCCCGGTATTAACTTATAGCCAGCATGATTACCATGGCCCCGATAAATAAGTCTGGGGGTATAGGTTTGTTGTCCAAACATAGGACTTGGTGCAATGTTAACAGAATAGGTATAATTACTCTTTAAACTTTCAATAACATCTAAATATTGTTGTACGGAACTAATCTCCAAAATATCACACCTCCAATTCCCCACTCATCAATTTAAGTAACAAACGGTCACGGGTCTCTGCCAATAAAATATTCTGATTAAGCAACAGTTGCCTTTTATCAAATAGTTCTTTAAATGGAACATATAAATTATCTGTTCCGGTCAATAACTCTATTGTATCAATATGCTTCTTACCTAAATGAGCCACAGTCGCACCAACTACTGTTTTTTCAAAAAATTTTATAGGTTTATATATAGCTTGTAATAGCCAACCTTTCATAGCTTCATTCTTAGGTTCGATTTTACAAGTTCGTTGGACAAGATACGCCGTGTTTCCACTCCAAGAATTAATATGAAATTCGCCATCCATACCTACAATGATATCCCCATTTGAAGCTGTATACTGCTCATCTGCTTCTTGCGTAGTATAATCATCAGTTGTTCCGTTAGGAATATTTCTAATTCTAATTATCGGCATACCTTTTCTTTGAGAGTTAAATAAAGAACTATCAAAAGCATATCCATACTCAACATTTGCAATATTAATTAGTTTCTCTTTTTTCCATCCCACTGGCACACCATCAACAATTTTTGTGTTTTCATATCCCGGAAAATGTAAATCCACGAACCACTCTTTATACAAACGCTGTGCTGCTTCTTCCAGAAGTTTGATTTGCTTTCGGTTGTTCTCAATAAAGTCGTCATAGGCGGAAAGAATATCGGCAATCCGACGCTGGATTTCAATAGGCGGCGCTGGAAATTCTATTGTTGATAATTTCTGCCATGATAAATTATCTTGCGCTGTTCCCTGAGAAATCTGTTTGCAGTCCCTTTGAAGCATATCAAAGCAATATTTTACAAACCGAACATCTGAAATCCCATCATAGGGAATAAATCCCATAATACTATCAGGAAAACACGCAGGAATTCCTAAAATTCCAGTGTCGGCTATATTTGCTGCAATTGTTATACAGAGAGTTCCAGCATTCCATAATTTACTTTGTGCTAGACCTGTTTCATTATAGGTATTTGAATAGTCCGTAATATAAAAATTTGCATTTTTCACATCGGCAGTCTGAATAAACGGATACTGTCCACCAAATAATTTTGGATCATTTCGAGGACGATGTTTTGATTTTCCTCTTGAAACATTGCCAAGTTGATCTAATACTTTTTTCTCCCAGCTCACAGTCCCAGCTCCTCCCAATTCTTAGATATGGTCACCATCAGGCGGTTGGATTCCTCCTGTAAGGAAAGCAACTCTTTGTGAATCTCGGTCATACGCTCATGAAAATCTACACCATCATCTTCCACGGGAGCAACGCCTACATATGCACCGGGAGTAAGGGACCAGCCTTTTGTCTCAATTTCCTTAACATCAACCACTTTACAAAGTCCTGCTATATCTGCATACACACCATCACCGAATTTTTCATAAAGCCAGTTTGCTTCTTTTGCCACAGTGAGTATTTCATTTTTTTCTGCAATTTTTTTATCGTACTCTGCCTGAATGCGTTTTTTATCATTACGCCCGGCTTGTTCCACATCGGTTTTTGCAGATTTTTGCAAATCTTTTAACTTTTCTTCTATTTTGCATATTGCTTCTTCAAAATTACTGCTTCCTAATGTTTCTCTGTATTCGTTGAGCAACCTTGTATACTTATCATTTTCACCACGATACAGCCACACAATAGCATTGAGATTTTTCAGTTGCCATTCAGACCACTCATTCAAAGTTCTGTCCACAGCTGTGTAATATTTTCTTGCATCAATAAATAAAACCTTGTCTTTGATTGCTTCATTTTTTCCTTTATTAAAAAACCATAAGGAGCACGGAAGAGATTTTGTATAGAAAAAATTATTTCCCACACTAATCATCACATCTACATGACCTGTTTCTACGAGTTTTTGACGGATATCTTTATCTTTTCCCTGGCTGTCTGTTGCCGAAGAAGCCATAACAAATCCAGCACGGCCGTGCTCATTTAAGTAACTGTAAAAATAGGAAATCCACAAATAATTGGCATTTCCCACCTCTTTCTTTTTATTAACTCCCGGCATGCCAAAGGGAAGGCGCTTTGCGCTTTCACATGATTCAGCCTTAACCTTATCCACGTTAAACGGTGGATTTGCCATAACATAATCACAGCGCCCATCCAAATTGTGGGCATCATGATAAAAAGAGTTTGCTTCATCTCCTGATTTAATTACTCCTGTCAGTCCATGCACCGCCATGTTCATCAGGCAAAGCTGAGCGTTATATTCCACCTTTTCCTGCCCGTAAAAAGTCATAGTGCTATTTGCGTTCATACCGGAATGGTTAACAAAATCCCCGGATTGAATGAACATACCACCGGAACCACAGGCAGGATCAAGCAAAATACCGCTTTGGGGTTCAATGATATTTACAATCATTTTTACCAAAGATTTCGGGGTAAAAAATACACCGTCATCAGATGCAATGTTTTTCGCAAATTTATTTAGGAAATACTCATAAATACGTCCGATAATATCTCCGCCTACTTCATCAAGAGCACTATTATTAAAAATGCGAAGTAGCTCCGACAAAAGATCGTCAGAAAAATCCGTATAGCTTTTAGGTAGTACACCTGCAAGTTGCTCGCTCTGATCTTCGATCAACTGCATCGCATTATTTACCACTTCACCAAGACTGGTCATTAAATGATCATCTTTATTCACCAAACCTGCGGCTGAAATGTCATTTGGAAGATTCAGCAAGTAATCATACTGTGCTTCTTTCGGTAAAAAAATCGCACTTTTCGCCGCAAAATCGCTTGCTTCCACCGGCATTACCCTACCACCACGAGATGGACGCCCTTTTAGAATTTCTGCTTCTACCATTTTATATCTGCTGTATGCATAACGCAAGAAAATAAGCCCCAGTACCGGCATACAGTACTGGTTGGATGTCAGTTTAGATCCTGCACGCAATAGGTCTGCTGATTCCCATAATTCTGCTTCTAATTTACGAATGTTAATCATAATTTCTCCAATCTTTTATTAACGTTATTCTTCTGGCACTGTTTCCTTTATAAGTTCTAAAAGATTTTCTGCTATTTCTTTTGCTGTCATCGATGCTGTATTCATCGCAAGTTTACTTGCAATAACAGGACTATATTCCATTACTTCTTTCTTGGTAAGTTTATGCCAAATAGGAAGTAACGTTTTACCATTAACGCTTTCCAACTGAAATAAACCATCCAACTCAGCCTTTGTCCAATACTTACCTTCTGCAATATAGTTCGGGGATAATACTGCCACACCAAATTTAGATTTCTTTAATCCTTCATCTATTTTAGCCCTCATGGAATCACCCCATTTTATTCGGTTTTTATCATACCATACTTTGATTCCAAGATTTCTAAGTTCTTCGACAAATTCTTCAACAAAATCTTCCTTATCTTCTCATGCATGTGAGACAAATACATCATACTCCTGCTCGCCTTCGATATTTGGTGAATTTACAATAGGTGTCGTTTCTATTGCTGCATTTTCTATTATTGCTCCAATCATTTGATCTGATAAATTTTTAATTTTACTCTCATATGTTTTTTGCATATTCTTTATCTGCTTCTCTTGTTTTCTCTGCTCATTCTGCTGTTCTTTTTGAAGCTTCAAATATGCGTCATTTCGTCTCTTCCTTTTATCCGCGATTTTCTTTGATAAACTTGCACTCTCATTAGCAGCTTTAACACTCGCCTCTTTATAACGAGTAATCTGATTCATCCTACTTTTTATTATTGATGCAGAAGCGTTTTTACTAATGGTTACGCGCGCTGCTTTCTTTTGTTCATCAGCTGCCCTTTTATCTGCAGAAGCTTTTTTCTTCTCTAAATCCGCTATTTCTTTATCTAAACCATTTACAATACGATGATAATAGTCAACACTCATTATTTTCTCCCTCATCCTAATTTTTTTGGATACTTTTTATTATTTGCCACATAAACAATAGGCAATCTATAAGTATTTTAAAGACATTCAACTCATACCAATATCAAACTAACACTTTAAAACTTTGAGATTATTTCTAATATTCAATCCTAAAGTAATCCAAATAAGCCTTATACTTATCCTGTGCTGTCAGGCAGGTATCTGTCAGATACCCTTTCTCATTATCCCATTCTTTTAACCCACGGTAATAAAACAATTTGAGATTTTCCTCGATAATGAACGGAACAATATTATATTTCAGGCACTCTTTAAACATGATCAATCTGCCCACACGTCCGTTTCCATCCTGAAACGGATGTATTCGTTCAAACTTTACATGAAAATCCAGAATATCATCAAAACTTTTCTCCTCTTTAGCGTTATATTCCTTCAGCAGCGCTTTCATCTTATCGGCAACTTCTTCCG
>ERZ1643250.3623-NODE-3623-length-10417-cov-6.256128_pt1 | contig 10417 bp, 8 predicted proteins | sample MGYA00579262_ERZ1643250 | MGnify/ENA primary metagenome ERZ1643250 (study PRJEB29033, sample SAMEA4952265) | chicken gut metagenome | biome: Broiler Chicken; feature: Gastrointestinal Tract; material: Caecum | place: Ireland | collected 2018 | study: Broiler...
TGAAGGAGCGGTGGCGCCATGGAGATCGCTGATGTGGGATCTGATGACGGATGTATGCCGTGAAATGGGAGTGCGTACAGATGTGCCGTTTCGGGATCTGACGGATAAAGAAAAAGAAATCGTGTTTGATGGTCCGGCAGAGAAGAAGCACATTCTTTACCGTGCGAAAAAAACGGATGCCGTCTCAGAACTGGATTTTACTTACTACAGTGCGGTTCGGACAGTTGAAAATGCCCTTTCCAAGGTGAAGGATGAAAAGGGAATGAAGCGTGTGGAAAAGTTCCTGAAAGAAGACATCTGTCCGGACTGCGGAGGAAGCCGCCTGAGCGCGGACGCCAGGGCACCGAAGCTTAGAGGAATATCTCTGGATGAGGCGTGTAAAATGACACTGGAAGATCTGACCGGCTGGGTATCAGGTGTGCCCGAAAGTCTGCCGGAAGAAATGCGGCCGATGGCAGAGAGCATCTGTGAGTCTTTTCAGACCGTGGCAAAGCGGCTGATGGATCTTGGACTTGGATATCTGACTCTTGATCGTGCGGCATCCACGCTTTCAACGGGAGAACGTCAGAGAATGCAGCTGGCACGTGCAGTAAGAAATCGTACCACCGGAGTTCTGTATGTGCTGGACGAGCCGTCCATCGGGCTGCATCCATCCAATATCATTGGTCTGACAGGAGTCATGCATGACCTGATCGATGATGGAAACTCAGTGGTGCTGGTGGACCATGATACGCAGATTTTATCAGAAGCTGACTGGATTATTGAAATGGGGCCGGACGCAGGATCTGACGGAGGACGTGTGATTGCTCAGGGAACGGCAGATGATTTGACGAAAAATGCAGATTCCAAAATCGGTCCATTTCTGGCAGATCATCCAAGAGCCAGCCTGCGGGAGCAGACTCCGATGGAGGCGATGTTTGACGAAGGGAAAATCCATCTTTCTACAGGAACCATCCATACAGTGAAGCCGCTGGAAGCAGAGATACCGAAAGGAAGAATGACTGTGATAACCGGGGTGTCCGGATCCGGGAAAACAACATTGATTCTGGAAAGCCTGATTCCGGGGCTGGAGGCTCAGATCCAGGGGGAAAAACTGCCGGAACATGTGCACGCTGTGGATACTGCGGGAATTTCACAGGTGAAGCTGATTGATGCAACGCCGATTGGCATTAATGTTCGTTCAACGGTGGCAACCTATGCTAATGTGCATGCGGAGCTTCGGAAGATTTTTGCACGTACACCGGAAGCGAAAGAGCATGGATATAAAGCAGGAGATTTTTCTTATAACAAAGGATGTCTGCGATGTCCGGTCTGCGATGGTACAGGAGTTATCAGTCTGGATGTGCAGTTTTTGCCGGATGTGGATATTCCTTGTCCGGAATGCAGAGGCTCCCGCTATGGAAAAGATGCGGGAAAGATTCATTATCAGAATAAAGAGGGTCAGAAGTATTCGCTCCCGGATTTAATGGCGATGGACATTCACACTGCACTGGAAGCGTGCAAAGATCTGAAATTAGTGCACCGCCGTCTGCAGGTACTGGAAGATCTGGGACTGGGGTATCTTACATTAGGAGAAGAAACGCCGAACCTGTCCGGCGGTGAGGCTCAGCGTCTGAAACTGGCCAGTGAAATGGGAAAAGCCCAGTCAGACTCTGTGTTCGTTTTTGATGAGCCGACTATCGGCCTGCATCCGCTGGATGTGGAAACTCTGCTGGGAGTTTTCCAGACATTAATCCGTCATGGGGCAACGGTCATTGTGATCGAACATGATCTGGATGTGATACGAAATGCGGATTATGTCATTGATATGGGACCGGGCGGAGGCGAAGCCGGCGGGCGCATTGTGGCGTCAGGAACGCCGCAGATGATAAAAGAAACGCCGGAAAGCATCACCGGAAGATTCCTATAGCAATGAAAATAAAGTTTTAGAAAAGAATGATATATAAAATGAAGGAGAGTAAGGAAAATTTATGAAAGAAGAGTGTCTGATCTGTAAAGCGCCTCTGGAATATCTGAATGAAGATATTGAGATGGAGTGCGAATTATGCCATAAAAAAGAAAAGAGCAAAACCCGGTGTGTCAACGGACATTACGTCTGCAATGAATGTCATATGCAGGGAATTGACAGTCTTGTAGGTCTGTGTCTGAAGGAAACATCCAAAGATCCGGCAGAGATTCTGAATCAAATGATGGATCTGCCGTTCTGCCATATGCACGGACCGGAGCATCATGTGATGGTGGGAATGGCTCTGCTGACTGCTTATAAAAACGCAGGAGGAGAGATTGATCTTGAAAAAGCATTGATCGAGATGAACAGCAGAGGAAAATCAGTGCCAGGCGGAGCCTGCGGATTCTGGGGCGCCTGCGGAGCGGGAATCAGCGCCGGAATGTTTATTTCCATTGTGACTGGCTCTACGCCTCTTGGAACAGATAATTTTGCCCTGTCTCACAAGATGACATCCGCGGCTCTGGGAGCCATTGGAGAGGTTGGGGGACCGCGCTGCTGCAAGAGGGATTCTTATCTTTCCATTCAGAAAGCTGTGGAGTTTGTGAAAGAAAATTTAAATGTAGATATGGGGCAGTCAGAGATTATCTGTTCCCACAGTGGACAGAACAATCAGTGTATTGGAAAACGATGTCCGTTTTTTAACCGGGCGAAAAAGAAGATAGCCTTTCTCTGTGTTCATAATTCCTGCAGGAGCCAGATTGCGGAAGCTCTTGGGAAAAAATATCTGGCAGACACTGCTGACTGTTATTCTGCCGGGACTCAGACAAAACCGCAGATCAACCAGGATGCAGTAAGACTGATGAAGCAGGAGTATGGGATTGATATGGAACAAGAACAGTATCCCAAACTGCTGGATGAGATACCGGAGGCGGATCTTTATGTAACCATGGGATGCAATGTGGCGTGCCCGAATGTTCCGGGGAAGAAAACTGTGGACTGGGGTCTGGAAGATCCTACCGGACAGGATGATCAGGTATTTATGGACACAATCCGGGAGATAGAGAAAAAAATCATAGAACTGAAAGAAAAATTATAACAGAATATCTGATATCAGAACAGAAAGAGCGGATGCGGTCATAAAATGATCCGCATTCCGGATTAGCTGTCAGGTGGAAATCTTAGCAAAATTAAAAAAATTTTGTAAAACAAGTTGACTTTTAAGAAAAGAGAGAGTAGATTATAAGTATCAATTAAACAATTGCTTAATTATTGAAATGAATCAACAGAAAGGAAGAGAAGAAAATGAAAAAAAGTTATAAGATCGATGTAGACTGCGCAAACTGTGCAAATAAGATGGAAGAAGCTGCTCAGAAGACAGCCGGGGTGAAAAACGCTTCTGTAAATTTCATGATGCTGAAAATGAATGTGGAATTTGAAGATGGATATAATCCAAAAGAAGTGATGCAGGAAGTACGAAAGAACTGCAAAAAAGTAGAAGATGACTGTGAAATTTATCTTTGAGAAAGAAATGGAAAGAAGAAAAGAGCCCCGGTGACAGCATAAAAAAGAGAAGGGGTTTTTATTTTGAACAACGATTAAATAAATAAGCAAATATTTAATTGAAAGAAAAAGGCGGTGACAATATGAATAAAAAACAAAGAAAAATGCTGTTTCGTATTATAATTGCAGCGGTCTTTCTCGTCCTGTTGAATTTCATTCCGGTTACAGGAACGGCAGTATTTCTGCTGTATTTGATTCCGTATCTGGTGGTCGGATATGACATCTTATGGAAGGCGCTGAAAGGAATCAAAAACCATCAGGTATTTGATGAAAATTTTCTGATGGCCGTGGCAACCATAGGAGCCATTGCGCTGGCATTGTATGAAAAAAGCAGTGATTATACGGAAGCCATTGCGGTTATGCTGTTTTATCAGATCGGAGAGTGGTTCCAGAGCTATGCAGTGGGAAAAAGCCGCAGAAATATCAGTGAATTGATGGATATCCGTCCGGATTATGCCAACATTGAGAAAGATGGAAGACTGGAAAAAACAGATCCGGATGAAGTGGAGACCGGCAGTGTGATCGTAGTGCAGCCAGGAGAGAAAGTGCCGATTGATGGAATCGTAGAGGAAGGGGAATCCAGCCTGAATACAAGCGCGCTGACGGGAGAAAGTCTTCCGAGAGATGTGGAAAAGGGGGATGAGATCATCAGCGGATGCATCAACATGACGGGAGTCCTGAAAATCCGGACCACAAAGGAATTTGGAGAATCTACGGTATCTAAGATTCTGGATCTTGTGGAAAATGCCAGCTCCCGCAAATCGAAATCAGAAGATTTTATTTCAAGATTTGCCCGTATTTATACGCCGGCAGTCTGTTGCGCAGCGCTGGCGCTGGCATTTCTGCCGCCGCTGGTGCGGATGCTGGGAATGGGGATGGCAGCAGAGTGGGGGACCTGGATTTACAGGGCATTAACATTCCTGGTTATCAGCTGTCCATGCGCTCTGGTGATCAGTATTCCATTGAGCTTTTTCGCAGGAATCGGAGGAGCCGGCAATGCCGGAGTTTTGGTGAAAGGATCCAATTATCTGGAAACTCTTTCTCAGACGAAAATTATGGTGTTTGATAAAACAGGCACACTGACGCAGGGAGTTTTTGAAGTCAATGGAATCCATCACAGTGAAATGGAGAATGAGAAGCTGATTGAATATGCGGCTCTTGCGGAGAGCGCTTCTTCCCATCCTATCAGTAAGAGTCTGCAGCGGGCTTATGGAAAAGAAATTGACCGAAGCCGTGTCAGTGATATCCGTGAGATCAGCGGAAATGGTATAATTGCGAAGGTTGACGGGCGTGAAATTGCTATAGGCAATGATAAACTGATGAAACATATGGGAATTTCATTTATTGACTGTCATTCCGTGGGAACCATTCTTCATATGGCGGTGGATCATAAATATGCCGGTCACATTGTAATCTCTGATGTGGTAAAGCCCCATTCAAAAGAAGCAGTTCAGGAATTAAAGAAAGCGGGAATCAGGGAAACAGTGATGCTTACCGGAGATGCAAAAAAAGTGGCAGAGCAGGTGGCAGAAGATCTTGGTTTGGATGGAGTATACAGTGAACTCCTTCCGGCAGATAAAGTGGAGAAAGTAGAAGAACTGATGAAGAACAAGCCGGAAAAAGAGAAACTGGCCTTTGTGGGAGACGGAATGAATGACGCGCCGGTTCTGCGTCGTGCGGATATCGGAATTGCCATGGGAGCCATGGGATCCGATGCGGCCATTGAAGCGGCAGATGTTGTACTGATGGATGATGATCCAATGCAGATTTCCAAAGCCATTAAAATTTCACGGAAATGTCTTAGAATTGTCTATCAGAATATTGTGTTTGCTATTGGAATCAAAGTGATTTGTCTCGTTCTGGGGGCTGTCGGAATTGCCAGTATGTGGCTGGCAATTTTTGCGGATGTAGGTGTTATGATCCTTGCGGTTCTGAATGCCATTCGGGCTCTTTTTGTAAAAAAACTATGACAGGATCAACAATAGATCGTGCATTCATTTGCGGATGCACGATCTATCTGTCAGAAAAGCCAGGGAAGCAGTTCAGCCTGCCTCATTAGATTTTCTGTGTCCTGATAGTCGGAAATATAACAATCTGCATGGTTATAGCGTTCGGAATGTTTCATGGAAAGTACCTGGATGATTTTTCCCGCACCAGCGCGTTTAGCAGATTCAATTCCTGAAAAGGCGTCTTCGAAGACAACGCATTGGTGAATGTCCGTATGAAGTTTTTCGGCGGCTTTCAGATACAGATCGGGTTCAGGTTTTCCGGGGATGGTTCCATCGTTATATACAATATTGCGGATATCGAACCAGTGATCCAGGTTTAAATGCTCGAAGAAGAACTTCACGTTGTTCCAGCCGGATGCTGTTGCGATTGTCATAGGGATTTTGTGTTCTTTTAATAGATCCAGAAAATCCGTAAGGCCGTCAGCAAGTTTGAAGTCTTTGCTTTTCAGGCAGAGATTCCGGTATATGGCTTCTTTTTCTTCTTCAAATGCATCCATGAGATCACGGGAAACCGGATGTCCCAGAAAATATTCCAGGGAATCAGCCGAGTTCCTCCCGTGAATGCAGTGCTGAAATTCTTCATGAGAAATATCATGACCGGTTTTTTGGCGGATGTAATTTTTCCAGGATATTTCCTGAAAATCCTCGTCAAAAAACATAGTGCCGTTAAAATCAAAAATAACTCCTAACATCTGGTGAGACCTCCTTTTTATAAAAATTATAACGGATGGAGAGTATTTATCCTATCAGAAATTTGTTATTTTATGTCGGGTTTTCCGGGGCGTATCCGCACAAAGTTTTGGCGGACAGGGCATCGTTCCAGTAATATAATCCCGGAGTCTCGCATACACGGAACATTGGGAAAAGATCCTTCATGTCCGGACATATTTTCGGGAAAATATTTTCCAGATCTTCCAGGAAATCTTCATTATAGCAGAGAGTCCGGTGGTCATTCCAAATGGCATTATAGGAAATATTGGCTTCTACAAGATCCTGGAACATGTGACTTCCGCAGCTTAGTTCCGGCATGTAGCCGGCCCGGTTGTCAGATACTTCACAGATACAGCAGAAGCCGGAGATATTGGCAAAACTTACCGGGACGCCCAGTTCCGGAGAAGAAGTGCCCAGTCTGCCCGGAGCCATCAGAAGCAGATTGGCATGCCTGCCCTGATAATAACGGTTAATCCGTCCGACAGCTTCTGCGGCTTTCGGTTTGGACGTATAAGGGTAATTATAGTACTGCACCGGATCAATCTGAACGACAGCAGTAATTGGTTTTTTCGCAGAACTTCCCATGGAAGAATCTTTCAGATGGAAAAATGTCTGTTCCTGCGGAAGTTCAGGAATGGAAATTCTTTTTCCTTCTTCTCCGGTGTACAAAGGACGGCACTGCACCAGATTTAGAACAAAATCCCCATTTTCATCTAAATTTACAGTATATTCAATATCCACAGGATTCTGATAAGCCTCTTCCAGGGTTTTTAGAATTCTCTGGATAAAATTTGTAAAGATTTCATTTTCCAGCAGTTTCTGGCAGGTGACGAACCACACTTCGCGCCATCTTCCCATCCGCTTCAGAGAATTTTCAGCTTCATAGTCCCGTTCCATGACGGCTTTTTTGAACCAGAGAGGAAGCTGATCCAGGAAGCTGTCAACCGGAATGGTGCGCAGAGTATTGTTTTCAATATCCAGAACATCCATGTTTCGCTGGGAGAATCGGTGCCGTTCTGCCAGGCTTCCATACATGGAAACAGATGGACGGTCCAGATTAACAAGCCGCGGATAATCATTTTCTGTGCGGTCTACGGCGCGGGTTCCAAGTCCGGTTACGATACGGAGAAGTCCGGCAGAAGGATCCATATTTTTATCCAGTTTATAGAAACTGCGGCTGTAGCCAACGCCTGCCGCTGACGGGAAGAAATAGCTGCCGTGATAAGAACCGGAAACTCTCTGCGCCAGAACCGCCATCTGTTCATCATGGTGATCCAGTCCCTGAATCTTGCGGTATTCCAGGGCGGAAATATCCATAGTGCTGGCGTAGACCGTGCGGACGGCATCTTCAAAAGCATGCAGCCGTTCATCCGGCGTTCCCTGATTGACACAGAAAACAGATTCATATTTGCCGGCGAAAGCATTTCCAAAACCATCTTCCAGAAAACTGGAGGAACGGACGATCACCGGGCTCTGACCATAATATTCCAGAAGAGTGCGGAATTGTTCCCGTATGTTGGAAGGAAATTCCCCGGAAAGGAGAGCTTCCTTCAAAGCCTCCCCCGCTTGAAATATCCTTCGTCTGTGCGCTGGGAGATACGGGTTTCCCAGCAGTTATTGGAAACGATATAAGTATAGAATACGTCGGAGCCGATGTAATAAGAATCATGAGGTTCATGATACTGCATATATTCAGGAATGTGTGAATGAATGATTTTCCGGGCCAGGAGCATGCCGCAGGCCTTGCCCCCGATTGCGCCGCTTCCGATCATGCGGTCCCGCAGTTTAAAATAGTCCCTGGGTTTGAAATACTGTTTTACCATTTTCTGAAGATGAGGGTCTTTGGTCATAGTGCTTTCAAGAATCTGCTGTTCCGTTTCCTCGCTGAAATTACCGTGCTGATATTCCAGTTTCGCCAGGGAAAAGAAGCGGTCATAGCTGTCATAGTTCTGATCTTGAAGCGTATCATTTTCTTTTTCCAGAAGCTGATAATATCTGCTCATGGCCACACCGCCGGTGATGGGCTGGAATTCCTTATTCTGCCGGCTGCAGCTATGTACCATAAACATTTTGGCGGAGTAGCGGTTCCACACCTTCAAAGGGTGGAGATAAACCTGGTCGCCGCTGTAAACGTCCAGAAAGAGCAGGGTAGTGTCCCGGATTTTGGCGATGGCGTCCAGGGAATGACGGCCGCGGATAACAGGAAAATAGGCCGCGGTATTTAATTTGAACAAATAAGGGCATGTAACGCGGAAGAAATTTCCCATCATAAGATCTGTATACCAGACAGATTGGAGAGAGGAGAGGCTGTCAAATATATAAAATGCGTCCCGGCCTTCTTCTGTGATCCTGTTGTAAATGTCAACAGTTAAAGGCTTCGAATCCTTTGTCTGGATCAAATTCAAAGATTTTTCGGCATGTCCGGAATTCTGGCTGCATTTTGGATCAGACTCTGGCGGCACGGGGCAGGGTGGCAGTCTGATGACGGAGGGATTATAATAAAGATTACAGTATTTTATATCGGTTTGCAGCCACGCATGACGGATATGCAGCGGCTGTATTCTGGTAATTCAGGTTTTTTATCTGAGATTTTGGGAAAAGAGAAAGAAGGAGTGATATATGTGGCTTATGTATGCGGCGGGTTCCGCATTCTTTGCGGGCATTACGTCAATTCTTGCCAAATGCGGGATACGGAAAACAGATTCTACAGTGGCGACAGCGGTGCGGACTGTGGTAGTGCTGATTTTTTCCTGGCTGATTGCCGGGGCTGCGGGATCTGTGGATCAGGTCAGATCAGTTGACGGGAAGACTCTGTGGTTTCTGATTTTATCAGGACTTGCGACAGGGGCTTCCTGGCTGTGCTATTTTCGGGCTCTGCAGCTGGGCGATATCAACAAAGTGGTGCCGGTTGATAAGTCCAGTACGGTGCTGACTATTCTGCTTGCCTTTATTTTGCTGAGGGAAGGGATCAGTCTTCCGAAAATAGCGGCGACAGCAGTCATTGCCGCCGGTATTCTGCTGATGGTGGAAAAAAAGGATCTAAAAAAACAGAAGCAGAAAAAGGGAAATCACTGGTTCCTTTTTGCGTCAGGCTCTGCTTTTTTTGCCAGTCTGACTGCAATACTGGGCAAGATAGGAATATCCGGAGTAGAATCAAATCTGGGGACGGCCATCCGGACGGCGGTTGTACTGGTTATGGCGTGGATTCTCGTGCTGGCAGAAGGAAAATGGAAGGAAGTCCGAAAAATCAATAAAAGTGAGATGATATTCATCTGTCTATCAGGACTTGCCACGGGAGCTTCCTGGCTGTGCTATTACCGTGCTCTTCAGGAAGGTCCGGCCAGTGTGGTGGCGCCGGTTGACAAGTTGAGTGTGCTGGTGACGGCAGTATTTTCTTATTTTGTGTTTGGGGAGACTTTAAGCAGGAAAGCCGGTATAGGGCTGATTCTTTTGACGGCAGGAACAGCGGCGATGGCGTTCATTTCATAGAACCCTGCAGGGCGGGAGTCTTTTAAGCGAAGCAGATATCTGGTAGAAAGAAGAAATCCATTGTGCTAGAATAAGAAAACAGATAAAAATAATCAAATGGAAAGGGAAAAGGTATGAAAAGGAAACATCAAATCCTGACGATTCCTAATCTGATGTCATTGTTTCGATTATGCCTGATTCCGCTGATCGTGTGGCTGTACCATAAAAAGGAAATGTACGGTCTTGCGGCTTTTACTCTTGTGGTTTCAGGAATAACAGACGTTGCAGATGGGATTGTTGCACGGCGTTTTAATATGGTAAGTGATTTTGGAAAGGCATTTGATCCGGTGGCGGACAAACTGACACAGTTTGCCATGTTGGTTTGTCTGGCAGTGAGATTTCACTGGATCCTGGTACCAATGTGCCTGATCCTGGTCAAAGAGATCCTTACGGGTATTTTGAAGATGGCGGTCATTCGGAAAACCGGAATCGTAGAAGGCGCTGACTGGCATGGAAAAGTAACGACAGTACTGTTGTACATAACGATTTTTCTGCATCTGGCATGGTATGAAATTCCGGATGTATGGTCCATTGCACTGACGGCGCTTTGTACGGCAATGATGCTGATTTCTTTTATCCTGTATGGAATAAGAAATCTGAAACTGTTAAAAAACAGGAAATATTGAATACAATAAAAAAATCCAGAAATACTTGACAAAAG
>ERZ1643250.3624-NODE-3624-length-10415-cov-5.068533_pt1 | contig 10415 bp, 11 predicted proteins | sample MGYA00579262_ERZ1643250 | MGnify/ENA primary metagenome ERZ1643250 (study PRJEB29033, sample SAMEA4952265) | chicken gut metagenome | biome: Broiler Chicken; feature: Gastrointestinal Tract; material: Caecum | place: Ireland | collected 2018 | study: Broiler...
TAATAACAATGATATTCCCGCCATAAAGTTTCATCATTTTCCTCAAAAAAATCTTCATCGGCCGAAAAATTTGCCCAAGGGAATAGTCGCGGAAAAACCATTTTATACGGGGTAAAAGGAAACCAATATGGATATGAATACTTTTGGATAGATTTACCGTCATCTACAATTAGCTCTGTTTCCCCTCTTCCACTACTTTTATTTACCCATTCCGTTGAATGAAGTCTAATTTTTCCACCATCATGAATGATTTGCATAAATTTTTTTTGAGATAACAAAAAATTGTAATTTGTAATATGCTGTGGCAAATTTGTAAAAGAAAGAAGTTTTTCATTTGACAAATCATTCAAAAAAACTTGATTTAACGGAACCTTTACCAAAAAACCTTTTCCTCCTTTAGTTTTTTCGATAGTTTCTGCTGTTAATTTTTCCCAAATACACATATCATCATCTGGATTATATAAAACCACAATACAAGGCAAAGAATTCATAGTCCAGTAATTATATTGCCTCTCGTTAATATATCTAAAAATAATATAATTGTCTTTTTTCTCTTTGAACCAACTTGATCCAGATTTTATTTGTAATGCAAGAAGTTGTTTTGGCTTTCCTGTAGATTCAATAAATTCCATATGAGCATCTATACCTACATCATCAATTGGCTGCTCGCGAAACATCCAATTATTACGCTCAGCGATTTCTCCACAATGATGTACACCCCTTCGTTCAATTGAACTTGCCATAAGTAATCTCCTTTTTAGCTGCAAATCATTATAAAAATCAACATATCACTTATGCTTCTATTGTACACTTTGTAGATACATTATTTCGTTTATCTTTGTCTCGTGTTGAATTTGAGTAAAGCATGGCAAAATCACATGTTGATATATTCCAATTTATTTGATTATACCATATGACAACATTCACTTCCACCAGATAAACTTTAAATATCTTTTGATCAGAAAATATGTTTTCCTACTCTATGTAGATCAGGCGGCATCAGCACTTACGCCAACACCGCCTTTCTTAGATTATTCAGTTATAAAATTCCTGCTTTTTTCAGATACCCAATGCCATCATAGCAGCCACGGAAGTAAACCGTCTGCATTTCAATATCTGTCAGATTGTTCCTAAGCTCCATGACTTTGATCAGAGCCGCACATTCCTGCTGGGATAATTCCGCTGCTGTTTCGGTATCAACAGCCTCCAGCACTTTGGGATATTGTTGAAATATCGCTTCCATCTGTTCCTGAATGGCACGGTAGTCCTCATTGCTTTCCGACAGTTTCGCAATCACGGAGCTTAGATATTCACGAAAAATATTGCTGTGGGCATCTACAAAGGTTTCAAATCTGAACTCGTCAGACACCGCTCTCACCTCCGATAGTTTCAATTCTACACTTATTATACTGCCCATATTTCTGCAATACAAATGTGCAAAAAGGGAATTTATCTCTCCCGGCCCGCGCATTTTCTTTCGGGCGGTTCTTCATTTTGCTCCGGTTCTGCGTCAAGTACAGCGGGATCTTTCTGGTCTAAATTAAGCTGCACATAGGATCGGTTACTTCTCATTCAATAAAACCACCTCCAGAAATAGAAAAAGCCGAGGGATTTTCCGTTAAGAAAACCTCTCGGCTATGTAAATCATATTCAATTTGGCTTTTTAACAAGTTTTACTTTAAACCATATCTTTTTACCAGCTTATTCATTTCATCATCTTTAAATGATTCTATCCGTTCCCGTAATGTCACAGTTCCTTCCATTTTATCCAAATCTAATCCGTGCTGTAGCATCATCTCAAGAATCGCATTGTTCTTCTCATTGATTGTTCCTATTGCGCTCAAAATAGGAGAAAATCCTCTTTTATCATTAATATTTGGGTTAGCGCCTGCTTCCAATAATACTTCTATTGCTTCTAAGTAGTGTCTTTGACAAGCCCTATGAAGATATGAGAACCCTTTGCTGTCCTGAAAATTTGGATTATCAACCGTTTTGAGCTTTTCCAGTAAATCATCCGATTTCTCAACACCCAGTCTGAAAAATATTTCATCTCTATTAAACATATTTGGATACATTTTTCTATATCCTCTCCATTTCAAATTTCAATTTGTCATAATAAAAAGTCTTGTACTAAATTTCTTATTTGTTCTTTCCGTTATAAACAATATCATATAAAGTTTGTTCTTGATATCCTTATCATACCATAGCCTGACCGGTTAGGACAGCATAGCCTACAGTTTTTTTATTCCTGTTCCGGCGCATATACCGCCGTCACTATTTTGTCTTCCCCACTCTCAATCTTCACATAGTAATCCCGAATATAATAAGTGACATACTGCTCCTGCAGGGAGTATAACTCCTGTGTCTGAAAATCAATCATACACAAGCCTATCGGACATTCTGAATCCCCATACCCATCTATTACATCAATCAGTTTATCCAAACATGTCTGGCAGAGATATCCTCGCACCTTATCTACATCAAAGTAATTTTCCTCACCGTATTCTATCCGTACCTCAGAGATCCTTCGAGCATGGTTTAGATCCACATGAAAAATACAGCCGCCTTCTCCAGTCGCTGTAATCCTTGAGGAATTCTGACCACTTATAGTTTCGTCAGCATCTTTTCCAACGCCCATATCCAGAACATACCAATTATTCAAAGAAATGATTCCCAGATCATCCTTCCCCCGGTACATTCCCATCAGGCTACGACTGTTGCTGCCACACAGACAGCATTCTTCTTTATTGTCCAAAGCACTCTTTACTGCCCCCTGTGGAATTTGGCATTGCTCACTTTCCTGAGAATCTATCTGCAGCGTTGAAGCACGTATTGCCGGAAGGCACAAACCAATCGCAAGACCTGCAAGGAATGTCAGGCTGCCAATCATTATTGTAATCCGATATCGTTTCATCCACTCACCTTATTATTCTTTTAGTTGTATAAACTAAATCTATTAGAGTTACTATAACAAAATCCAGATACAAATTCATCATATAGTGCGTATTTCGTTACTTTTTTCTTCATATTCTGCCAATTCTTTCCAATAGAAAAACCTGTGGTTTCCCACAGGCTCTTTACTCTTTCTCCGCTTCCTCGATCATCACGTCCAGAATACGGTAAATCTTATTTTGTTCTTTCAGCGGCAGTTTCCTGATCCGCTCTTCACGTTCAATGTACTGTTCATATTGTTTTACGTTCAGGACATCCGTCAGCAGATCATCTGCAGATGCGCCGATTGCATTGGCAATCTTGATAAATGTTGCTAGTTTCGGATCTTTCACATTACATTCGATGGCGCTAAGATAGGTACTGCTGATTCCGACTTTTTCTGCCAGACGCTCCTGCGTCAGCCCTGCGGCGACTCTCCCTGCCTTTATTCTTGTTCCTATCCCTTTCATCGCACCACCTCCGTTTTCTCTATCTATTAGTTAAAATCATGTACCTCTAGTATATGTATTTCCACCTCGTCAAAACAGTATCTATTCGTTATATAGTCTCAATCTATTTGATTGACTTCCTTCTGTCACAGAAATGTCCTAAAGTGGCACATTCATGCGATTGTAACGGTAAATCCCATATGCTAAGATTGGTATTGTCAAAATTATATGCAGACGGAATACAACACACGGGATGCGCCTCTGTTCCCGGACGGTGTGGTATTTCAGGAGGTGAGAACAAACTACAACTTCATATTGATTCGGAAAGCAGTCTGATTGGCCAGGCTGCTTTCTTTTATGCTTGCGGCATGGACCGCAAAGGAGGCTGGAAACTATAAGCACCACCGGAGTCTCCTCTGAGGTTCCGGTGCAACTAAAGGAGGTACTTACGTGATTAACCCAAACCAGAAACACCGCAGGATCAACCGTGGCGCCGTCCTCTATGCAGCCTTTCTTCTTACAACGCTGCTGATCGGGAACGTACAGCCGGTCCTCGCCGCAAACATGTGGGATAAAGCGAAGGAGATCATGCAGGATGTCTATAACCAGATTGTTCTGATCTCCACGATTGCCGCTGTCGTTACAGCTTCTGTGGCTTTACTTCTGATGAATTTTTCCAAATCCGGAAAGACCGTGGATGAGTCCAGAGCATGGCTGAAACGAATCATTATTACCTGGGCCATCTTAAACGGCTTAGGTTTTATTATGGCGTACATCACCCCCTTCTTCGCTGGCGGACAGTGGAACGGTTAAAAGAAAGGGGGCGTTCTCTTGGGCATTTTAGACGGGATCGTGGAATGGATCGCAGAGCAGGTAATGAATGCGCTGGATCTGATTACCACATCCGTACTTGGTGCGCTGGGCTGCTCTATGGACACCTTCCTTCGTTATTTTCCAGCGGCGGAAGATATGTATGAGATCTTTGTTGCCCTTGCACTGGGCCTGGTCCTCTTAAACTGGATCTGGCAACTGTTCAAAAACTATTTCGCAGGTATCGGGGTGGAAGCGGAAGATCCGATCAAACTGTCTATTATGACGTTTATATTTATTTTCCTGATTTTCTATGCCAACGATATTGTAAATCTGCTTCTCGATCTTGCAGGTACTCCGTATAGCTGGATTCTTTCCGAAGATCTTCCACCGCTTGAGTTCGGCAGTTTTAACTCCGTTATCACAGTCATCTTAGGAGTCTGTGCAAACGGGGCTGTGGCTATTATCGCGCTGATTCTGGTTCTGATCCTTGCATGGAACTATATCAAATTACTGTTTGAAGCTGCAGAGAGGTACATTCTTCTCGGAGTGCTCGTTTATACTGCGCCTGTCGCCTTTGCGACCGGTGCTTCAAAGGCAACATCCAATATTTTCAAGAGCTGGTGCCGGATGCTCGGCGGCCAGTTTTTTTTATTGCTGATGAATGCCTGGTGCCTGCGGCTGTTTACAACAATGGTCGGAACCTTTCTCGCCAACCCGCTTTCCCTATAAAGGAGGAATTCATGAAACATAAGAAAACACTTATTCTCCTGCTCCTTGCAGTCTGTATCCTGTTCTGTTTCTCCAGTACCGCTTTTGCGGCAGAGCTGACAGAAGCAGAGGTTGAACAGGCTGTGGCGGATCAGGGAGAAGAAACCGTAACCGGAAATATATTTATCTGGTTCCTATGCGCCATTGCTTTCCTGAAGGTATCGCAAAAGATCGACAGCTTCATGGCTTCCCTCGGAATTAATGTCGGCAATACCGGCGGGAATATGATGGCAGAACTTTTAATTGCTGGCCGCGGTCTTTCGGGCGCTCTCCGTGGTCATGGTGGCGGCGGAGGATACCGCAAAGCATCGTCGCCCGGAAGCGCCGCAGTTGGCGGAAGTTTTCTCTCCGGCGGGCTCGCCGGTGCAGTCGGGCGGCAGATGGAACGCAGTGCTGTCAATGCAGCGACCGGTTATTCTGAAGGCGGCAGCATCGGGAATTCCATGTATCAGTCCTCCCTGCAGAAAGGCGGAGATTTCGCCAACCGGGTGATCGGTGATATTGCCAAAGGCAGCTACGGACAGGTCGGCTCCATTACCGGTGATGATGCTGCAAAAGCCTACGCTTCCTATATGGGATTGCGCTCTGGCGATACAGAAGGCACATCTACCTCTGAACCGCTCCCGCAGTACTCCAATATGGAGATTGGCGGCGGCCGCATTACAGGTACAGAAACTACGGATGGAACATCCCGGGATTTTGCCATGTATCTATCGGATCAGTATATGGCTCCCACAAACGGCGACTATGAAACCGTTCAGTCCGTAGACGGCGCCACCTGGTATAAACAATACGCACAGGACACAGTAGAAAAGAAACCTTATCAGGATGACAACGGAGCCGTTGCCTACCAGGAATCCATTGTCCAGAAAGTTCCGCCTGCTCCTGCGCGTAAGGATCGCATCTAAATATGGCAGAACAACAGAGTGGATTGGATGAAGCAGTTCAGGTAGGCACATCCGCTGTTTCCCATATCCGGTCGCTTCGAACCTTCTCCCTGTTTGCCAAGAGTGCAAAAGGTGCTGCTGTCGCAGGCCCCCTGGGAGCTGCCCTCGGTCTTGCAATCGCGAACCAGCATACCATCCTGAAGATCCTGGCAGCGCTCCTTGCGATTCCGATTCTGGCAGTCCTTTTTATTCTTATGCTTCCCGGCCTAATCTTCGGTTCCTTAACCGATGATACCGGTGCACTCAATGATAATGACCTGATCCAGAAGAACCTGCAGAGCGCAAACCAGGCGATCGTCGAGGTGCTGGAAGAGTGCCATGATGAAGTTCTGGCTGAGGTTAATGCAGCCATTGAAGCTCTTCCTGAAGGAGATACTGCTGTAATCACAGATCCCTATGCCAATATGATTGCCGTTAATGCCAATCAGTTGATTTCCCAGTTCTGCGCAAGCCAGGAGGATTTCAAAAACATCAACACCAACCGATTAAAGGCGCTGATCCGTGAAAACAAAGAGGGGCTTTTTACTTATACCGTCTCTTCTGAGGAAGTAACTGTGGAAGCAGAAGAAGGTTCCGAGCCAGTAACTTTTACCCGGCATACCTATTACATTCAATATGCCGGGGATACCTATTTTTCAGACCATGTGTTTCATCTGGATGAGGAACAGAAAGAGCTTGCTTCCGACTATGCGGAAAACCTGACCACATTTTTCGGAGGGAGCATCTCCGGTGTGGCAGTTGCCAACGTATCCGCAGAAGTCGAGGCTTACCGAAGCACTGTACAGCGGATCGCGGCTCAATATGGCATGAGCGATTACGTAGAACTGGTTCTGGCCGTAATGATGCAGGAATCCGGCGGACAGGGAAGTGATCCCATGCAGGCATCAGAGAGCGGTTATAACACCCGCTACCCAAGAACGCCCGGAGGGATTACAGATCCGGAATATTCTATCGAATGCGGGATACAGGCACTCAGAGCAGTCCTGACAAAAGCAGGGTGTACCGGGCCGACCGATCTGGACCGGATTAAGTTAGCCCTTCAGGGTTATAATTTCGGTTCCGCTTACATTGACTGGGCAATGGAACGCGACGGCGGATATACCAAAGAAAACGCAGCCGCCTATTCTGATATGATGTGTTCCCGCCCAGGCTGGAACTATTCCGTATACGGCGATAAGGACTATGTGGATCATGTTCTGAGATATTACGTGATCATGTCAACCGGTGGGAATTATCCGGCAAACGGAATGCAGATCCCACTCTACATCCAGACCGAGTATTCCAATATTCCTTACGGTTCCGGTTCTATTGCCGACTGTGGCTGCGGGCCTACGGCTTTCGCCATGATTGCAAGCTATCTGACCGACTCGACGATTACTCCTGCAGATGCCGTCGCATGGTGCGGAAACGCTTACTATTCGTTTGGATATGGAACAAAGTGGTCTTATTTTCAGGCTGCCTCCGATCATTTCGGATGCGGAACTGTTACAACAACTACGGATGCGAATACCGTACTGCAGGCTCTCTCCCAGGGCTGTCCGGTAATCTCTTCCCAGATGCCGGGCCTGTTTACTTCCGGCGGACACTTCATCGTGCTGCGGGGAGTTACTGCAAACGGTAAAGTCCTGGTCAATGATCCGAATGACAGCGACCAAAAAAACTATGTAAACCGGGAATTCGATATGATGACGGAGATTCACGCAACTTCCCGTCAGTATTGGATTTTCCCTGCAAAATAAAGGAGTTTTTACACAATGAGCAGACTTAGGGTAATTCTTGCTATTTTGCTGTTGATCATTCTGGTGGTCATCGGGATCGTACTTCCCAGCCTCTGGAAATCAACCAAAAACACTTCAGAAAAACAAACAGATCTGGCAAGCTCTGACCGGGAAGACTCAACGCCCCCTGAAGAGATGTCAGATTTGGAATATACCGGATTTGAAAAGCTGTCTTCCTTTTTCCCCGACAGCGTAACTGCAGATTTAAAGGCTCTGTTTCCTGTTTATCTGCAGAATTCAGGACGGACCGAAATTAAATCCGTTACTTTCCTCCCGGATGAAACCACGTATCCGGATAACAATACAACCGAACTTTTCTTCCAGCTTTCTGATAGCACCCGACTGCCGGTTCAATATATCGGTGATCTGGGTGTTCTTCTATTCGGAGACGAAGAGGCTGAGTTTTCGACAGAACAGCAGCGTTACGAAAAGCAGACGGATGACTCGCTGCCTACGGTTACAACCGATCAGGTGGAAACCAGGCAGGAAGGCGGTTATGACGATATCACCTCAACGCAGACTGCCGGATCGGAGGTGAGCCAATGAGCGAACAGGAAAATCAGAAACCCACTCTCATCCCGCCGAATTTTATTGAAAAAGGAAAGATCTTCGGTGGCATGTTTGACATTCGCAACGCGATTGAAGGCGGCGTTATTGCAGCTTTAATCACTTATCCGGTTCTGCAGCTTCCATTCTCGGTAACGGTACGGATCATCATTCTCTGTATGACTGCGCTTCCTCTTTTTATGATCTCACTGATCGGGATCGGAGGAATGAGCATCACTGCCTTTCTTGGCAGCGCTCTGCTTTTTATAAAGGATCGGCGGATCATTTATCGGTCGGACAAGGTTCCGGATGCTCCCGCTCCAAAGCAGAGAGTGAAATCCCGCAGTAAAGAACCGAAGCCGAAAAAAGCAAAAAAGAAACGTCGTTCTGCAGGTGACGGCAATGACAATCAGGGCGAGAAAGCTGCGCAGGAAAAAGAGTCACTTGTTAAAAAAAAAGAGCGTCGTCAGTTTGATACATCGACCAAGCATGGAATCCGCAGACAGGCCCGGGAGGATATCCGAATTTTAAAATATGAAAAAAGACAGGAAAAACATCAGAAAATTCAGGCTCAGAAAGCTGCCCGGTCTGCGCAGAAGCAGGCAGCCCGCAAGGAGCGGCAGGATGCGCGGGATGCGAAAAAAACGGAAAAGCAGGCGAAATGGGATGCGCGATATGATGAACAGAAAACTGCCTCTGTCCAGAAACAGAAGTCCGCCGATAAGAAGCGGAAGGATCAGACGCTTGAGGATTATCTTCCTATCGAAAAGATCATGAACGGGATCGTTTATACGACAGATCATCGTTATATAAAAATTCTGGAGATTAATCCGATCAACTTTCTTCTTAGAAGCGCCCGGGAACAACAGGGGATCATTTACAGCTTTATCTCCTATCTGAAGATCAGCCCTGTGAAGCTGCAGATCAAGATGATCTCTAAAAAGGCAGATATCAACAAACATCTGGAGCAGGCGGCACTGGAACTGGATCAGGAAACCGATCCTCACTGTCGGGAACTGCAGAAAGATTACATTCAGTTTGTAAAAAAATTAAGTTCAAGGGAAGCCGTCTCGCGACGGTTTTTTCTTATTTTTGAGTATGAACCTTTTAATGCAAATCGAAAAGAAGAGGAAAAAGACATCATTGCTCAGTTAGAAACAGCAGCACGGACGGCCCAAACCTATCTCTTCCAATGTGGAAATGTTGTGGCAGAACATGACAATGAAGACGAATTTACTACAGATGTCCTTTATACCCTTCTGAACCGAAGCCTTTGTGTGGCCAAGCCTCTTCCTGACCGCATCCGCGAGGTACTGGATCGGTATGTTGCTGAGAATCGGGAATCAGAGACAGACCACATTCGGATGAATGAGTTTATTGCTCCGGAGTCCATAGATTTCCGCCATGCAAATTATATCGTCATCAACGGTGTATACCATTCTTACCTGATGGTTCCCAGTGACGGCTATAAAAATCTGGTGTATCCGGGCTGGCTTTCCTTACTCATCAACGCAGGGGAAGGGATTGACGTGGATCTGTATCTGCAGAAACAGCCGAAGGATAAAATCCAGCAGCGTCTTGGCCAGCAGATCCGGATCAACCGTTCCAAATTGAAAGATGCTTCGGATACAAATACGGACTATGACGATCTGGACTCTGCCATCCGCGCTGGCTATTACTTAAAGCAGGGGCTTGCCAATAACGAGGACTTTTATTATATGAGCCTTCTAATCACCATTACAGCCTCCTCTCTTGAGGAGCTTGAGTGGCGGATTCAGGAGATGAAGAAACTGCTGATCTCACAGGATATGGATCTGCGTTCCTGCTATTTTCTTCAGGAGCGCGCTTTCTTATCTACTCTGCCGCTGATGAATCTGGACAAAAAGCTGTTCCAGCTTTCCAAGCGGAATGTCCTGACCAGCGGTGCAGCCACCTGCTATCCTTTTGTGAGCTACTCCATATGTGACGATAATGGAATCCTGTTTGGCGTAAATAAGCATAATAACAGCCTTGTAATTGCAGACATATTTGATTCCCGCCAATATAAGAATTCCAACATCTGTATTCTGGGATGCTCCGGGGCAGGGAAAACCTTCACCATGCAGACCATGGCACTGCGGATGCGGCGCAAAGGCATCCAGGTTTTCATCATCGCTCCGCTCAAAGGCCATGAATTCTATCGG
>ERZ1643250.3626-NODE-3626-length-10413-cov-4.188550_pt1 | contig 10413 bp, 8 predicted proteins | sample MGYA00579262_ERZ1643250 | MGnify/ENA primary metagenome ERZ1643250 (study PRJEB29033, sample SAMEA4952265) | chicken gut metagenome | biome: Broiler Chicken; feature: Gastrointestinal Tract; material: Caecum | place: Ireland | collected 2018 | study: Broiler...
TCGCAGGCTATATCTGCGGTTACGGGCAAAAAAGTCGAACTTTTCCGCCCGCCCCTCGGCGACTACGACGACCTTTTAATCTCCACCGCAGAGGATATGGGGCTTTATACCATACAGTGGGACGTAGACAGTCTGGACTGGCAGGACGGCAACACGGCGCAGAGCATCGCCCTGCGCGTAATAAACAAGGTGCAGAGCGGCTCGATAATACTTATGCACAACAACGGCGAACACACGGCGGAAGCCGTACCCATAATCTTGCAGACGCTCATTGCCCGCGGCTATAAATTCATTCCGATAGGCGACCTCATTTACCGCGGCAACTTCACGATAGATTCAAACGGCAGGCAACACCCCTTGCAGGCGTAGCCGCCCGCAAAATTGCTGTTAAATAAAAAAATCTTGAAATACTTTTTTGGAGGCATACGATGAACTACAACACGGAAAAGAACAACAGGGTCTATGTACACGGCGAAATCGTCAGCGAGGCTAAGTTCTCGCACGAGGTGTTCGGCGAGGGCTTTTACGAATTTTATATAAAGGTTCTTCGCCTTTCGGGCCAGGCAGACATACTGCCCGTGACCGTATCCGAGCGCATAATGACGCCCGATATGAAGGTAGGCGCGCAAATAAGCGCGCTCGGGCAGTTCCGTTCTTACAACAAGCTCGAAGGCGGCAGGTCCCGCCTTATGCTCACGGTATTCGTGCGCGAACTTCTGGAAGAGCCGCAGGGCAAAAACCCCAACAGCATAGTGCTTTCGGGCTATATCTGCAAACCGCCCGTCTACCGCACCACGCCGTTCAACCGCGAAATTGCCGACCTTCTCATCGCGGTAAACCGTTCTTACAACAAGTCTGACTATATCCCCGCGATAGCGTGGGGAAGGAACGCGCGGTTCGTAAAAAACCTTGCCGTGGGCGACAAGGTGGCGCTTTCGGGCAGGATTCAGAGCAGGGAATACCAGAAGAAGCAGGACGACGGAACTTTTTTAACTATGACCGCATACGAAGTTTCAATCTCAAAGCTCGCCGCCTTCGACGACGACGCGCAGTTCGACATAGACGAAGAGTTCGACCTGTATTCGCCCGCCGTGCAGGCGCACACCCACGAAGGATAAAAAATTACAAAAAACGCTTGCATTTCGCAATTTTATGTGCTAACATAAATATAACATAATATTATAATGCAGTGATGCGGAGTAGTAGGCGCAATTTCCCGGGTTCAGAGATTTATCGTTCGGTGTAAGGTAAACGAAGGGGTGCGGTGAACTCGCCGCGGAGCAGCTTTGCTGAAATCAAGTAGGCAAAGACGGTCTTTTCCGCCGTATAAAGGAGGGGATGTGCAGGCATCCTGTAAGGCAGCTTTATTTGCTGTAAAGAAGAGTGGTACCACGTTTAAGCGACGTCTCTTTAAGGGGATGTCGCTTTTTTTATTAGTTCAACATTATAATTGCTCCGCTTTCCCTTGTATATGCGTCGCATTACTGTGTCGCGCTGCGGCAACCTTCCGTCATTTACGCCAAAGTAAACTCCGTCAGGTTTTCCTCGCGCTTCGTGTACTGCTCGCATCTCCAAGGGTTGATGGCGGCGTAAGCCGCAACGTTGCGCGTCGCGCAACTCATCACGCGCGGCTTGCCGCGCTCATCACTTATCACGTTGCAAAGCAACTCATAGCTGAAACTTCTTTTTCTGTCATTTCGCGTGCGCGAGCAAAGCGCTGCTCTGCCGAGGCTCCGCACACTGTGTGGAAACGGCAGATGAGCGCAGCGACGCTACTTTGCGGAGGGCTCCCTTCGGGAAACCGCAAACCGAGCGTAAGCGAGTGGAGAAATCTCAGTCACCTGCTCGTCTCAAATTATGCCGCCAGAGAAACTTAGTTTCTCAAATTCACGAAATTTTTACGGTTCGGTCAGCCGTAAAAATTTGTGAGACAGTTTTATTTTTGAGGTAGTATCTATGAAAAATTATAAAAAGTATTCAAAACAGTATTTCCTTCCCCCCGAGCGGTGTATGGATTGGGCGGAAAAGGACGCAGTTGAAAGGGCGCCCATATGGTGTTCGGTTGACCTGCGCGACGGCAACCAGAGCCTTATCGAGCCTATGTCGCTCGAAACCAAGGTGGAATTTTTCAAACTTCTGGTAGAAATCGGCTTCAAAGAGATAGAAGTCGGCTTCCCCGCCGCCTCCGAAACGGAATACGATTTTCTGCGCAAGCTGATAGAGGACGACCTCATCCCCGACGACGTCACTATTCAGGTTTTAACCCAGGCGCGCGAACACATCATACGCAAAACTTTCGATGCGGTGCGCGGCGCAAAGAATGTAATAGTGCACGTCTACAACTCAACTTCCGTCGCCCAGCGCGAGCAGGTATTCAAAAAGGATAAAGCGGCAATAAAAAAGATTGCCGTAGACGGCGCGCGCCTTTTAAAGGAACGTGCCAAGCGCGACGGGGCTAAGTACCGCTTTGAATATTCCCCCGAATCATTCACGGGCACCGAACCTGAATACGCCCTGGAAGTGGTAAACGCCGTGCTCGACGTATGGCAGCCCACCGCCGACAGAAAGGCGGTAATCAACCTGCCCGCCACGGTCGAAAACGCTATGCCCCACGTATATGCCCGGCAGATAGAGTATATGCACAAGCATATGAAGTACCGCGAAAACACCGTGCTTTCCCTTCACCCTCACAACGACCGCGGCTGCGGCGTTGCTGCGGCGGAAATGGGCCTACTTGCGGGCGCGGACAGAATAGAGGGCACCCTGTTCGGCAACGGCGAGCGCACGGGCAACGTAGACGTGGTCACGCTTGCTATGAATATGTTCTCGCAGGGCGTAGACCCCTGCCTCAACTTTGAAAATATGCCCTACATATGTTCGTTGTACCGCACCTTTACGGGAATGGCAATAAATCCCCGCCAGCCGTACGCGGGCGAGCTGGTGTTTGCCGCCTTCTCGGGCTCGCATCAGGACGCGATTGCAAAGGGTATGGAATGGAGGGAGAAGAAAAACCTTGATATCTGGAACGTACCTTACCTTCCGATTGACCCTCACGACGTGGGCAGACAGTACGATGCCGACGTAATCAGAATAAATTCGCAGTCGGGCAAAGGCGGCGTGGGTTACATATTGCAGAAGAGCTACGGCATAAATATGCCCGCCCGAATGAAGGAAGTGATGGGCTATGCGGCCAAGGACGTGTCCGATAAACTGCACAAAGAGCTGCACCCCGACGAAATCTACAAGATTTTCTGCGAACACTTCCTTGAAAGGCGCCGCGCGTTCGACGTAATCGAGTGCCATTATAGGCAGACGGGCGGCATCACCGCCACGGTAACGGTGTTGAAAGACGCCAAGATGACCGACGTCACCGCCGAAGGCAACGGCAGATTGAACGCCGTTTCAAACGCTTTGAAAAAATTCTTAGGCGTGGAATATACGCTCACGGATTACGAAGAGCATGCCCTCACCCAGCGTTCAAGCTCCAAGGCTATTTCCTATGTAGGCATAGAGAGCGGCGGCAAATCATACTGGGGAGCGGGAGTGGACGAAGATATAATAACCTCCTCGGTGAAGGCATTGGTTTCTGCCATAAACAATATGCTTTCCTGACGGCATATAAGCGTCGCATAACATTGTCGCGTTTGCGGTTCTGCTCAGTCACTTACCTCTAAGTAAGCTCCTTCACAGCGTTCCGCACGCTCCTCGTTCTGCTTGCTTCTCTGCCGTCAGGTGCCGCTGAATACAGCAATAAGCGTCGCATAACATTGTCGCGTTTGCGGTTGTTTTGGACTCGCTGCGCCACAACGGTGCGTTACGCGTAAAATATGCACAAATTTTTGTAAGTTGTGCGGCTGTAATAAAATCGGTTACAAAATATTTGACTTGCGCTCTGCGCCTGCTGTATAATAATTTCGGCGGCGGGGGAGTAAGTTCCCGTCGCACAAAAAAGTCATAAACAAAAAAGGAATAATATATGTATCCCGACCCTTTATTTACCATAGGCGGCGTAAGCGTATACGCCTACGGTCTGTGTATGGCGGTGGGCATCATTCTGTGCTTTGTGTTCCTTCTGTGGACGTTCTCTTATAAGAACTTCAACGAAGAATGCACAGACAAAATGTTGCTCCTCGGCGTCGTCGCAACGGGCATTGGCATACTCTTTGCTATGCTCTTCCAGTCACTCTATAACTACATCGATACAGGCAGGTTCACTTTCGGAAGTATGACCTTCATCGGCGGCCTCATCGGCGGTGTGGGCAGCTACCTCGCGTTCTATAACCTGTATGTATACGTAATTGCGCCGCGCACCAAAATAAAGTGGCTGCAAAACAATATGAACGCCAGCCTTACCGACGCGGTGCCCTTTATTCCCATCGGCATAACCATCGCACACGCCTTCGGAAGATTGGGCTGCACGTTTGCAGGCTGCTGCTACGGTGCCGAGGCAGACTGGGGCATATATTTTGAAACGGCGGGAACAAAAGTAATTCCCACCCAGCTTTTTGAATGTATCTTCCTCGTGCTTCTCACGGTTGCTATGGCGGTTTTGTATTTCAAGTTCAAATTCAACCTCAACCTCAGCGTATACCTTATATCGTACGGCGTATGGCGTTTTGTTATCGAGTTTTTCCGCGACGACAACCGCGGCGGGTTTATCCCCGGGCTCACCCCCTCGCAGTTCTGGTGCATAATAATGGTGCTTGCGGGAATAGGTTATATCTTCCTGTATAAATACGTTCTCAAAAACAAGATGAAGCACCCCGAACTTCAACCGCCCGTAAAGGAAAAGAAGACCAAAAAGGCAGAAGATGGCGGGGAAGAAAAGTAATTTAAAGTTCTGATTGGGCGGCACATATGCCGCAACCAATTTAATATTTTGTGATTTGTAGCGTGCCCGCGGCTGAAAAATTTTCAGCCGCGGGCACGCATTTTTTTTGCATATTTTCTGGCGGCTTTCAGGGCGCAATACTTCAAAAGCGCTGCGTCCGCAATTTTAGGCGGGCCGTTTTTGAATAAACAATTTTTGCTTTCACATACTTTTTATGTAAAAATTTTTATTTTTAAGGAGATGTTATGAAAGCAACGGGAATTGTACGCAGGATAGACGAGCTGGGCAGGGTGGTCATACCCAAGGAGATACGCAGCACTCTGAGGTTGAAGTCGGGCGACCCGCTCGAAATTTTCACCGAGCGCGACGAGCTTATGCTCAAAAAGTATTCGCCCATAGCCTCGCTCGAAAAGTTTTCAGAAGGTACTGCAAAGAGCCTCAACGACCTGTCGGGGCATCTTGCCGTCATCTGCGACACCGACGAAGTGCTCTATGCCGCGGGCACGGGCAAGCGCGAACTGTTCGGCAAAAGCCTGTCTGCCGCGATGGATAAAATTCTGGCTGGCAGGCGCGCATACCTTGCCAATCTTGCGGAAGGGGGCGACATAGTTCCCATAACCGAAGGCGGCGCAGGCTCGGTCACGGCACAGATTATCGTGCCCATAGTGTCGGGCGGCGACTGCCTTGGCGCCGTCGCGCTCATATCCACCGAACAGGGCGCAAAAATCGAAGCGGGTGCGGCAAAACTCGCCCAGCTTTCGGCTACAATCTTAGCCTCGCAGTTTGAAAGTTAAATTTCGTTGCAGCGTTTTTTCTTTGAATAAACAAACGGCGCGCGGCTTTGCCTGCGCGCTTTTAGGGTAATGGTTGGTTTGGGCATATATGCGCGTCAATTGTAAATCAGGGAATATAATGTCAAAGTTAATAAAAAGGTTTTTCGGCAGGCAGTCGTTCGTTGCGGGCGCGCTCATTATATCTGCGGGCGGCTTCATTTCAAAAATACTTGGCGCGCTCTACCGCATACCGCTCACCAACATTCTCGGCGGCGAGGGAATGGGGATATACCAGATGGTGTATCCCCTGTATTGCATACTTTTAACCGTGTCCGCCTCGGGCATACCCGCGGGCATAGCCAGGCTTATTTCTTCGGGGCGCGCGCCCGGGGCGGAAAAGTCGGCTTTTAAACTGTACGGCTTCATAGGTGTGCTCGGCACAATCGCAATGTTCTTGCTTGCAAAGCCGCTCGCCTCTGCCCAGGGCGAACCTGCGGTCGGGCTATGCTGTAAACTGCTTGCGCCCGCCGTGTTCTTCGTCGCCGTCCTGTCGGTGGTGCGCGGCTATTTTCAGGGCAGGCACAATATGATTCCCACCGCGTTCACCGAAGTGTGCGAACAGCTTTTAAAGGTGCTCGCGGGCGTGGCGTTTGCCTGGCAGTTCCGCGGCAATATGCCGCTCGCCGTGGGCTCTACGCTGTTTGCCGTAACCCTGTCAGAGGGTTTTTCCGCCCTGTTCGCCGTAATGCTTTACAGGGGCGAGTACAATCGCCGCCCGCTGTTTCCCGAAAGGAGCGCGGGTTACGGAGCAATACTGCGCTATACCGTTCCCATAACCTTTACGGCGATAGCTATGCCCGTTTCGCAGCTTGCCGAAAGCATAGTCGCCGTCAACCTCCTGCGGTCTGCGGGGCTGGAAGCAACCGCGCTCTACGGCATATTTTCGGGCTGCGCCGTCACCATAATCAACCTGCCCGTATCGGTAACTTACGGCTTTGCCGCGGCAAGCGTACCCAAAATAGCGCCGCTCGCCTCGTCGGGCGACGTGCAGTCTGCCCGCGCCGCCGCCTTGAAGGCAATTTTAATAACACTCGGCGTGGCAATTCCCTTTTCGATAGCGCTGTACGTGTTCGCTCCGCTCGCCGCAGATATAATCTTCCGTTCGCTCACCGCCGAACAGAACGCGCTTTTGGTGCGGCTTGTGCGCATAATGTCAATAAACGCCGTAACGCTTTCGCTCACGCAGACGGCCTCGGCCTGTCTTACGGCGCTCGGCACTCCCGTAAGGGCCACCGCAGTGCAGTGGGTAACCTGCGCCCTGCGCGTGGGGCTTGCGGCCCTCTTCATCGTCCGCGGATTTTCGGTAGATGGCGTGGCAATCGCCTCAAATATCGCATATTTTGTTGCGGCGGCCGTCAATTTATGGTATATTATCAAAGTAAAAGCAAACAGCAATGCTCTGAAATCAAAAAGGAGGAGCGTATGAAAATTACTCTTATAGGGCTTGGCGTCGAAGAGGGCGACCTCAGCGCAAACGCGTTGAAGGCGATTGGCGGCGCTTCAAAAATCTTTGCAAGAACGGCGCTCGCGCCCTCTTTCAAGTCGGTCGAAGGATTTGCCGTACAGCCGCTCGACGAGGTGTTCGCCACGTGCCGCAACTTTGATACCCTCAACAAAAAGCTGGCGTCAATCGTGTTGAAGGCGGCAAAGGAGAGCGACGTTGCCTACCTCGTGGACGGCGCCGTCAGCGAGGACAACGCCTGCAAAATAATACTTGCAAGGCACAAGGATATCGCCGTATACGAGGGCGTATCCAAGGCCGCCCGCGCCGTATCGCTCGCCCGCATAAAGTCAACGCAGTTTACGGGCGTTTCGGCCTATGATATAAAAAATCTAAAAAGCTGTCCTGCCGCGGCTGTGTACGATATAGACTGCGACTATGTTGCAGGCGAAGTAAAAATAAAGCTCACCGACCTGTTCGGCGAAGAGACGGAGTGCGTTTTTATCCGCGGCGGCAAGGTAAAAAGAATCAAGGTATACGAAATCGACAGGCAGAAAGATTACGATATGTCGTGCGCCGTCGCCATAGAGGAGGCCGATTTTTTACATAAAGACAGGTACGACTATGCCGACCTGTTGCAGTTGGTGCGCCTTTTGCGCGCGCCCGGCGGCTGCCCGTGGGACAGGGTTCAGACCAACGCCACGATAAAGCAGAATATGATTGAAGAGGCGTACGAGCTGGTCGACGCCGTAAACAAGAACGACGACGATATGATAGAGGAAGAGACGGGCGACGTGCTTTTGCAGGCGGCCTTCCACACCGTACTCAAAGAGGAGCAGTCGGCGTTCACTTCGGCAGACGTAATCACCCGCGTCGTCAAAAAACTTATATTCCGCCATTCGCACATCTTCGGCAAGGATAAGGCCGCCGACGAAGAGGCTGCCCTCAGCGTGTGGGAAAAGAACAAGAAGGAAGAAAAGCACCAGACCACCTTTACCGAAAGCCTTCTCGCCGTACCCACCAACTTCCCCGCGTGTATGCGCGCGCAGAAGGTGGGCAAGCGCGCCGCAAAGTGCGGTATGGACTTTTTATCGTCAATCTCCGCTTCGGAAAAGCTGGGCGAAGAGGTGGGCGAACTTTTGCAGGCTCTGCAAAACGGGGATAAGGATGGTATTTTTGAGGAGGCGGGCGACGTGCTTTTGTCTGCCGTAAACACCTGCCGCCTTGCGGGTGTTGACTGCGAAGAGGCGCTTGCCGCCGCAACCGATAAGTTCATCGACCGCTTCAAGGCGTTCGAAGAGCTTGCAACCAAAGACGGCAAAGAGCTCACCGATATGTGCGACGCCGAATACGACTATTATTGGTTTTTAGCAAAAAATGCAGTTAAAAAAGATTGACATAGGCGGACTCGTCACGCCCAATAACGTATTTTTGGCCCCGCTTGCGGGCTACACCAACGCCGTTTTCAGGGAAATGTGCTTCAACCTGGGCGCTGGCTTAACCTTTACGGAGATGGTCAGCGCAAAGGGGCTGTGCTACAACAGACGCAACACGCGCGAACTTCTTTACATAACGCCGTCATACGGCGGCATAAGGGCGGTCCAGCTGTTCGGCTCCGACCCCGAATATATGAAGAGGGCGGCGGAGAGCGAGGATGTCGCCCCGTTCGACCTCATCGATATAAATATGGGCTGTCCCGTGCCCAAAATTTACAACAACGGCGAAGGCAGCGCGCTGTTAAACGATTTTGTCCGCGCACGAAGAGTGATAGAGGCGTGTAAGGCAAGCGGCAAGCGCGTTTCGGTAAAGTTCCGCATAGGCGTATCTGCGGACAAGCTGATTTCTTCCGACTTTGCAAAGCTGTGCGAAGACGGTGGCGCTGATATGATAACTGTGCACGGCCGCACGCGCGACAAGATATATGCAGGCAAAGTAAACTTTGCACAAATCGCCGCGGCAAAGGCGGCGGTAAAAATACCTGTAATTGCCAACGGCGGAGTGTTTTCAGAGGCGGACGCAGACGAGCTGATAAGCGAAACGGGCGCCGACGGCGTTATGGTGGCGCGCGGCGCAATGTACGCGCCGTGGATATTTGCCGAACTTACGGGGAAAGCGGTGCCAGACAGGCGCGCCCTCGTCTTATGGCAGCTTGAAGAGACTCAAAAATTGTTCGGCGAACGGTTCGCCCTCGTATTTATGCGCAAAATGGCGGCGTTCTACACCAAGGGCAAGCGCTCGTCGTCGGCCCTGCGCGAAAGGCTTTTCACGTGCGACAGCACTCAAAAACTGCGCGCTATGATAGCCGATATCGAGTTCTGAACAACGCAAACTTATATTGTCATATTTTAAGGTGCTAAATTTAAAAGCGGTATAATTTTCATTTAAACTTTTCTGCGGGCGGCGCAATTTTGCGCCGCCCGCAGATTTTTTATATTGCCGTAAACAGCGCTTCGGGCAATGGCGCATTTCGCATAAAAGTATATATTGCGTCACAAACGCCCAAAAAACTTGTGGCTTTCCGCCCTATACTTTCGGTATGCAGGTTTACGTAGAGCTTGCGCTCGCCGAGAACTTCTGTATGGATTTCACCTTGCTCGCCTGCGCCAAGTTTATAACAAAAAACAGGTGTTCCTACGCGCGGATAGCCGTCACATCCGCCCTCGGCGCGTGCTTTGCCGTGGTCTATCCTCTCTTCGGCCTCTCAGGCGCGTGGGCGGTGGCGGTAAAGATACTCTCGGGCATCGCAATTGCGGCGATGGGCGGCAGGCACGGCTCGTTTATGGGCTTTTTGAAGTATGCGGCTACGTTCCTCGCCCTGTCCTTTCTGCTGGGCGGCGCCCTTATTGCAATCTTTTCGCTCGCGGGGGTGGAGTATTCGCAGGGCGGCGGCTACATTCTCTCGTCGGTGCCCGTAGGCATACCGCTGTTCTTCGCCCTCGCGCTGGTGCTCGTATGCAAAAGGCTTGCGCGCTCGTTCGCAGCAAGGCACACGCGCGCTTCGGTGCGCTGCGTAATCTACTGCGGCGGCAAAAAGGTGGAGCAGCAGGGCTTTTTCGACAGCGGCAACCGCGTCTATTTCCACGGCGCGCCCGTAAGCGTAATTTCGTCCGCCGCGGCCGGCTACATAGTCGACAGCGACAGCCTTAAAGACAGCGTAAGCGTCCACACGGTGGCGGGCAGCAAAAAGATGAAAATTTTTACCGCCGACAAAATCGAGATATATAACGGCGAAAAGCTGCATACAATAAATTGCGTGAAAATAGGGATAAGCCCCAACGGCATAAGCCGCGCCGTGCTTCATCCCGACC
>ERZ1643250.3628-NODE-3628-length-10407-cov-23.015842_pt1 | contig 10407 bp, 7 predicted proteins | sample MGYA00579262_ERZ1643250 | MGnify/ENA primary metagenome ERZ1643250 (study PRJEB29033, sample SAMEA4952265) | chicken gut metagenome | biome: Broiler Chicken; feature: Gastrointestinal Tract; material: Caecum | place: Ireland | collected 2018 | study: Broiler...
CAGATGGACTTTTATTTTTATAAAGTGTTCAACTTGATTTTACAATCGGCGAAAATATTTCTTACTTATTAATTTTCATATCTATTGGTTATAGCCACAATTAAAAGTAAAATAGAAAGTAATTAAACTGCAAAGGAGAAAAATATGAAATATAATCAATACGCTTATGTCGAAACTGACTTCGATCAACAAGTAAAAGAATTAATCGACATCAATTTCTTACCTAAAAATTATGCAGACTGGAATTTTAACGATTTGCTGGGCAAGCTCGTTAAAATGACAATTGCTGAAGCAAAAACTGACGCTGCTAAGACAACAAAATTATCTGAATTTGCTGTTTCAAATGAGCAAACTTTAGCTGACTTTTTAAAAGGAAAGCCTGAATCAATTGGTACTGCTCAATTCTATAATGTAGCCTTACAATTACTTGGCTATCATGTTCATTATGACTACGAATTAGCCGATCCAACCGGCTTTATGCAAAAGAATGCTTTACCTTTTGTCCAAGACATTTCTGATGTCAAAAGGTTAATCTCTGCTTTTTATCGTTTGCTCAATACTCGCGCCAAAAACGGTCAAATTTTGCTCGATGTAATGGCTGGTAAGGGGTACTTTACTCAATTCTGGGGACAAAATAAGTTTAAATTTTTCAATGGCAAAGCTATTCCTGTCTTCGATACCAACAAAGTAATTCGTGAAGTTGTTTACGTTGAAACTGATCTTGATACTGATCATGATGGTAAGAGTGACTTGATTCAAGTTACTGTTTTCCGACCAGCTGAAACTAACAAAGGCTTAAAAGTGCCTGCCCTTTATACTGCTTCACCATATTTCGGCGGAATTATCGCTAATGAAAAGCGTAACCATAATGTTGACGAAAATTTATCTGATGCCGCCGATTGGAATGATCCACAATATGTTCATTCACCAATAGTTAAAGCAAAGCAGCCAGACGACTCTAACCACCCAGCTACCGAAGAAGCAGTACATAAATCTTCTTATCCATTAAATGAGTATATGCTTGCTCGTGGTTTTGCCAGTGTTTTTGCTGGAGCAATTGGTACCCGCGGTAGTGATGGAGTTCGTATTACTGGTGCACCTGAAGAAACTGAATCAGCTGCTGCAGTTATCGAATGGCTCCACGGCGATCGTATCGCTTACACTGACCGTACTAGATCTGTTCAAACTAAAGCTGACTGGTGCAATGGCAATATCGGAATGACTGGTCGTTCATATTTAGGCACTTTGCAAATTGCTATTGCCACTACTGGGGTTAAAGGCTTGAAAACTGTGGTTTCTGAAGCCGCTATTTCTTCTTGGTATGACTATTACCGTGAACACGGTTTGGTAATCGCACCCGAAGCCTGCCAAGGTGAAGACCTTGATTTACTGGCTGAAACTTGTCAATCAAACTTGTGGGATGCAGGTTCTTACTTAAAGATCAAACCAGAATACGACAAGATGCAAAAAGAGCTTTTAACAAAAGAAGACCGTGAAACCGGTCAATATTCCAACTTTTGGGAAGCAAGAAACTACCGCCATCACGCTGACGGCATCAAATGTTCTTGGATTTCTGTTCACGGTTTAAATGACTGGAACGTTAAGCCAAAGAATGTTTATAAAATTTGGCAACTAGTCAAAAAAATGCCAATGAAGCATCATCTTTTCCTACACCAAGGTCCTCACTACAATATGAACAACTTTGTTTCTATTGATTTTACTGACTTGATGAACCTTTGGTTTGTACATGAATTACTAGGGATTGAAAACAATGCTTACAAGCAATGGCCAACCGTCATGATCCAGGACAACTTGCAAGCTGACAAGTGGCACGAAGAAAAGGATTGGTCAAATGAATTAGGTCAAAAGAAGACCTACTACCCAACTGATGACGGCGAGCTTTTCCAAGATGGCAATGGCAAAGCACAACAATCATTTGTCGATGAAGGTGGCATTGAATTTAAGAAGGCTGACATCTCAGAAAGCGACTGGCTATACAAGTTCATCTGTGGTGATGAAAAATGGGCTAAACCAAGTTTGCGTTTTAAAACAGACGAATTTATTCACCCAACTACGATTGTCGGTCGTCCTGAAGTAAAAGTTAGAGTTAAAAGCAGCTTACCTAAGGGACAAATTTCTGTTGCTTTAGTTGAATTGGGAGAAAGAAGACGCTTAACCGCTACACCTAAGTTCTTAATGCGCGGCGGTCAAGAACTTGGCTATAGATTTGGCACTGATACTTTGCAAGAATTTGTGCCGGACAAGAAGACTAAGGCTAAGTTGATCACTAAGGCTCACATGAACTTACAAAACTATAAGGACATGAAAAGACCTGAGAAGATTGATGCTGACAAGTTCTACGATTTAGACTTCTTGCTTCAACCTACCTATTACACAATTCCAGCAGGTAGCAAGTTAGCCTTGATCATTTATTCAACTGATGAAGGCATGACTAAGCGTCCACTTGAGGAAGAAACCTACACTGTTGATTTGGCTAATACTGAAATCAAGTTTTATGAGAAGTAAATTCTGAGTATACAAACAAGCCGTTGAGATTAATTTCTCAGCGGCTTGTTTTTTAATTTAAGAAACTAGATGTAAAGATGAACCTTAATTACGTTTGAAGGTTCCATAGACACACCTCTATCAGTAAATTTTACTAAATTACTGTGTGGTCTAATACTATGCAAGATAGCGGTAGTATTATTAATAGTGCAATGATATTCTTCTGAAGAATAGTCGTCAGTATCTAAAGTATTTGTCCAACAATAACCTTGCTTTATTGATGGGTTGTTAAAAGACAAAAATCCAATTTTTCTATCATAATATGAGCCCCAAACAAAGGTACCACCACGTTTAAAATACTTTTTCTTATTTGGAGTAATCCACATATTTTCTAAATAAGTATCGGGCATTTTGGCATGTTCGAATGTATTTTGAAACGTTGAAACATACCAGTAATCCTTAGCCTTTTGCAAAGCATCTGCAGTAAAGTCGGCACCATTAAGACCGTTGCCTTCTTCTTTACCTTGTTTGTAACTAGATAGTAAGTATTGATACCAAGCTTTCTCTGCAGGTAAATAACGATAAATTGGTTGATTCCTTGCTACTGACGTTGGCTCCTCAGCAAAATCACCTTCATCATCCGCATTTTCAGCACTGATAGTCGCAACCTTCTTTTTGGCAGAATAAACAGTAAGCCAGTCAGGATGGTTCTTACTATTATGAGCATTTAATTGACCTGCTGATACATATTTATCAGCATTATATGCTAGGCGATAGTATTTCTTACCATTAATATATCTATATCCATTGGTAAAAACATTGCCGTACCATTCTTTGTTTACTACTTTACCCTTATGATTATATGTTTCTATAGGTCTAAGAATTACTGTACCTAAAAACTTAGAAATTATATGTGATTTTTTAGAAGTATCATTGCATCCTTTCAAATAATGCATACGACCTGTTGCGGCTTGAACATTATTATTTTGGCTTACACCTATACTTCCAAATGCGATACCAAGAGCTAAACCGAAAGCTAACGCCTTACTTTTTAATTTCATAATTATCCTTCTTACCTAATTAATTTCAAAAAATCTCTTAGTCTAAATCGCTGTATTGCACAGGTGCTTTGATCATATCACCATTACCAAATTTATCATCCAGATCAACTCCGTTAAAATCAGGTTGATTCTTAACAAATGTAATGTCCTTATATGGAACATACTTAGCCACAGGAGATTCAGGATCGCTAAAATCAACCATCACTTCTTTTTTACCAGTAATAGGGTCAATATCTAGTCCCAGTCCAACTGCACCAAAACTTCCTTCTTGTTGTATCATTGCCTTTGTTCCTGCAGGAACATTTTGATAATACAAAGTCGGAGCATCAGGTGAAGCATTAGGAGTTACGCTACAAATATAAATACCATCCTTCTTATAAATAGCGTTTACAGCTATATCAGAATCTAAATCCTGAATACTTGGATCGTATTCACCCATAAAATATGCATGTTCAGCCAAATCTTCTGCTGCTTTTGTTAATTCAGCTCTTTCTGCATCAGTTGCATCTGTCCAATCACTAGAATCCTTTGACGGCAAAAACATTTCTGCAGTAAATGGCCAGCTAATATCATCGTCTTTTAATTGCTTCCAAGTATAAGGACAGCCATCTGGCTTTTCATTATCTTTATTAGTGCCTTTTGAACCTGAAGTGTTTTTATTATCGGTACCTGTAGATGAGTCATCACCCTTTGAATCTGAGTTACCTTTGGATGGGTCATCACCGGTTTGTGAACTGGAGCTACCACTTTGTGAACCGGAGTCACCTTGTGATGAGTTATCGCCAGTCTGTGAGCCTGAAGTGCTTTGTGATGAATCGTTACCTGTTTGTGAGCCTTGAGAGCCACCACTCAAATCTGTTGATGAACTTGAGCTAGGTTGACTATTACTACTTGTGCTAGTTTGAGCATTACCTGATTGTGTTGATCCTTGAGTATTACCAGATGCTTGAGAGCCATTTGCAACTGGAGTTCCAGGTACATTCGATTGACCTTTATCAGAATTATTTTGTTTATTTGGTTGAGATATTTTGCTTATATTCTTAATTTTGATAAATCTATTTTTACCAATTTGTGCAAGATTACCTTTGATCCTAATAACATGAATCTTAGTATTCTTCTTGATAGCTTTTGTGCCTTTTATACGGTTACCATCTTTATCATAAACATATGATTTTCTATTTACTTGATAATTCTTCCTAGTTGTACTTCTAAGTGTAGAAATCTTAACATATTGATTTTTACCAATACGAGCGTACTTTTTACCACCAATTTCTTTATAGCCTAAAACTTTAACACTTTGGCCCTTTTTCAAAGACTTTTTATTAGAAACTAACTTTCCTTTTTTGTTTAAACTATAAACAACTGCAGTACCCTTTAACTTTCTAGATGAACTAGCAGCTTGAACTATATTGTGTTGACCACTAACAGCATTTGTGGCAATTGGAGCTACAGCCATTAATGCAGCAACTATAACAGAACTACATTTGATTGATTTCTTCATTCCTTAAAATCTCCTTATAATACTTCCCGACTTTTATTCTCTCCTCAATCATAATGCAGAATTTAATCCAAGCAATACTTTAGTCATATTTGCACATTTATTCAAAAGAAAACAATTTTAACGTTTTTAATGGAATTCTTTAAAATTCAATCATGAAAGGATTTCTCATTACCCAAACAACTTCTTATATTCCCCATAACCAGCTTCATCTAACTTCTCATAAGGAACAAAACGTAACGCAGCAGAGTTAATGCAATAGCGTAATCCGCCACGATCGACTGGTCCATCAGTAAAAACATGTCCCAAATGTGACTGCGCTTCTGGACTTACCACTTCGGTGCGCTCCATGCCATGCGACTGATCACGATGATACTTTAGTTTCGCAATCGGCCTGGTAAAACTAGGCCAGCCGCATCCCGCATCATACTTATCCTGGCTAGAAAACAGCGGCTCACCTGACACCACATCAACGTAGATTCCCTTTTCATAAAAATCGTCATACTTACCAGTAAAAGGATATTCCGTTGCCGCATTCTGCGTGACATCGTATTCTTCCTTAGTTAGTTTCTTTAAAGCTTCTTTTTTATTATTTTCGTCTAAAACCATATTCTCACATCCTAAAAAAAGTGACAGATCTCATCTGCCGCCTCAATCTAAACATGTTCTGTCGTCTTTGGAAAGAAATTATCGATCTGCTTTTCATAGATATCGAATTTATATTTTGTCACAAATTCATTTGCTGGATCGAAAATTCTAACCTGTAACATCTCATTCTTGCCATTCATATGTACTTCTTTATTGGGCACTTCAAAAAATGGCTTAAATGCTGCAATGATATTTTGATAAGAACTATAAGCGTGTACATTATGCTCTATAATTTCGCCATTACGAGAATATCTTCGTGCATCAATTACATATACTGTATTATCATTCATAAGTCGTCTCTGCTCCTTTGATAAACTCTTCCTACCTATATTTTAATCCAAAATGGTCTAGAACATATTTCTTTTGCTTAAAAAAACAAAAACGTCGGATGAAATTCATCCGACGTTCTCCATTAAAATACTGAGGTTAAAACTGCACCAGCAACGATTAATGCCAAACCGATTACAGTGTAGATGTAGCCCTTCTTGGTCTTTTGTTCGTGTAAAAATACGATACCACCAAGAGTTGAGATAACAACACAAAGTTGTGACATAACGAAGGCCAAGTTAACACCGTTCATTTGGACTGAAATGATGTATGAAAGTGCGGCAATCGCATAAATAATTCCAGCTGGAATAACTTGGTAGCTTTGTTTTTCCTTCAAAACTTTAATTTGCTTACTGCCGATCAAGTAAATCAAAGTTGCAATCATCATTCCGATGGTTTCGCCAAGGAAGATCATCACACCATCACCCTTCAAAGCCTTAGGAATTGAGCTTGAAATGATGTAACCAAGAGTGGTCAAAACCAAGACGATCATAGTTGTAGTTTGGTTCTTCTTGTTACCTTCAGCGGTACCCTTGTCAGTCAAAGAAGTGCAAGCAACACCAATGATCAAGGCTAAAATGCCGATAAAACCGAAAAGCTTTGCTTGAGTACTTGCCCATTCACCGAAGATCAAAACCCCTACAAGTGGCACACCGATCAGTTGCAAACCAGTTGATATTGGCATTGTTTCGGAAACGCCGACCTTAGAATAACTGTAGTATTGACCACATTGACCGATTACCCAAGCGGCACCTGCCATCATGGCAAGTAAGAATGTTGTCGTGTTAAAGGCAGGACGTTTGATTAAAGTAACAACCGCACCAAAGATAAATGCTCCGAGCACTGAACCTACGATTTGGTGGTAGATGTTACTCTTCTTAACACCAGCAACGAACATCGGCATAAGTCCCCAGCCGATTGCTGGCAAGAATAGAAATAGATATCTCATTAAATTTTTCTCCCCTATTTTCTGTAAAAAAGTTACAAAAAGCATTCTATCAATGAAATCGCTTTCGACGCAAACAAAAAATAAGGGAAATTTAAAATGCTTTCATGAGCTTAAGAAAAAGGATCAAACGATCCTGAAAAATGAATTGTTTAGTCCTCGTTCTTGAAGAATCTTTTTAATTTAAAATTAAACGAGATACGTATAAAATAAATAGGAATCTTTTATAAAGTTGAAATTATAGATTATCATTAAAGGAGATTAGTATGGAAAAATTAATACCTCTCCCAACCATGAAAGAATTTATCTGGGATGAATTTATGGAGCCACTACATATTTCCGTTAAAAAGATGGCAGATGATATTTTCTTTAATATTCAGAAAGATGTTGATATGAGAAAGGCCAAACGTATGAATCAAAAAAGGTTCAATAAAATAAAGCCTTTTCCAAGAAAAAAGAATAATATTTCCCTCGCATAAAACAAAAATGAGCTAGCTTAAAACTAGCTCATTTTTAATTACTAATATTTTCTACTTCAAAGCATCAGTCGCAAATGATCTATTCTCCAGTGCAGTAAGCAATGCATCTGCAGTATCAAGTGCAGTAAGAAGTGGCACATTTTGCTGAATAGCCATCTGTCTAATGATGAATCCATCAGAATTCTTTTCAATGTCGTGACCCATCGTGTTGATTACTAAGTCAATCTTGCTATCACGCAATTCATTCAAGATGTTGTCATCAGCTGCTTCATCTTCATGAACCTTAGTTACCAGGTCAACGTGCAAGTCATTCTTCTTCAAGAAGTCTGCCGTACCCTTCGTCGCAAAGATGCGGTAACCAATTCTTGCAAATCTCTTAGCAATTGGTAAGATCTTTTCCTTATCTCTATCTTCAATAGTGAGCAAGACATTACCGTTTTCTGGTAATTGCATCTTAGCTCCAGCAAAGGCCTTGTACAATGCCTTAGCAAAGGTGTGATCACTGCCCATTACTTCACCAGTTGATTTCATTTCTGGTCCCAAGTATGAGTCAACATCAGCTAACTTACTAAAGCTGAAGACTGGTGCCTTAACTGAGATCATATCAGGTTCTGGTGCCAAGCCATCACTGTAGCCTTGTTCAGCCAAGGTGTCACCCATAATTACACGCGTAGCAACTTGAGCCATTTCAATACCAGTAATCTTACTCAAGAATGGAACAGTTCTACTTGCACGTGGGTTTACTTCGATTACATAAACTTCGCCGTCGCGCACGATGAACTGAATGTTCATGATACCGACACAGTTCAGAGTCAAAGCCAATTTTCTAGTTACGTCGGTAATCTTTTCCTTAACTTCTTCAGTGAAGGTTTGTGGTGGGTAAACTGCCATTGAGTCACCTGAGTGAACACCAGCGTGTTCGATGTGTTCCATAATACCTGGTAAAAGCACATCCTTACCGTCACAGATCGCATCAATATCACATTCACGACCATCCAAGTAGTCATCGACCAAGATTGGGTGATCAGCCGCAATATCTACATGGTCTTGCAAGTATTCTTCAAGTTCATCCTTACTGTAGACAATTTCCATTGCCTTACCACCCAAGACATAACTTGGACGAACCAAAACTGGGTAGCCTAGCTTATCAGCAGCTTCAAGTACGCCTTCATGAGTAGTTGCAGTTAAACCTTGAGGCTGATTCAAATGAAGTTGCTTAATGATTTGATCAAACAGTTCACGGTCTTCTGCACGGTTAACATCAGCTACTTTAGTGCCTAAAATCTTGACGCCATGTTCTTCTAAGCCATGAGCCAAATTGATTGAGGTTTGACCACCAAATTGAACAATCACGCCTTCTGGCTTTTCCAAGTCGCAGACATTCAAGACATCTTCCAAAGTTAATGGTTCAAAGTATAATTTATCTGAGATAGAGAAGTCAGTTGAAACAGTTTCAGGATTAGAATTGATAACAATTGCTTCGTAGCCCATCTTTTGCAAGGCCTTGACACAGTGAACAGTCGCATAATCGAATTCAACACCTTGACCGATTCTGATTGGGCCTGAACCAATTACGACAACTGATTTCTTACCTGACTTATGTGATTCGTTTTCTGCATCATAAGTTGAGTAGAAGTATGGGGTCTTTGATTCAAATTCTGCGGCACAGGTATCAACCATCTTGTAGACTGGAATGATGCCGTTAGCTTTTCTGAAGTTTCTTACATCATCTGCGTTTTCGCCCCACAAGTTGGCAATGGTTGGATCGCTGAAGCCGTATTTCTTGGCAAGGCGCAGTGTATCTACATCGTCTTTGTTTTCTTGCAAAGTCTTTTCCATTTCGACCATGTGCTTTACGATATCCAAGAAGTAGAAGTTAATCTTGGTTAATTCATGCACATCTTCCAATGTATAGCCACGTCTGAATGCTTCAGCTAAGTAGAATAAACGGTCGTCTTGTGCTTTTACTAGTTTTTGTTCAAGCTTATCATCACTAGCTACATGAGCTTCTTCAGAGTAAAGATCCTTTTCATCGATTTCAAGAGATCTAACAGCCTTTTGCATAGCTTCTTCTGCAGTTCTACCGATGGCCATAACTTCACCGGTAGCCTTCATTTGAGTACCTAAAACTCTGTCAGCCTTAGGGAACTTATCGAATGGCCAGCGAGGGATCTTGCAGACAACGTAATCAAGAGCTGGTTCAAATTCGGCATAAGTAGTACCAGTTACAGGGTTCTTGATTTCGTCCAAAGTCATACCAACGGCAATCTTGGCAGCCATCTTAGCAATTGGATAACCAGTAGCCTTTGAAGCCAAGGCGCTTGATCTAGAAACTCTTGGATTAACTTCGATAACGTCATAGTTAAAGCTGTTAGGATCAAGGGCAAGCTGTACGTTACATCCCCCTTCAATCTTAAGCGCACGAATCAAACGGAGTGAACAATCACGAAGCATTTGGTATTCCTTGTCTGACAAAGTTTGACTTGGTGAGAAGACAATTGAGTCACCGGTATGAATACCAACTGGATCGAAGTTTTCCATACAGCAAACGATCATTGCATTGTCATCGTGGTCACGCATTACTTCAAATTCGATTTCCTTGTAACCAGCAATGGATTTTTCAATCAGACATTCAGTTACTGGTGAAAGTTCCAAACCATTCTTTGCAATTCCAGCTAATTCTTCACGGTTGTGACAAATACCACCACCAGTACCACCCATTGTGAAGGCAGGACGTACAATGATTGGGTAGCCGATTTTGTCACCAAATGCCAAAGCATCTTCAACTGTATTAACAGTCTTTGATGGTGGCACAGGTTCGCCTAACTTCTTACATAATTCCTTGAACTTTTCACGGTCTTCAGCTTGTTCAATTGAATCAAGCTTAGTACCCAAAAGTTCAATGTGAAGTTCATCCAAGATACCAGTTTTTGCAAGAGCCAA
>ERZ1643250.3631-NODE-3631-length-10407-cov-7.635046_pt1 | contig 10407 bp, 13 predicted proteins | sample MGYA00579262_ERZ1643250 | MGnify/ENA primary metagenome ERZ1643250 (study PRJEB29033, sample SAMEA4952265) | chicken gut metagenome | biome: Broiler Chicken; feature: Gastrointestinal Tract; material: Caecum | place: Ireland | collected 2018 | study: Broiler...
AACTTCTTTTTTTCTTTTATTTACTTCATTTTTTTACTTATTTTGCTGTTTATAACTGTTTGTTTATTCACAATGTTATCACAAGTTATTTACAATTTAGCTTTTATTTCTTTTATTGTTTGCTCTAATTCATGATTTTCAAGTAATTCTTTTTCAATTTTATCACAAGCAAATATTACTGTTGAGTGATCTCTACCTCCAAATTCTAAGCCGATTCGCGGGAAAGTTTCATCTGTTTCTATTCGACATAAATACATCGCTAATTGTCTTGGATGTGCTACTTTGTTGCTTCTTTTCTTTCCTTTTAAATCTTCTATTGTTATGTTGTAATGATCTGCGACTGCTTTTTGAATCTTTGTGATATTATTGTTAGAATAAATGTTTTTATTCACAAAGTCTTTTAATGCTTCGCATGTAAACTCTAGATCAATTGTTTTTGGAACAATCATAGCTGTATAAGCCATTAAGCGATTTACAGCTCCTTCTAGGAATCTTATATCATTTTGACAAGCATTAGCAATGTATTCGATACTTTCTTCTTTGATTAGGTTTGCTATACTTGTATTTTCTATTTTTTTTCTGATAATTCGACATCGTAAGTCAAAATCAGGGGGATAAATATCTACAGGTAGGCCCCACATAAATCTACTTCTAAGTCGCTCTTCTAAAATTTTTAAGTCTTCAGGTGAACGGTCACTACTAATAATGATTTGTTTATTTGATTGATGTAGGTAATTAAAAGTATTGAAGAATTCTTGTTGAGTTTTTTCCGCACCAACTAAGTACTGGATATCATCAATAATTAATACATCTACATTTCGATATTTATTTTTAAAATCATTTGCGTATTCGACAGTATTTTTAGCATTGTCGGGATTGGCTATATTTGTATATTCTGTCATGAATTCATCGCAGGTACAATATAGAACTTTTCTGTTAGAATTCTGTGTAATAAAATTGCCTATAGCATGCATTAGATGTGTTTTTCCTAGTCCACTTTTACCATAAATAAAAAGTGGATTGTGAATTCTTCCTGGGGCTTCGGCAACCGCCATTGCAGCTACTTTAGCAAGTCTATTTGTATCCCCAACAACAAAGTTATCAAAATTGAGGTTTGGATTTAAATTAGTTTCTCGATTATTGTTAGTAACTTCTTCTTTACTAACAACTTCTTCTGGTGTTGCTTCTATATCGCTTTCTAAAACAAATTCAATATCATAATTTATATTTGTTATATTGGCCAGTGTTTTTTCTATTAGAGAATAATAGTTGTCGCCAAGCATTTTTTTATGAATTTCCATTGGCACTTTAAATGTTATTTTATCTTCTGTTAGATTAACTATTTCCAGATCATTGAACCAGGCATGGAAAGAGGCTGGATTGATCTCTTTATAAATGTTATTTAGAAATTCTTTTAATAATGTTTCCTTTCCCAACTAAACCTCACCCCACAGTCTGGACTCTTAACACAATAATTGTATCGCATTTTTTTTGTAATTTAAAGTCTAAAATAACAATTTTTTTTATTCACATGTTATTCACATGAATTAATCCTTATAATACCTTACTTTTTATTATTTATCAACACTATCCACAAATTTTTTAGAAATTTTATTTTTTATTCACATTTTAGTTTTTGTATTAAATTGTGGATAATGTGGATAACTTTTGTTTTTGATACACAAGAGGCGGTTGGTACAGGAATTTCTTCTATTTTGTTAATTGTGGATAACTCTTTGTTTATTCACATTTAATGCATTTTTTATTGTTGATAATATTTTTCATTTTATATTAAAGGTAAGTAAGGGATGTTTATAAAAAGTGGATAATCTATTAAACTTTTGACTCTTTAGGTAAATCCTTAAAAAAACTTGACTAAATACTAATAAAATATTATAATTAAACCACTGAGTTTTTAAGGAGGTGCTAATATGAAGAGTACATTTCAACCAAATAATCGTAAAAAAGCTAAAAAACATGGATTCTTTTCAAGAAAAGAAACTAATATTTTAAAGAATAGACGTAAAAAAGGTCGTAAAGTTTTATCTAAATAGCCACTTTTTGTAGTGGTATTTTTTTTCTTAGGAAGTGATTTTTTGAAAAAGTATGAAATTGTTAAGAAAAATGATGAATTTAATGATATAATTAATACAGGGAAATATTTAAAAAATCGTTTTTATAATATATATTATAAGGATGGAAATACTGATTTTCCTAAATTTGGAATTGCTGTTAGTAAAAAGATTGGTCATGCTGTAGAGCGAAATAAAATAAAAAGACAACTTAGAAGTTTAATTGATCAACATAAAAATTTATTTGCAAAACCAAATAATTATATTATAATGGTAAGAAAGGGAGTTAAAGAGCTTTCTTACTCCGAAATGGAAGAACAATTTGTTCATTTATTACAGAAAGGGTTTTTGAATGAAAAAAATTAAAATAGGGATATTAGCTTTATTGGTATTTTCTCTTACTGCTTGTGGTAATAGTAATTACATTATGAATGAAGATGGAACTCCAGTAGAATTTGAAAAAACTGGTCAGATTTTACAAAAAGATATATTATGTAGACCAGAAGATGAAGAGTTAGATGCTTTGTATCAAGAGTATGGAGATCAAACTAAAATTAATTATGATGATTTGCCAAAATGTTCTGATTTTAGTTTATCAAGTAATGAATCTGATGGAATTTGGGAAGGTATATTTGTTAAACCTCTTGCTTTCTTAATTATGAAGTTGGGTTACTTAATTCATAGTTTTGGTTTAGCAGTTATATTGATTGGTCTTGCTATTCGTTTAATATTAATGCCTATTTCTAGAAAAACTATGAGACAATCAAGTAATATGAAGAAAGCTCAACCAGAAATAGCTAGAATAGAAAAGAAATATGCTGGTAAAAATGATAATGAGTCAATGCTTGCTAAGTCACAGGAAATGATGATGGTTTATAAAAAATATAATATTAGTCCTTTTGGTAGTTGCTTACTAGCATTTATTCAACTTCCTCTATTCTTTGCTTTCTTACAAGCGATTAATAGAACTCCTGCAATATTTGAAGATACTTTCTTGGGTCTTACTTTAGGTCAAACACCGATGAAAGGATTATTTGAGTATCATCAATGGGCTTATATCATTATTATTGGACTTATTATTCTTACTACATATTTGTCATTTAAAAATTCTATGTCTACTACTCAAACAGGTAATGCAGATATGGAGCGACAAATGCAGTTTATCTTTAAATTTATGATTATTATGATTTCGGTAGCATCTTTATATTTATCTACAGCGATAGCATTATATTGGATTGCTACGAATGGATTTGTTGTTCTTCAAAATTTTGTCTTTAAAAAGATAGATGAGAGAGAAGAAAAGAAAGATCAAATTATTGTTCCTCATAAAGATAAGAAAAAGAAGAAGGAAAATAATAAAAAGAAAGGAAAGTAATCATGAATGTAGTAAAAGAAGTTGCAAAAACAAAGGATGAAGCTTTAAATTTAGTTTTGGCTAAGTTAAATGCTAATGAAGAAGAAGTAGCTTATTCTTTTAAAGAAGTAAAAGGTGGGCTTTTTAAAGGAGTAACTTATGAATGTAGTGGATTCTTAAAGACTGATATTATTACTGAAGTTCAAGAATATTTAAAAAATATTTTAAATGGTATGGGTCTTGAAGTTAATTTTGAAGTAAATACGAAAGATGGAGTTACCACTATTAAAATGTATACTTCTAATAACCCAATTGTTATTGGTAAAAATGGAGCTAATTTAGAAGCTTTAACAGTTATTGTTAGACAATTTATTAAGAATCTTACTAGTAATGGTCCAAGAATTATTCTTGATGTTGAAGATTATAAAGATAGGCAAATAAAGAAATTAGAGCGACTTGCTAAGAATCTTGCTCGTGATGTAGTTAGGACAAAAGTTGATATAGAGATGGATAATATGAATTCTTATGAAAGAAGAATTGTTCATAATGTTTTAACTGATTTTAAAGGTGTTAAAACTGAAAGTGTTGGAGAAGAACCTAATAGACATGTAGTGATTAAATACGATAAATAAGTGCAATCGCACTTTTTTTCTTTTGTCATAAAATACTTTAGAGGAGGATGTTTATGGCTAAAAAGGTTGTTATTGATCCTGGGCATGGTGGAGAAGATCCTGGTGCAAGTGCTAATGGTATAGTTGAGAAAGATTATACTTTAAAAATTAGTCAGTATATGGCTGATCGTTTATCTGAACTAGGTATTGAAAATGCTTTAACTAGAGATAGCGATGTTACTTTAGATTCTACTACTAGACCTAAGACTGCTCAAAGTTTGTTTGGTACAGGTAGTGATGTAATTCTTGTATCTAATCATATTAATGCAGGTGGAGGGGACGGAGCTGAAGTTATTTATGCTTTAAGAAATAGTGATACTTTATCTAGTAAGATAGCTAGTGAATTTATTAAGTCTGGTCAAAATGTTAGAAAATATTATCAAAGAAGACTTCCTAGTAATTCTAGTAAAGATTATTATTATATGTTAAGAGAAACGCCTAATAATGAATCAATTATTGTTGAGTATGGATTTCTTGATTCTACAGGAGATGATGTAAATCAAATTAAAAATAATTGGCAGGAACTTGCTGAGGCAGTTGTAAGAGCTTTAGCTAGTTATATAGGAGTTCCTTATGTAGCTCCAGGTGGAACTACTGGTAATTATTATACAGTAAAAGCGGGAGATACTTTATATGGTATTGCTAGTAAATATGGAATAAGTGTGGATGAACTTAAAGCTCAGAATAATTTAACAAGTAATACTTTAACTATTGGTGAGGTTTTAGTTATTCCAGAAATAGAAGTCCCTGAAACGCCTGATGAGAATGTCTATATAGTTAAGAGTGGAGATACTTTATATAGTATTGCCAATAAGTATGGTATGACTGTAAATGAACTTAAATCATTGAATAATCTTACTAGTGATGCTTTGTCTATAGGACAAGAATTAGTAGTTAGTGAAGGTAATGCAGCTACACTTGAAGCTTATACAGTAAAAGCTGGAGATACATTATATTCTATTGCTAATAAGTATGGTTTAACTGTTAGTGAACTTAAATTATTAAATAATTTATCTAGTGATACTTTAAGTATTGGACAGGTTTTAAATGTAAGTAATAGCTCTACAACTCCATCTAATCCATCGAATACTTATACTGTTAAAAGTGGAGACTCTTTATATAGTATTGCAAGGAAATATGGTATAACCGTCGATGCTTTAAAGAGTGCAAATGGTAAGACTTCTAATTTACTTTCTATTGGTGAAGTACTTGTAATTCCTACTACTACTGGTGCAAGAACTTATACAGTTAAATCAGGAGATAGTTTATGGAAGATTGCTACAACTTATGGTGTTAGTGTAAATGCTTTAAAGCAAGCGAATGGTCTTTCTAGTGATTTGCTTTCTATTGGACAGATTTTGGTTATTCCTTAATCAATGTATTTTTGATGAATATATACTTTAAGTTAAAGGTTAGTGGTGCTATAATTAGAGTTACTTGAGCAAGTGTTATAGTCTCCGTATGTCTTTAATGGAACTAATGCTAACGTGTTCAATGTGAATTCGAATGGCAACCTCAACAACAATTGGGTGAATAATAAAATAATGATGTCCTGTTAGGCGCTTGACAGGGCAATATCCTTTTAAACTTAGAGTTTGGTTAAGGCTGAACTAAAAATCATTAGGATACAAGATTAACCAATGAAAATTACCTAAATATATAGTATTGATATTTTAAATCAGGCATTTAAAATTAGAACAATATTAAAATAACCTCAATTTAAGTATTGGGGTTATTTGTTTATTTATTACTGAAAAGTGATTACTTTAAATAACTTTGTTGACTTTATAAATAAAAAAATATACAATATTACTGTAATTAAGAATTGAGGGGATTAGGAAATGACAGCTATAAAGTTAGACTTTTTGATAAGTATTTTAGAAATTAAAAATTATAATCCTGAGGATTATGATGTTAAAGTAAAAGAAAAACTAAATATATTATATGATTTGCTTGATAAAATAAAACCATTATCAGACGATGAATACAAAGTATTATATTTTGATCTACCAAAAGGTGCAATTGAAGAATATGGTAATTATGAAGAATTGAAAGAAGATGGCGAAGTAGATAATTATATAGAATTTGAAAATATGTTTAATGAAGATTATCCTGATGATGTTTATTGGTATAAAATGACTTCTACGATGTATAAAAATTATCGTATGATATCAATTAATTCTAAAACTATTGTTTATGCAGATATGAATAGTGAAAATAATACTTTTGAAAATTATCAATTACAAGAATTATTAGATTTTTTAATATCTACCGTAAAAACCTGTTTTGTAAAACTTAATGAAGGAACTTATAATGATTATATAAATAATAATTATCCTTATAAAAATCGTTTTGGACTTATAAATAGGAGTAAATATTGGCAGGTATTTCCTGATGTAAAAAAAGAATTATTAAATGAAATATCTCAAGAAGAAATAGATTACTTTATAAAGTATGCTTGTGAAAATACCGATCAAAGAATTAAAAATATGACTTCTGGTATGTATTTTAAGTGTGTAGGATTAGCATATCAAACTATTGGTTATGAAATAAATGATTTAACCGATAAAGAGTTATATTTAAAATATGCTGATGGTAGAAATGAAGGTTTAAGCAAAATATCTGAGGAAAGTAGCTTTGAATTTGATCAATGGTACAATGATGATAGCAAATTTGGAGGACATCCTTGGGAAATAATAAGAGGACATTCTTTTGCTAGAGTTAATTTATATATTGATCATGATGATAATGGTTTTTATTTATCACTTGATGGAAGTAGAATCTTAAGAAAGATTGAAATAGCCAAAATATTTATAGCGTTTCATAAGAATAATATTCCAATTCAAATATATAATGTAGAAATAATAAAAAATGCTTTTAAAGGAATTGATCATTTAGGAATTGTTCCTGATACTGTTTTACCAATTGAATGTAGTGGATTTTTTCATAAATATAAACCTACTGAATTTATACATTTAAATAGTAATATGTATAAATATATTGAGTGGGAACCATTAGAAAATATAGAGTTAAAGAAGTAAGTATTTAAAAAGAAATAAGTAAAAATCCCATTTACTTTAAGTATTTGGGATTATTTGCTTCTTTGATTATATTGTCTATTTGTATTTACTTTTTCTATGATCTTTTCATCTCTATCAGGATTTTGAAATAGAATATAAGGTTCAATTTTTAAGGAATTGGCTATAGCTTCTAGTTTGGGAATAGTTGGGCAATGGAGTCCTCTTTCAATGTCTGTAATATATCTAGAGCTTAAACCTGATAATTCCGCTAGCTTTTCTTGAGAATAATCATTTACATAGCGATAGTATTTAATGTTAAATATTAATAAATCTTTTAGATTATTAAAGGTTAGTTTTGTCATTGTTTGTATCTCTCCTATTATTTTGATTATATTGTCTTGTTGAGTTTATTTTTGATAATATTTCATTATCTCTTTCTACGTTTTTAAGTAAAATATACGGTTCTATATCTAGAGCGTTGGCTATATTGGCTATATTTTTGATGGTAGGCATGTGTCTACCTCTTTCAATATCAGAAATGTATGATGGTACTAAATTTGTTAATTCTGATAATTTTTCTTGAGATAAACCATTCAAATATCTGTAATATTTGATGTTAAAAGATAACAGCTCTTCTAAATTATTAAATTCTATTTTTTTCATATTTACAAACTCCTAAAACTATGATACAATTTAATGCAAGAAAATCACATAAGATAATTACCTTGAGTTTTTTGGAGGAGTTATGAAAGAATTAGAATTTGAAACAATAAAATCTAATAAGAATAGATTATATCTTTTTATTGGAATTGTCTGTGTAGTAGTACTTTTTATTACAATAATAGTTAGTAATACATTTGCTAAATATAGAGTAAGTGATAGTGTACCAATAATAAATAGTGAGATAAATTATAAAGTACCAGATTTAAATATGGTGTCATTGTATGTAGCAAATGAAGACGGAAGTTATGTTGAAGCAGATACGATACCTTCAAGTGGATACACATTAAATACAGACCAAAGTTATTGCGGACAATCTAATAATGGAGAAATAGTTAAAGATGAAACAGTAAGTATAGTATATGAAAATGGACAAGTTAATGTATTAGGAATAACTAAAAAAGGTACTAAATGTTATTTATATTTTGATGTAGATACAATAACTGCAGGAAACAAATCTTAGCAGATAAAAATATAGATGATAGTAGAAGTGGGGCAATTGCAGGGCCACTAACAGAAAATACAACTGGAACCTTATTCACAACAGAAGATGATGATGGAACAAGTTATGTATATGCAGGTGACGTAGATAACAATTGGGTAAGATTTGCAGGATTTTATTGGAGAATTATCAGAATCAATGGAGATGGGTCAATCAGAATGATATACTCAGGAGAAGATAGCGGAAGTGTAACAGATGCAAATAGAACAGGAGAGACAACCCAAATAGGGACAAGTGCTTTTAATGAACAATATAATGATAATGCGTATGTAGGGTATATGTACGGAACACCAAGAAGTGACACTTATAAAGAGACACATGCTAATATAAATGATAGTACAATCAAAGAAATACTAGATACTTGGTATCAAAATAATCTATTAAGTTATGCAGATAAAATAAGTACAGAACAAGGATTCTGTAATGATAGAAGAATAGCTACATCAACTGAAACTTGGTGGCGTAGTGATACAAAACTTGGATATGGAGCAAACTCCACAGCTTATGCACCATTCTCAAGATTTTTGACGACTAATAACACTTGGAATAGTATGCAAAATCCAAGCTTAAAATGTAGTCAAAGCAATGATTTATTTACAGTAATTGAAAGTAGTAAAGGGAATCATGCATTAATATATCCAGTAGGATTAATTACTGCTGATGAAGTAGTTTTAGCTGGTGGATTTGGAGGAATTAATAATAGTAATTTTTATTTATACACTAATCTAAATTATTGGACAATGTCTCCTAGTGACTATGGTTCGTATGGTCGTGCTGACATATTTTATGTAAGTTTGGATGGAAACTTTTATAGCTTCTATGTAACTGACATACATGGTATTCGTCCTGTCATTAATCTTTCACCTAATGTAACTATAACTGGTTCAGGAACAACATCTGATCCTTATAAAGTTCAATAAACAGCTTGTTCTTTAGCTGTTTTTTTGATATATTTATTTTGGTGATTGTATGAAGATTAGAGGTTTTGAAGTAGTTAAGGGGTATGAAGATAAAGATATTCATATACCTGTTAGAAAGACTAAGTATTCGGCTGGTTATGATGTTGAAGCGGCTGAAGATGTAGTTATACACCCTTTTAAATTAGGATGTAAACCTACTCTTATTCCTACGGGATTAAAAGCATATTGTTTGGAAGATGAATATTATATGCTTGTTAATCGTAGTAGTGGTCCTAAAAAGGGTTTAGTTATGTCTAATAGTATTGGTATTATTGATTCTGATTATTATGGTAATGTTGATAATGATGGACATTTTTATTTTCAATATTATAATGTTTTAGACCATGATATTACTATTCATAAGGGTGATGTTATAGGTCAGGTTATATTTCAAAAATATTTATTTTGTGATAATGATAATGCTAGTGGTGTGCGTACTGGTGGATTTGGTTCTACTGATAAAAAATAAAAAGATCTTTGTTTGATCTTTAATATAATTCTTGACATTGTCCACTTTGTGGCTTGTAAAAGCAATGATTTTTATATTTACCTGCTAGAGGTTGGCTATACCATGTAGAGGTACAACTATTATTTCCTGGGGCATAAAACCATAGTGAATGGGTAGCTGGATAATAATATTCTCCTCTGAGAGTACGTTCAGCTAAATTTTTTTCTTTTGATGTTGCTGAACCATAAAATAATGAAGAACTTGTTCCTACAAATTGATTAGGTTGATATATGGCATCTTCTATACTATCTATATTTTTAAATGTATAACAATCGGCGATTACTCTATTTACTACTACGTTTCCTACCATAAGCATTCCTAAGTCTCCCTCTGTTTGAGCTTCTGCTCTCATAATTCTTGCCAGTAGATCCAGTTCTTTTGTAGTATAATTTACTAACATAATTAAATCACCTATTTTATTATATGAAAATACTTGTCATTTGTTTTTTTTAATGTTATAATTTATTTATCTTTTTAAGAGATTTAGGGGATTAGTTAAATGGTATAATAGGAGTCTCCAAAACTTTAGTTGGGAGTTCGATTCTCTCATCCCCTGCCATTTTTTGATATATAAGCACAGAATTAATCTGTGTTTTTTTAT
>ERZ1643250.3633-NODE-3633-length-10400-cov-5.244853_pt1 | contig 10400 bp, 10 predicted proteins | sample MGYA00579262_ERZ1643250 | MGnify/ENA primary metagenome ERZ1643250 (study PRJEB29033, sample SAMEA4952265) | chicken gut metagenome | biome: Broiler Chicken; feature: Gastrointestinal Tract; material: Caecum | place: Ireland | collected 2018 | study: Broiler...
TGATGTTCATGATTTAAACATCTAAATAAGTCTTGTAATTGATGATATTGAATAATACGGGGTAATGTCTTTTCTTCTTGAATCTTGTATCTGATTTTATGCATAGGATTATCTTGAAGTATTTCATTAAAAACCAGTTCTTCAAAAAATGCATGAAGTGATGCCAGTTTTCTTTTGACTGTCTTTGGTTTAAAATGTTCATTCAAATAATGAATATAAGATGATATTTCCTGTAAACTGTACCCTGTAAAATGGACAGTTAAATAAAAAGGTATCACTCTAAAATGTGATGCTGAATATTTAGGCTCTATACTAAAACTGGAGGGGAAGTTATCTTTCAATACTTCATCTTCCAGTTTTTTAGATAAAATAATAGACATAGTCGATAACTCGTTTTACAATTAGTTCACCACAAACAAAAAAGAAAGGAGTTATTTTCTATGTCCAATTTCAATTATACCAATGATATCTTAAAATCGCTAGAACTAAATTCAATGAATGGAACTTTTTTTCCTATCCCTTATCCTGATTCTGATTCCTGTTTCAGATATGAACATAAACCTGATGGTTCCACTATTAAATATGTTAATATCGTATCTTCTTCAACGAGCAAGCCTTGTCCGCATTGCGGATGTGTTGATCGTCATGATTCTAAAGGCATCAGAAAAATTTTTCTTACCCATACTTCTAACGGGCATTTAAAGACCATACTCGAGGTTTCTTACAGAAGATACAAATGCAAGCATTGCCATAAATATTTCAAGGATACCATCCCCTTTAGATTCCCTCATTCCAAGCTGACTACCATCGCTGCTCAAATCTGTCTTTTTGGCTTTAGGGAAAATACTGCAATGGCTGTACTTGCCAGATCTCATGGTCTTTCCAAAAGCACTGTCTATAGATTGTTTTATCATCATATAGACATCCCTCCAAGATTCTATCATCTTCCTTCTACGATCTCCATTGATGAATTTAGGGCAACAGTTGATGAAGGTGCTTTTGCTTTTCATATAACCAATCCCATTACTGGTAAAACTATTGATATTATTGCGGATAGACGTGCTTCCTACCTCAAAAACTATTTCATGAGATTTCCCTACAATGAACGAAAGAAAGTCAAAATCATCGTCATGGATCTCTCTGGTGCTTTCCATTCAATCATGCATTCTCTTTTCCCTCATGCTCAGATCATTGCCGATAAATTTCATTATACAAGAATTGTAAGGGAAAATATGGTGCAGGCAAGAATCAACTGCTGTAAGAATCTTAAAGATGCTTCTCTATCAAAACTTATCAAAAGAAATCTTCATCTTTTTGACCAATATAAAGAAAGACTTAATGAAAAGAAAGCGTGGTATCATCCATATTTTAAAAAGCATATGACAAATAAACAGCTGGTTGAAGCAATTCTTGAACTTGAATCGTGTGAAGAACTAAAAATCAACTATGACATTTATCAGAATTTCCTGAAAATACTTAATGAACCACACAACGATTATAAGAAAGCATTAAATGATTGGCTTGATCATATTTTCAAGACTGAAAATCAATATTATATGAGTACCGCTAAAAACTTCAGGAAAAACTGGTTCATGCCAATATTAAGATCACTGACATACACAACATACTTCAAGAGAAAAAATAAAAGAATAAAAACATGCTTCAATAATGGATTCATTGAAAGCATGAATAATAAGGTGAAACTAGTCAAACGTAATGCCTATGGCTATAGATATTTTCAAAATCTAAGAAAAAGAATACTTCTGCATCTTGGTTTTAAGTATGACATTATATAAACAAAGGAAGTAACTGAATAAGTTACTTCCCCTCCACTCTTGACACAGAGCCGAAGTATCTTATTGATTATGTGATGGTGTTGAATCTTTCAACACAACATCATGTGCTCCACCTTCAACAATACTTGTTGAAGAAACAAGAGTGATTTTGGCTTTTTCCTGTAATTCAGGAATTGTTAAAGCACCACAGTTACACATAGTTGATTTAATTTTGGCAAGTGTTAAACCAACATTATCTTTTAATGGACCTGCATATGGTACATAAGAATCAACACCTTCTTCAAATGAAAGTTTAGCATCTCCACCTAAATCATAACGTTGCCAGTTACGTGCACGAGCGCTTCCTTCACCCCAGTATTCTTTCATATACTGTCCATTGATATTGACTTTATTTGTAGGTGATTCATCAAAACGAGAGAAATATCTTCCTAACATGATAAAATCAGATCCCATTGCTAAAGCTAATGTCATATGATAGTCATGAACAATTCCACCATCACTACAGATAGGAACATAAATTCCAGTTTCTTTAAAATATTCATCTCTAGCTTTAGCAACTTCAATAGTTGCAGTTGCTTGTCCTCTACCAATTCCTTTTTGTTCACGTGTAATACAAATAGAACCTCCACCGATTCCAACTTTAACGAAATCAGCACCACATTCAGCTAAAAATCTAAATCCTTCAGCATCAACAACATTTCCAGCACCAACTTTTACACTATCACCATAATGTTCTCTGATCCATTCAATTGTTAATTTTTGCCATTCACTGAATCCTTCACTAGAATCAATACATAATACATCTGCTCCAGCTTCTACTAACGCAGGAACACGTGTTGCATAATCTCTTGTATTGATACCTGCACCAACAACATATCTCTTAGATGCATCTAATAATTCATTAGGATTAGATTTTCTTGACTCATAATCTTTTCTAAATACAAAATATTCTAATTTCTGATCATCATCAATAATTGGTAAAGCATTCAACTTATTATCCCAGATAATATCATTAGCTTCTTTCAATGAAACACCACTTTTAGCAGTAATCAATTTATCAAATGGTGTCATAAACTCAGATACTTTTGTATCTAAAGACATACGTGAAATACGATAATCTCTTCCTGTTACAATTCCAACTAATTTTCCATTTTGTGTTCCATCTTCAGTCACAGCCATAGTTGAATGTCCAGTTTTTTCTTTTAACGCAATAACATCCTTTAAAGTCTGATCAGGAGCAATATTTGAATCACTTGGAACAAATCCAGCTTTATAATTTTTCACTTTTCTAACCATTTCAGCCTGTGCTTCAACAGTTTGTGATCCATATATAAATGAAACTCCACCTTCTCTTGCTGAAGCAATAGCCATTGTATCATTAGATACAGATTGCATGATTGCTGATACAAGTGGGATGTTTAACGATAATGCAGGTTCTTCACCTTTTTTAAATTTAACTAATGGTGTTTTTAAACTGACATTTTTTGGTTGACACTGAGCACTTGAGTATCCTGGTACCAATAAATATTCATTAAAAGTATGTGATGGTTCTTCAAAAAAATATGCCATAATCTCTCTCCTTTTTTCTTATATTGTCATTTATTGAAGAAATTATATAGATTTTTCATGATTTCGTCAACTCTTTTTCTTCAATTCCAGATTAATATCATTTTGAATCTGATTTAATAATGCATTCACTTCTTCTTTTAACACTAAATAATTATATACTAACGGATTTTCATCAAACGATTTTTTCTTTTTTTGATAAGCTTGGATTAAACTTTCACAGTCGTTATTCAAATGTTTAGCTTTTACAATAGCCTGCTGCATTTGTTTTAACTCCTTCTCCAAAGCTTTCAACACTTCATCATTTTGTATCTTCTTTTCATATCTTTGATATTCTTTGACAATATCCTGATTTAAAATCCATTGATTCAAAGCTTCAGCCTTTTCTTGAACTTGTTTATTCAACTTCTTCACCTTTCAATGCCCATGTTTTGACTTCTGTGACTCTAACAGGAACTATTTGACCAATATGTTCAGGATTTCCTTTAAAATTAATAAGTTTTTGATGTTTTGTATATCCTGTTAACATTTCATTATCTTTTTTAGATGTTCCTTCTACGAGAACTTCTACAACCTGATTTAGAAATTTTTGATTTTGTTTAAGTGCTTTTTCATTCACCAAATCATTGAGACGATATAGACGTTGTTCTTTTGTATGAATGTCAATATCATCCTCCATCTTCGCTGCTGGTGTTCCCGCACGAGGTGAATAAATAAATGTATATGCTAAATCATATTCACAATATTCATATAAAGATAATGTATCTTCAAACTGTTCATCTGTTTCTCCTGGGAATCCTACAATAACATCAGTTGTGATAGTACAATCAGGAATCTTTGATTTAATCTTATCAAATAATTTTAAATAATCCTCTCTTGTATATCTTCTTCCCATACGTTTTAAAACTTCACTATTTCCTGATTGAACAGGTAAGTGAATCGCTGGCATAATGTTATCATATTGAGCAATAACATCAATCATTTCATCACTGAAATCCCATGGATGACTAGTTGTAAAACGTATACGTGGAATGCCAGTTTTAGCTACATCTTCTAACAATGAAGCAAAGTTATAATTATCTTGAAAATCCTTACCATAAGAATTCACATTTTGGCCTAATAATGTAATCTCCTGATATCCCTGCTCTTTTAATTCTAAAACTTCTTGAAGAATTTCTTCTTTTAGACGTGATCTTTCTTTACCACGTGTGTAAGGCACAATACAATATGTACAAAACTTATTACATCCATACATAATATTAACCCAAGCTTTATAAGGATGTGCGCGATGACTTGGTAGATTTTCAATGACATCCCCTTCTTTAGACCAGACTTCCAAAACCATTTCTTTATCTAACATAGCTTGTTTTAATAAAACAGGCAAACGATGGATATTATGTGTTCCAAAAATCAAATCTACTTGTGGATGTTTTTCTAAAATCTTATTAACAACAACTTCTTCTTGAGCCATACATCCACAAATTCCAAAAATAATATTAGGATTTGTTCTTTTGACTTTTTTAAGATATCCAATTTTTCCAAAAACCTTTTCTTCAGCATTTTCTCTTATTGCACAAGTATTCAGTAAAACAACCTGTGCATCTTTAATTTCATCAGTTGCACTGTATCCTAAACTTTCTAAAATACCTGCTAGTGTTTCACTATCACGTTCATTAGCTTGGCAACCATATGTCTGAATAAAGTATTTCTGTCCTTTTCCAATACCAACCATATCTGCTGGTATTTCATAAGCATCTTTAATATGATGTATTTCATCTTTTCCTCTATGTTTGGCATCTTTTAAAGATGGACCTTTAAAATATTGACTATAATCTTTCATTTTCTCACCACTTTCTGCTTTATTATACCAAATAAATCAAAATAAGAAAGAAAAAAAATAAGGACATTGTCCTTATTTTTCATTAACCAAAGAATCCATCTGGCTGAATTGAGAAATATAAGATTCCACCTTCTGGTGTTTTCTTAAATAAACCTTTGCAATATGAAGCAGCTTCATCAGGGCTTAATTCTGTTTCACATTCAATTTCAGCTTTAATTCCTGTTTTCTTTATAAATTTACATTTAACTTTATCATCTTCATACCCATCAAAGAAATCAATTAATTTTTGAACTTGAGCAGTAGACATTAATAATTTACATTTTGCCATAATATTTCCTCCTTATTATCACATTTCTATTATAACACTTTCTACATTTAATCTTAATGATGTAATGACCTGATTATCAATTGTCAAATCATAAAATGATGGGATACAATACAATTCATATCCACTTGGTGCAATGTAGCCACGTGAAATAGCAATAGCCTTCATAGCCTGATTTAAAGCAGCTGCTCCAATCACTTGAATTTGAACCTTTTGGTGTTCTCTTAATAAACTCGTTAATGCTCCAGCAACCTTGCTTGGTTGTGAAGAAGACGATACTCTCATCATTTCCATAAAAATTCCTCCTTGCTTTTAATATATGAGCAAAGAGGAAAAATATACTATAAAGGATGATCTGGATCAATACAAATTCTTTGAATATGCGTACACTCATTATTTTGATTAAATGATAGTAAAGTTGCTCTGAATTGCCCCATTCCTTCAGCTACCTGGAAAGGTGTCATAATGCCCATTTTCATGCGTTTAATAATTCCCTCAACATCACATCCAATGGCACTATGATAAGGACCTGTCATTCCTACATCACATTGAAATGCTGTTCCATGAGGCAAAATCTTTTCATCAGCTGTTGTGACATGTGTATGTGTCCCTAGCACTGCCGCAACTTTTCCATCAAGATAATAACCTAAAGCCACCTTTTCACTTGTAGCTTCAGCATGAAAATCAATAATATGTATATCACTTTGATCTTCTTTCAAAATTTCATCAATAGCTTCAAATGGATTTTGTGACTTTCCATCCATAAAAGTAATACCTAATAGATTCGTCACACGAATCTTACGATTTTGAAATATAATCTCACGACTTCCAACACCCGGCAAAGCTTTAGGCTGATTATAAGGCACGATTAAACGATCTGCTTCGTCTATATATTGAAACAGTTCCTTTTTAGCAAATGTATGATTACCCATGGTCATAAATGATATACCTTGAAATAAAAACTCATCATAATGTTTTTTTATTAATCCTTTGCCGTGCGTTGCATTTTCTACATTGGCAATGACAAAATCAATCTGATATTTCTTCTTCAACAATGGTAAATATTGATCAATCATTTCTCTCCCAATTGAAGAAAAAACATCTCCAATAAAAAGAATGTTCATTATCTCTCCTACTTTCTAAAAAAAGATAGGATATCCTATCTTTTATTTGGCAATTTCATTGGCACGAACTTCACGAATAACTGTCACTTTGATATGTCCAGGATAAGTGAGTTCGTTTTCAATTTTATCTCTAATATCTCTTGCAAGCTGATGGCTTGTTAAATCATCAACTTGATCCGGTTTGACGATAACACGAATTTCTCGACCAGCCTGAATAGCAAATACTTTATCAACACCATCAAAACCTTTAGAAATTTCTTCTAGTTTTTCAAGTCTTTGAATATAATTTTCAATTGTTTCGCTACGGCTTCCAGGTCTAGCAGCCGATAAAGTATCAGCAGCTGCTACTAAGATAGAAATAACGCTTGTTGGTTCCACATCTCCATGATGTGATTCAATGGCATTAATAACAGTTGCATTTTCACCATATTTCTTTGCAAACTTCACACCTAACTCAACATGGCTACCTTCCATTTCATGGTCAACAGCTTTTCCAATATCATGCAATAATCCCGCACGTCTAGCAAGCTGTTGGTTGAGACCAAGTTCAGCTGCCATCATTCCAGCAAAATGCGCAACTTCTAATGAGTGCTGTAAAGCATTTTGACCATAACTTGTACGATATTTCAATTTTCCAATCAACATGATAATTTCTTTGTGAACACGTGATAAACCTAATTCAAAAATAGCATCTTCCCCAGTTTTTTGAATAACTTCATGAAGTTCATTTTTTGTCTTTTGAACAACTTCTTCAATACGACCAGGTTGAATTCTTCCATCTCTAATCAACGTTTCTAATGAAAGACGTGCAATTTCTCTACGAATTGGATCAAAGCAAGAAATAGTAATAGCTTCAGGTGTATCATCAATAATCAATTCTACTCCTGTTGCATTTTCAATTGCTTTAATATTTCTTCCTTCACGTCCAATAATACGACCTTTCATTTCTTCGCTTGGTAAAGCAACGACATTAACAGTTCGTTCAATCGTTTCTTCCTGTGAATAACGATTAATAGCTGCTGCAATAATATCTTTTGCATAAAGCGAAGCTTTAGATTTTGCCTCATCTTCCTGCTCTTTGATATAAGCTGTCACTTCTTTTGACATTTTTTGTTCAACTTGTTTAAATAACTCTTCTTTTGCTTCATTAGCGCTCATTGCTGCAATTTTTTCTAATTCCGTAATTTTTGCATCAATCTGATCTTTCAATTGAGCCTCTAATTTCCCTAGTTCTTCACTTTTCTTTTCTAATTGCACTGCTTTTTCTTCCAAAACATCTTCTCTACCTTGTAAAGCAATATCTCTACGATCAATATTTTGTTCTCTTTGCAATAGTTTATTTTCAAATTTAGTAACTTCTAAGCGTTGTTCCTTGATTTCTTTTTCAGCCTCAAGCTTATATTCATAAGCCTGTGTTTTCGCATCAAGAATCGCTTCCTTAACTATATTATCAGCCTTAGAATTGGCTTCATCCACAATTCTAGAAGCATCATTATGAGCTTTAGATACTCCTAATTTTGTTAAAATAAAATATAAACCAAATCCTAAAGCGACACAAAGAACATAGGTAACAATAGTAAGAGGGGCACCAAATTCTTGCATAATCTTCCTCCTATTTCCTATGACAAATTTCTTGTTGTGCATTACACACATAAAATATTATACCGTATTTTTGTGAAATTGACAATAAAATATCAAAAGATTGCTTTTTGACCATAATAAAAACCAATATAGAAAACTATATTGGTTAAGCTTCTTCATGAGCAAAAATCTGTGCTTTGACTTTTTCTTCAATTTCATTCATGATATCAGGATGTTCAGCTAAGAAAATTTTAACATTTTCTCTACCCTGACCAATTTTTTCACCTTGATAAGCATACCATGCTCCTGATTTATCAATAATATCATGAGCAACTGCCAAATCAATAATTTCACCATCTCTTGCGATACCTTTACCATAAATGATATCCACAGATGTTGTTTTAAATGGAGGTGAAACCTTGTTTTTAACAACTTTAATATTGACTTTATTTCCAACAATCTCACTACCATTTTTGATAGCTTCACTACGTCTGATTTCAATACGCACAGAAGCATAAAACTTCAAGGCACGTCCTCCTGTTGTTGTTTCAGGATTACCATACATAACACCTATTTTTTCTCTTAACTGATTAATAAAAATAATTGTACATGATGTTTTATTCATAAGTCCAGACAAACGACGCATAGCCTTAGACATCATACGCGCCTGTAAACCAACTGAATTATCACCCATTTCACCATCAAGTTCAACTTGTGGAACCAAAGCCGCTACTGAGTCAACAACAACCAAGTCAATCGCATTACTCTTTACTAAAGTTTCCGCAATAGCTAACCCCTGTTCTCCACTATCAGGCTGTGATAAAATCAGTTCATCAACATTCACTCCTAAATTTCTCGCATAAATAGGATCAATAGCATGCTCTGCATCAATAAAAGCAGCTCTTCCTCCCTGTTTTTGAACTTCTGCTATCGCATGAAGTGTTAATGTTGTTTTCCCACTTGATTCAGGACCATAAATTTCAATAATACGTCCTTTGGGAGAACCACCAATACCAAGTGCAGCATCCAGTGTTAATGAACCGGTAGGAATCACATCAATATCAACTGCCACACGATCGCCTAATTTCATAATTGACCCTTTACCAAACTGCTTTTCAATTAAATGAATGGCATCTGTTAATGCTTTTTCTTTTTTATCATCAACTGATTCTGTTTTTTTCACTTTCTTTTCTGCCATAAAATATTCCTCCTACTATTTATATACAACACTTTTTTATGAAATTACTTCAAAATTTCTAAAATTTTTTCAATTCCTATCAAAATAGCCTGTTTTTGAATATCATCACGGCTGCCAGAAAGACGATAACAAAAAGTATATATATTTTCACCATAGGCAATACCAATATAAATCAAACCAACTGGTTTTCCTTCCATTGCTGATGGACCTGCATTTCCAGTAAAAGAAATGCATACATCACTATCAAACATTTTTTGTCCTTGAATGGCCATCAGTCCTGCGATTTCTTTAGAAACAACGCCAAACTGATCAATAATTTTTTCATCAATATGCAAAACATCTCTTTTAATACGTGTCTGATAGCTCACTAATGTTCCTCGATAAACAGCCGAAATGCCACTAATACTACCAATTGTTTTGGCAAAACCACCTACTGTAAAACTCTCTACACTGCTTATCGAAATATTCCTTTGTATTAATAATTGAGCTAATTCTTCCATTTTACATACTCTCCATGATATATTGTCTATTTTTCATAAAATAGTCTACTCCACTCACAAAAGAAATCAATGTTGCAAGCCAAATCATGATCTGATCCATTGGAATATGCAAACCAGCAAAAACAATATTATTCAATAACAGCAAACAAATAGCAATCATTTGTGTCATTGTTTTTGCTTTTCCTAGATAACTTGCCGCTAAAACAACATTCTTTTGGCTGGCAACCAAACGAATAGCATCAACAATAATATCTCTTGAAATCATAATGATAGGAATAATGATATGAATATCATGTGTTGAAGCTAACAATAACAAAGTCGTATTGACAATCAATTTATCAGCAATTGGATCAATAAACTTTCCAAAAGTCGTAATCAAATGCTGTTTTCGTGCAATATAACCATCTAAATAATCCGTCAATGCTGATAAAGCAAAAATGAAAAATAAGACTATATCCAATAATGATAAT
>ERZ1643250.3636-NODE-3636-length-10392-cov-20.341492_pt1 | contig 10392 bp, 7 predicted proteins | sample MGYA00579262_ERZ1643250 | MGnify/ENA primary metagenome ERZ1643250 (study PRJEB29033, sample SAMEA4952265) | chicken gut metagenome | biome: Broiler Chicken; feature: Gastrointestinal Tract; material: Caecum | place: Ireland | collected 2018 | study: Broiler...
GTGTTCGGCTGCGGCACGGGCAACCCCTTCTTCTCCACGGATACCGGCGCTGCCCTGCGGGCGGCGGAGATTGAGGCGGACGTCATCCTCAAGGCCACCATGGTGGACGGCGTCTACGACAGCGACCCCAAGAAAAACCCCAATGCCAAAAAGTACGACACCTTAAGCTACATGGACGTGCTCAACCAGAACCTGGGCGTGATGGACATGACCGCCGCCTCCTTCTGCAAGGATAGGAACATCCCCTTCCTGGTGTTCAGCATCGAGGACCCGGAGAACATTGTCCGCGCCGTTTCCGGCGAGAAAGTGGGCACCTTGGTCCAGTAAGCTTTGGAAAAACACAAAACCCATGGCACTACCATTATTTCTATTTTCTATTTTATTGAAAGGCTGGAATCAATCATGGCAGAGATGAAAGACGTATTCGCAAAGGCCGAAAGCAAAATGAACAAGAGCATCGACCACCTGATGGAGGAGTACGCCGCCATCCGCGCGGGCCGGGCCAACCCCGCCGTGCTGGACCACATCATGGTCAATTACTACGACACCCCCACCCCCATCAACCAGCTGGCGGCTGTTTCCGTCACCGAGGCCCGGGTGCTCACCATCCAGCCCTGGGACATGAGCGTGCTGCGGGGCATTGAGAAGGCCATCCAGACCTCCGACCTGGGCGTGAACCCCCAGAACGACGGCAAGGTCATCCGGCTGGTGTTCCCGCCCCTCAACGAGGAGCGCCGCAAGGAGCTGACCAAGGACGTCTCCAAGCTGGGCGAGGAGGCCAAGGTGGCCATCCGCGCCATCCGCCGGGACGCCATTGAGAAGCTGAAGGAGATGAAAAAGGCCGGCGACATCACCGAGGACGATTTGAAGCAGGCCGAAAAGAAGATTCAGGACCTCACCGACAAGTACGTGAAAAACGCCGAGGACTGCGCCCAGAAGAAAGAGAAGGAGATTATGGCTATCTAAGCCGGAAAGGGGGACGCGGCCTTGGCCTTAACCAAAACACAGGATGTGGAAAGCAAGCTGCCTGTCCACATCGGCATCATCATGGACGGCAACGGCAGGTGGGCCAAGAAGCGCTTTCTGCCCCGTTCCGCCGGCCATCGGGCGGGTGCGTCCAATTTTCGCACCATCACCCGCTATTGCTCGCGCATTGGCATCCAATACTTGACCATCTACGCCTTTTCCACAGAGAACTGGAACCGCCCCGCCGAGGAGGTGGGCGGCCTGATGCGCCTGTTTAAGGAGTACCTGGAGGAAGCCCTGCGGGACTTTATGGACGAGAACATCCGGGTGCGCTTCATCGGGGATGTGTCCGCCTTCCCGGCGGAGGTGCGCCAGCTCATTGAGGAGGTAGAGGAGGCCTCGGCCCCCAAGACGGGCATGGTGCTGAACCTGGCCATGAACTACGGCGGCCGGGCGGAAATCACCCGGGCGGCCCAGCGCTTTGCCCACGAGGTGCAGCAGGGCCGCAGAAGCCCCGAGGAGCTCACCGAGGAGCTCTTCTCCCAGTACCTCTACACCGGCGGCCAGCCGGACCCGGATTTGATTATCCGGCCCAGCGGGGAGGAGCGCCTCTCCAATTTCCTGCTGTGGCAGAGCGCCTATGCCGAGCTGGTCTACTTTGACATTCTTTGGCCCGACTTTAAAACCAGCGACTTGGACGAGGCTTTGGCTATTTACGCCTCGCGCCAACGGCGCTTTGGGGGGGTATAATTCCCCAGTGTATGGTAGCAGGGATTGTTCAACCTTTTCTCTGCTGCCGGCAATTTTTGGGAGAAATCGTTTTTTTAGAGAAGAAAAACCTGAAAAGGGATGTTGTTATGAAACAGCGCGTTCTATCCGGCGCTATTTTAGTTGTCTTTTTCGCAGCTGTCATTGTGTTCAACCGCTCGTTCCCGCTGGCGCTGAACATTGTGGTGGCGCTTATTTCTGCTACGGCGGTGCTGGAGCTCATCCGGGCCCTGGGGCTGCTGCGCAAGTGGTTCCTGTGCGCCCCGGCTCTGCTCACCGCCGCCGTGGTGCCCTTTTGCCAGAACGACTGGGAGTTCCCAGTCTACTGCCTGTTCACCCTGTGGATTTTTTCCGCCATGATTGTCTACCACCAGGAGACCACCTTTAAAGAGGTGGGCATGCTCTACAGCATGGTGGTGCTCATCCCCAGCGCCTTGCAGACTTTGGTCTCCCTGCGGGATCTCAGCGAGAACCACGGCATGTTCTACGTGCTCATCGCCGTGCTCTCCGCCTGGGTGGCGGACGCCGGGGCCTATTTTGCGGGCACCTTCTTCGGCAAGCACAAGCTGTGCCCCACCATCAGCCCCAAAAAGACGGTGGAGGGCGCCATGGGCGGCGTGGTGGTCAACGTGATTGTCATGCTGCTGTGCGGCGTGCTTTTCACCGAGTTCTACTACCAGGGCGCCGCCCGGGCCAGCTACCTGGTGCTGGGGATAATCGGCTTCTTCGGGGCCATTCTGTCCATCTTGGGGGACTTGAGCTTCTCCCTGATTAAGCGCAGCTGCCACATCAAGGACTTTGGCCAGGTCATCCCCGGCCACGGCGGCATTCTGGACCGTTTCGACAGCGTGATTTTCACCGCGCCCTTTGTGTACCTGCTGGTGAGTTATCTCCCCTTGGCGGGCGCATAATATTTGGGAGGTGTGCTATGATGCGACTATCGTTGCTGGGCTCCACCGGCTCCATTGGCACCCAGGCCCTGGAGGTGGTGCGCAACCTCCGCGCCCAGGGGGAGGAGGTCCAGGTGGTGGCCCTGGCGGCCCGCTCCAGCGTACAGGTGCTGGAGGCCCAGGCCCGGGAGTTCCGCCCGGCTGTGGTGGCTGTCTTTGAGGAGGCCGCCGCCCGCTCGCTGCGGGAGAGCTTGGCGGATACGGGCATCCCCGTCCTGGCCGGCATGGAAGGCCTGTGCCAAGCCGCCGCCTGGGAAACCGCCACCACCACCCTCAACGCGGTGGTGGGCATGGTGGGATTGCAGCCCACCCTGGCGGCCATCCGGGCGGGCAAGACGGTGGCCCTGGCCAACAAGGAGACCTTGGTGGCCGGCGGCGCCATGGTCATGGAGGAAGCCCGCAGCCGCGGCGTTGCCATGTTGCCGGTGGACAGCGAGCACTCCGCCATTTTCCAGTGTTTGCAGGGCTGCCCGGAAAAAGGCGCCTTGGAGAAGCTGATTCTCACCGCCTCCGGCGGGCCGTTCTTCGGCAGAAAGCGGCAGGAGCTGGCCGCCGTCACCCGGGAGCAGGCCCTGCGCCACCCCAACTGGGACATGGGCGCGAAAATCACCATCGATTCCGCCACACTGATGAACAAGGGCCTGGAGGTCATCGAAGCCTCTTGGCTCTTTGATATGCCGGAGGAGAAGATCCAGGTGGTGGTCCACCGGGAGAGCATCATCCACTCCATGATTCAATATAAAGACCATGGGGTGATTGCCCAGCTGGGCCTGCCGGATATGGCGGTGCCCATCCAGTACGCCCTCACCTACCCCAGGCGGCTGCCCTCCCCCGCCGGGGAGCTGGACTTGTGTGCCCTGGGGGCGCTCACCTTCTGCCCGCCGGACGAGGAGGCCTTCCCCTGCCTGGCCTTGTGCCGGGAGGCCCTGCGCCGGGGCGGGCTGGTGCCTGCCGCCGCCAACGGCGCCAACGAGCAGGCCGTGGCCCTGTTCCTGGAGGGGAAGATCGGCTTTTTGGACATTCCCCGGCTGGTGGAGGCCGCCATGGCCCGCCAGGCCCCCGGGATAGTCACTTTGGAGGCGGTTCTGGAAGCGGATAAAGAGGCGCGGGCTTTTGTGGCAGGCGCGGCACACTGATTTAAAGGAGATGGTTCTTTGCAGATTCTGACGGCGGCTTTACTCATCCTTATAGGCGTTCTGTTTTTTGGCTTTATCATTTTCTTTCACGAGCTGGGACATTTCCTGCTGGCAAAGGCCTCGGGCATCCGGGTCAACGAGTTTGCCCTGGGCATGGGGCCTAAGCTCTTTGGCTTTCGAAAAGGGGAGACCCAGTACAGCCTGCGCCTGCTGCCCATTGGCGGCTACTGCGCCATGGAGGGCGAGGACGAGGACAGCGGCGACCCCCGGGCCTTTGGCAACAAGCCGGTGTGGAAACGCTTTTTGGTGGTGGCCGCCGGCGGCATCTTCAACATCGTCCTGGGCTTTTTCCTGATGATGATTGTCCTGGGCCAGCAGGACGTGTTTGCCACTACGCAAATCGCCAGCTTCACCGAGGGCTCGGCCCTCCAGGCTGCCGGCGCCCAGGTGGGGGATACCATCGTGGAGGTGGACGGCTACGCCATCTACACCGATAGGGACTTGTCCTTCTCCCTGGCCCTGGCGGACCCGGACGCCGTCTCCATGGTGGTGGAGCGGGACGGCCAGCGGGTGGACTTGGGCACCTTCGCCTTACACTCCCAGACACTGGAGGACGGCTCCTCCATTGTGTCCCTGGACTTCTACGTGGAGCCGGAGGCGATCACCTTCCTAAGCCTGGTGCGCCGTTCCGCCACGGACACACTCTCCATGGCTCGCATGGTGGTGGAGACTTTAAAGGGCCTGTTCACCGGCCGCTTTGGCCTCAACGACGTGGCAGGGCCCATCGGCACGGCCCAGGCCATTGGCCAGGCGGCCAGCGCCGGTTTGGCGGAGGGCTTTGGCCAGGCGGTGCTCAACATCCTGCTGATGATTGTGATGTTCACCGTCAACCTGGGCATTGTCAATTTGCTGCCGCTGCCCGCTTTGGACGGCGGGCGGCTGCTGTTCCTCCTCTGGGAGGGCGTCACCCGCCACCCCGTCCCCGGCAAGTACGAGGGATACGTCCACGCGGTGGGTTTCGTCCTGTTTATCGGGCTGACAGTGGTCATCGCCTTTCACGATATTTTCCGCATTGTCCAAGGATAGCGAACAAACCAGGGGGCCCGGCAGCCGGGCCTCCCTTTTTGAAAGATAGGGAAAGGGGAACTGTATGCAACGGAGAAGTTCAAAACAAGTGATGGCCGGGGGCGTGGCCATTGGAGGCGGCGCGCCCATCACCGTGCAGTCCATGCTCAACGTGCCCTCCACAGACATCCAGGGCAGCGTGGAGCAAGCCCTGCGCCTGGAGCGGGCAGGGTGCCAAATCCTGCGGGCGGCCATCCCCAACAAAGAGGCCGTGGCCCTCATCCCCGCCATCAAGGAGAGGGTGTCCATCCCCCTGGTGGCGGACATCCACTTTGACTACAAGCTGGCCCTGGAGGCCGTGGCCGCGGGCATCGATAAAATCCGCATCAATCCCGGCAACATCGGGGACGACAGCCGGGTGAAGGCCGTGGCCGACGCCTGCCGCCGGAAGAACATCCCCATCCGCATTGGGGTCAACTCCGGCTCCTTGGAAAAGCACATCCTGGCAAAGTACGGCTCCCCCACCCCGGAGGCCCTGGTGGAGAGCGCCCTGTACCACGTCTCGCTGCTGGAGAAGTTCGACTTTACGGACATTGTCATCTCCCTAAAGGCCTCCTCGGTGGACTTGACGGTGCGGGCTTACGAGCTCATGGCCCAGCAGTGCCCGTACCCCCTGCACCTGGGGGTGACAGAGGCCGGCACCGCCCGCATGGGGCTGGTGAAATCCGCCATCGGCATCGGCAGCCTGCTCCAGCGGGGCATTGGGGATACCATCCGGGTGTCCCTCACCGCCGACCCCGTGGAGGAGGTGGCCGCCGGGGAGGACATCCTGCGGGCCCTGGAGCTGAAGGGCGGCGTGAAGTTTGTCTCCTGCCCCACCTGCGGCCGCACCCGCATCGACTTAATCGGCCTGGCCCACCAGGTGGAGGATGCCCTGCAAGGCTGCCAAAAGGACATCACCGTGGCGGTGATGGGCTGTGCGGTCAACGGCCCCGGCGAGGCCCGGGAAGCGGATTTGGGCGTGGCCGGCGGCGAGGGCGAGGGGCTGCTCTTTAAAAAGGGGAAAATCCTGCGCAAGGTCCCCGAGGACCAGCTTCTCCCGGCCCTGCTGGAAGAAGTGGAAAAGCTATAATCTGGGAAGGATAGGGTAGACGCCTTGAACACACTGGGACAATTTTTTCAAAAGGAACTCAACGGGGAGAGCTTTTCCGACGCGCTGCGCGCCGGGGAGCTGGTGCAAATCACCGTCAACCGCGCCGAGCGCTCCGCACGGCTGGGGGTGCGCTTCCCCCAGCTGGTGGAGTACAGCGAGCTGCGCAAGCTGGAGCGGGTGCTGGAAGGTCCCGCCTTTGGCCTGGGCGGGGTAAAGCTGCTGCCCCACTTCCCGCCGGAGCTGTTCTCCGGGGACTGCGTGCCCCTGCTGGTGGCGGCCCTCAAGGAGCGGGACGCCACCTTAAACGGCACCTTCAACCAGGCGAAGGCTGTCTACCAAAGCGGCAAGCTCACCATCCACCTGGCCCACGGCGGCTATGAGCTTTTGGCCGCCCGGAACACCGGCGCCAAGCTGGAAAGCCTTATCCAGGAGTGGTTCCAGGTCTCCTGCGCGGTGGAGTTCGCGGGCAGGCTCTCGGTGGACGCCGGAGAGGGCACCTTGGTGGAGAAGGCCCGCAACGAGCAGGTCCGCCGCCAGCGGGAGGCCGAGGTCCGGGAGATGGAGGAGTACGAGGAGGCTTTGCAGGAGCGGGCCAGCCGCCGGCAGGTCAGCGTGCGGGACGAGGAGCACCTGCTGCCCACTATCATCCCGGAGACGGCCAAGGCCGTGTTGGGCCAGGTGCCCCGGGGCAAAATCACCCCCTTGCGGGAGGCCGCCTTGGATATGGGCAGCCTGGTGGTCTGGGGGGAGATTTTCTCCGTGGAGAGCAAGGAGACCCGGGACAAAGCCCGGAAAATCTACTCCATCGACATCACCGACTACACCGGCTCCACCACCTTGAAGATCATCCAGGACGCCCGGGAGTGCCAGGCTTTGGATAAGCTCAAGGCGGGCACGGCTGTGCTGGTCCGCGGGGAGATGGAGTACGACAAGTACGACCGGGAAAACGTCATGCGCCCCCGGGCCATCGCCACGGTGGAGCTGGTAAAGGTGGTGGATGACGCCCTGGAAAAGCGGGTGGAGCTGCACCTGCACACCAGCATGTCCGACATGGACGGCATGACCCCTGCCGCCGCCCTTATCAAGCAGGCCCACCAGTGGGGGCAAAAGGCCGTGGCCATCACCGACCACGGCGTGGCCCAGGCCTTCCCAGAGGCTATGAACACCGTGGAGGCCATCCGCAAGGAGGACCCGGAGTTCAAGGTGCTCTACGGCACGGAGGCCTACTTTGTCAACGACCTGGTGCCCGCCGTGTCCGGCGGCAGCCAGCAGCCCCTGTCCGGGGATTTCATCTGCTTCGACTTGGAGACCACCGGCCTTTCCGCCCAGAACGACCGCATCACCGAGATTGGCGCGGTGCGCCTGCACAACGGGGAAATCACCGACCGCTTCGACATCTTCGTGGACCCGGAGCGGCCCATCCCGGAGAAAATCACCCAGCTGACCTCCATCACCAACGAGATGGTGGCCGGCGCCCCCAAGGAGGCGGAGGCTTTAGAGCAGTTCTTCCAGTTCTGCGGGGAGGACGCCGTGCTGGTGGCCCACAACGCCTCCTTTGACGCCAGCTTTGTGCGGGCGGCCTTGCAGCGCCAGGGCAAGCCCTTTGAGAACACCTATATCGACACGGTGACCATGGCCCGCTCTCTGCTGCCCGATTTGAAAAAGGCCACCTTGGATTCCGTGGCCAACTACTTAAAGCTCAAGCCCTTCCACCACCACCGGGCCGAGGACGACGCCGCCGTGCTGGGGGACATCTTCCTCAACTTCTTAGAGCGCCTCAAGCATGACCACAACATCCACCGGGTGGATGAGATAAACGGCGCCCTGGCCGGCGGCGACCCCAAGAAGCTGCGGCCCTACCACATGATTTTGCTGGTGAAGAACCACACGGGCCTGAAAAACCTGTACCGCCTCATCTCCGAGGGGCATCTCAACTACTTCTACCGCAACCCCCGCACCCCCAAGAGCCTGCTGAACAAGTACCGGGAGGGCCTGCTGGTGGGCAGCGCCTGCGAGGCCGGCGAGCTGTTCCGGGCCGTGGTGAAGGGGGAGTCCTTCGACAACCTGTGCAAAATCGCCTCCTACTACGACTACCTGGAAATCCAGCCCCTGGGCAACAACATGTTCATGGTGCGCAACGGCGACACCGACGTGGAGGGCCTGCGGGAGTACAACCGCACCATTGTGCGCATTGGCGAAAAGCTGAACAAGCCTGTGGTGGCCACCTGCGACGTCCATTTCAAAGACCCCAAGGACGCGGACTTCCGCCGGGTCATCATGGGCGGCCGCGGCTTTGACGACGCCGACCAGCAGGCGCCCCTGTACATGCGCACCACCCCGGAGATGCTGAAGGAATTCAGCTACCTGGGGGAGGAGAAGGCCTTTGAGGTGGTGGTGAAAAACCCCGGCAAAATCGCCGACCAAATCGACTACATCCGCCCGGTGCCCATGGGCAACTTCCCGCCCTTCATCGAGGGCGCCGAGGAGCAGCTGGTGTCCATCACCTGGGAGCGCGCCAAGAAGAAGTACGGCGACCCCCTGCCCGAAATCGTCAAGGCCCGTTTGGACAAGGAGCTGAACTCCATCGTCAAGCACGGCTTCTCCGTGCTGTACATGACCGCCCAGAAGCTGGTGGCCGACAGCGAGGCCCACGGCTATTTGGTGGGTTCCCGCGGCTCCGTGGGCTCCTCCCTGGTGGCCAGCATGTCCGGCATCTCCGAGGTGAACCCCTTGGAGCCCCACTACGTCTGCCCCCACTGCCAGCACAGCGAGTTCTTCACCGACGGCAGCGTGGATTCCGGCTTTGACCTGCCCCCCAAGGACTGCCCCGTCTGCGGCGCCCCCATGGACCGGGACGGCCACACCATCCCCTTCGAGACCTTCCTGGGCTTCGACGGCGACAAGGTCCCCGACATCGACTTGAACTTCTCCGGCGAGTACCAGTCCGGCGCCCACCGCTACACAGAGGTGCTCTTCGGCCGGGACAACGTGTTCAAGGCCGGCACCATCGCCACCGTGGCGGACAAGACCGCCATTGGCTACGTGCGCAAGTACGCCGAGACAAAGGGCATCACCCTGCACAAGGCGGAGGAGAAGCGCCTGGCTTTGGGCTGCACGGGCATCAAGCGCACCACGGGCCAGCACCCCGGCGGCATGATTGTCATCCCCCGGGGCATGGAGGTCTACGACTTCTGCCCGGTGCAGCACCCCGCCAACGACCAGAAAAACGACAACATCACCACCCACTTCGACTTCCACTCCATCCACGACAACGTGTGCAAGCTGGACGAGCTGGGACACGATGTGCCCACCATCTACCGCTACCTGGAGGACTACACCGGCATCTCGGTGATGGACGTCTCCATGAGCGACCCGGAGGTCATGTCGCTGTTCAACTCCCCGGCGGCCTTGGGCGTCACCGAGGAGGACTTGGGCGGCATTAAGACAGGCACCCTCTCCCTGCCGGAGCTGGGCACCAACTTTGTCCGGGGCATGCTGGAGGAATCCCACCCCACCAAGTTCTCGGACTTGCTGCAAATCTCCGGCCTGTCCCACGGCACCGACGTGTGGCTGGGCAACGCCCAGGATTTGATTAAGGCGGGCACCTGCACCATTTCCGAGGTTATCGGTACCCGTGACAGCATTATGACCTACCTGATGAACAAGGGCCTGGAGCCCAAGATGGCCTTTAAAATCATGGAGATTGTCCGAAAGGGCAAGGCCACCAAGCTCCTCACCCAAGAGCACATCCAGGCCATGAAGGAGCACAACGTGCCCCAGTGGTACATCGATTCCTGCTTTAAAATCAAGTACATGTTCCCCAAGGCCCACGCGGCGGCCTACATGATTTCCGCCCTGCGCCTGGGCTGGTACAAGGTCCACAAGCCCCTGGAGTACTACGCCGCCTACTTCACCGTGCGCAGCGACGACTTCGACGGCGTCACCGCCGTGCGGGGCAAGGAGGCCGTGTTCCGCAAGATGAAGGACCTGGACGTGAAAATCAAAAACCGGGAGGCCTCTCCCAAGGAGGAGGGCGAGTTCGGCATGCTCCAGATTATCAACGAGATGCTGGCCCGTGGCATCACCCTGCGCCCGGTGGACTTGTACAAGTCCGAGGCCAAGAAGTTCGTGGTGGAGGAGGGCGAAATCCGCCTGCCCTTCTCCTCTTTGGCCGGCGTGGGCGAGGCGGCCGCGTTCAGCCTGCGGGAGGCCCGGGAGACCGGCGGGGAGTACATCTCCATCGATGACCTCCAGGCCCGGGCCAAGGTGTCCAGCGCTGTCATCGATACCCTGCGGGAAGCCGGTTCCCTCTCCGGCCTGCCCGAAAGCAGCCAGACCACCTTGTTTTAAAGAG
>ERZ1643250.3637-NODE-3637-length-10392-cov-7.035020_pt1 | contig 10392 bp, 15 predicted proteins | sample MGYA00579262_ERZ1643250 | MGnify/ENA primary metagenome ERZ1643250 (study PRJEB29033, sample SAMEA4952265) | chicken gut metagenome | biome: Broiler Chicken; feature: Gastrointestinal Tract; material: Caecum | place: Ireland | collected 2018 | study: Broiler...
GCCTGTACCATATCCTGATCCATCACCTGCTGGAGTTTCTTCTTACCGGCAAGGATGTACATGTTCAGTTCCCGAAAATATACTTTGTTTAAATCATATAACTTATCCAGTAAAGCAGTATCTTTTAAAAGCTGTACCTGATGTCCTTCCAACACTTTTGATACTTTTTCAATATTGGATTCGGCTTTGTCATATTTTACTTTCAACTCTTCCAGCTTTGCCGCTTTCTTTTTAAAAAAGCCAAAAATGCCTTTTTCTTCCTCTTCCCCAAATTCTTTTAAGTCTGTAACGACACCGCTTAGCATATCGCCGATTTCTCCTAAGTCCTTACTACGGACTTTTTCCAATGTCCCTTCGGAAAAATCGGACATTTTCTTTTGTATACCAGAACCGTATTGCAAAATGGATGCGGAATCATCCAAGTGGATCTGCTCCGCAAAAGCATCAACATGTTTGATCTCCTCTGGAGTAAGGTATCTTGCTTCTTCAAATACTGCCGGCTGTTTTTCTCCGCCTGCATTCTTTTCTACAACGAGGTTTTTAAATTCTCCTGCTGGGTCCAATGTCAGAGACGGGCCTTCTTTTAATAATGCATCAATCGTTTTATTTTCTGCCATAAATAATCTCCTTTTTAAACGCTCCCGGTGCCAGCCGGGAGCAGTTATCATGTCAAATTTCTGCGTTGAACAGGTTTCTGAGCAAGTTGACGATATTATCACTGTCGGCATTTAAGGCAGCCGCTTCATTGATACTGGACAATTCTTCCAATTCCCCGTCATCGCTATAATTGTAGGCAATGGTGTATACTGGCACTTCCAGTCCACCAATGACCGGAGCCACACGGTTGTAGGAATACCCTACGTTCTGTTCGCCATCTGTGAGCAGGAACAGCATGAGTTTTGCATCTCCTACGTCTTCCGCTGCTTTTTCCAACATATCAAGGGCAACCAGTACGGCATCATACGTCGCCGTGCTTCCCCCCGCAGTCATGTTTTTCACCTCGCCGGAGAAGTACGCCCGCTGTGTGGCATCAAATTTTGCGATCGGCAGGTTTACCGTGACATCGGAATTGTAGCTGACCAGCCCGATATAATTTCCTTCTTTAATATAGGAAGATGTATTGACCAGAGATGTTTTTAAGGAATTCAGTGGTTCCCCATCCATAGATCCGGAGGTATCAGCAACAAAGACGGCAATGATCGGTTTTCCGCCGCTTTTATTGTCGTTCCAGATCTGCTGTGCGTTGATCCAGTCGGCACCGGAGAATCCCGGATCCTGGGATTCATAGTCATCATGACGGTTGAATCCTTTTTCTGTTGCCAGTTTCTGGTTTTTCTCTTCTAAGCAATAATCAATGAATGCCTGGGCTGCTTCCTGTTCCTCACTGGTGCAGTAATCAAACGTATAAGCTGGATGGTCATGCCGGACGCCAAATGGGATATAGGTATACCCTTCCAGCGTTGCGGAATTGATATATGCCTGTTCTTCCATCAACATGGCATTGATCACACCTTTTGCTGCTTGATCCCTGAGTACTGCTGTTGTATAGGCTACTGGCGGCGAGGTTTTCTGATATTCCATCAATTGCGATGCTGCATTACTGGAAAGCGGGTTTTCCGGGTCAAATGCCTGTAAGATGGCTCCTATCCCGTTCAATCCGGTTGTCGATGTATAAGGGTTGGGGTAAGCAAAGGTTACATCCCCGGCGATGGCGGCAGTGATAACGTTGGAGAGCGTCGCCTCTTTATATTTTTCAATGAAAGCGTCATAAACATCCTGCTTCATAAGGATCCCCGCTGTGTTACCGGCGATCCGGTCTGTTAATTGGATTGGCTGTATCCCGGATGCTTCCAGCATCATTTCCCATGGGTACGCGCTTGGGACAAAAATATCCGGTTCATAAGCGCCGGCTTCCATATAGGTGACAACTTCACCGGATGTGATCTGGCGTACTGTGATTGAGACTGTTTTCCCGTTGATCTTATATTTTTCTTTATTAAACCGCTCTGCTACAATGGTCAGCCAGTCATCCGGGGATTCATCGGAAGTCATTTCTGTTGCCCCGGCAACTTCCAGATTGATGTCCCCATTTCCTTTTACCGTTGTTTGAAAGGTGTCGATATCAGCCAAAGTATCCGCTTCCGATGTCTCCGTAGAATAAATATCCAGGGTCGGGGAATCCACAGACTTGCTTTCTATTTTTGATAACAATGAACTCAGTTCTTTTTCCGCTTCTTCCTGTGTCAGGTTGGATTCTGAAGAGGTATAAACATCCCCACATCCAGCTAAGGCCGTGACGAGGAACACAAAAACCAATAAAAATGAGAGTACACGTTTCTTTTTTCTCATAAAAAACTCCTTCCTATTTTGACTCAATCGTTCTTAAAATGCATTGCCGGTATGTTTCCATGATCTCCGAGACGGATTTGTCTTCTCCCTGTTGATTGAGGAAGTCAGCCAATGCAAACAGGAAATCCTTGACCTGTTCCAGCAGATTCTCACAGGTTTTCTGGCAGGAATCCAGTTCCCGTGAAAGGAGCGTCAGGTCTTCTTTTGAATTGCCATCCGATACTTCTATGTAATTGATGACTTTCCGGATAGCCTTGCATAAAGACTGTTCCACCTCATCCAAGATATCTTTAGCGTCATCCAGGCTTTCCGCCCCATTGTTACGGAGCAGGTTCTCAAGTTTCTCCTGATAGATATCCATGGTTTTTAACTGCATGGCAATCTGTAGAATCTGTTCCCCCGGCAGTTCCGCCCTTAAAGCATAGTCTGAGAGGATCTGATACATTTTGTTCGGATCCAGGTCACTGGAAACAGATAAGGTCGGCGCCGGCGCTTCTGGAACAGGGCTTTGCTTCTCTGCCTTTATTTTTTTGCGATAGACCACAATACAACAAATAAGTAAGAGAAAGGTTACTACACTCCATACGGTAAAAACATTACTGGTTATCCTGTACTTCTGTATTCCAAATTGGATAATGATACTATCCCGGCAGACGGATAAAATCAATTTACTTACAATGCCAAAAACAAATAAGCCTATGGCAATTTTTATTTTTCTTTTACTGATCATGCTCACCCCCTTTTTCTATTTTTTCTAAGCTTTTTCTGAATTTTTGGGCCATAACAGCCGTTTCCAGTTTCTGGTTTGCTTTGATATTGCTTTGCACCAAAAGTATCTGTTGTTCCATCTCGCCCAAAAGACGTATCCGCCCCAACAAAAGCTGCTGGTTTTGGGAAAGCAGGCTCCGGGTCAGAGAGACGCTGGCTCCCGCTTCACCCTTTATTTGCTCTTGATAGCCTTCAATTTCCCGCAGGATTTTTTTGCATCGCTCCTGCAGGAAAGAAAGTTTCAGTGAACAAACTTGCCATTCCTGCTTTTTGAAGCATTGAATTAAAGAGGAAATCCCGTTATCAATATGTAAAAGGTTGTCTGTAGTGTCTGCCGCTTTTTTCTGTATAGATGCTATTTGACTGCTTGTGTGATACATTTTTCATTCCCTTGATCCAAAAAACTGAGTTGCTGAAAGCCTGCATCGTAATTCATCCATAACGTTTCGATCCTCTGGCTTCCATGATCTGCCCGTGTCTGGCATCTCACTTTATTCCATTCGCATAACATATCGTTATACAGCATGTTATCGTAGCCGGATAACAGAACCTTTCCCGGATGAGACAGCAGTTCTTCCAGCAAAGCCACATGGTCTTCCGCACTCATCTCGTATTTGTATAATTTTTGCGTGCGGGTTTCGCGCAGGTAAGGCGGATCTGCATAGATAAATACATCGGCGCTGTTGTACCGGGAAATCAATTCCAAAGCCGGCAGGTTTTCAATCTGGACACCCCGGAGCCGTTTTGCCGCTTCCATCGCTGTGTCCGGAAGATATGCCCATGCCTTAGCTGGGTTCGGGGCATTTTCCCTCTGCCCATTCCGGAACCCATTTTTGTTTAAATTGGCGCTGGCGATCCCCATCCAGCAGCGGATACAAAAACGGCGGGCTTTCTCCATCGGGTCGTCTGTCAATTCAAAAGCTCTCTGATATTCCGTCCTGGAATAAGGAGTGCATTTAAGTAAGCGTTCCAATTCTTCCGGAAAATCACGGAGTATATGGAAAAAATTTGTGACTTCCTCGTTGATATCGTTGACTGTCTCAATGTGGCAGCGGGGTTTATGAAATAAGACCGCCAAACTTCCGGCAAATGGTTCCAGATAAACCTTATGTTTTGGAATATATTGAACGATCCATGGTGCCAGCCGGTTTTTGGCACCGGGATATTTTAAAACACAATCCATTTTGTCCTCCTATTTTTCTAAGATACGCCATACGGATATTTCGTAGGCGGTACGTTTCTCTTCTGCAACGGTCCCTTTGTTTTTGACATATTCCCTGCTCTGGATACGTCCGGTAAATTGTACATGCGTTCCAATTTCCATCTTCCCCACCCATTTTGCACAGGAACCCCAGCAAATACATGGGATGTAATCTGTTTTATCCCATGCCCGGTTGACCGCTAAAATAACCTCTGTGATCTTTTTTCCCATCGGTGTGGTACGATATATGGGTTTTTTACAAATATAGCCATCAAGGGTAATGTCATTCTTGTGTTCTGCATTATCGTTTCCGCTCACTTTTTCTATCTCACGTACCAAGAGATTTAATATTAATTTTCCGTCTTTATTAAATGACCGGAACTGTCCGGCAATATGTACATTGTCACCAATATGAATGGGAAGAAAATCTTCTTCTATCAGAACTGGGACGAGATCATAAACACCGCTGGGCCTTGCCGTCGCGACTGTAGTTGCATAAAATTTTGCGCCAAATATTTCATGGCTAAATTCCGGACTTGAAATGATTTCACCTACAAGTTCTGCCTGATTGTTATTGATTGCTATTTCTGACATATTTTCCTCCTCTTTTCAAACAGTTTCTTTAAGGGAATCGTCGCTTTGTAACCATTCAAGACACGACTGTTCCCCCTCGTATTCTTCTCCAAATGTATTTTGGAACCTGATCAAAAAACTAGCCAATTCACTATCGGACATTGCACGGATATGATCAGCAACACTTGTTCCTTCTTTTGTTTCTCTCGCCATCTGTTTTCTCCTCTCGTTGAAAAAAATGAATATATTTTCTGACTTTATTGTATCTTTTCTTTCATGGCACTTTCGTTTTCCACGCAAACAACAAATTGAGACAGACACAAAAAAGAAATTATTTCTTTCTCTCTTAATATATAAAGATCCAGGCAAGGAGAGCTACGATACCCCAATAAATAAGAGAATAGATAATACCAATCACAATACAAATAATAGCAAGAGAATTAAAACTCACAAAAAAGCTTTCCAAATCTTCTCCTATATTTACCGTGGATCCATCCGAAATGGTCCCATCTTCCGCTTCGGTTTCTAATACTCCTTCTTGTCCTGTCTGGATCCCGTAATATTTATATCGGCTATTTTCAGAAATATTGACTATTAGGATTTCCTCGTAATCCTCTTCTCTGAATTGAATCTTTGAAGACGGGAACTCTTTTCCACAAAAAATGATTGTTTCCGCGTTCTCTGTTTCTGTTTCTTCCTCGTCCCACGATTCATATGTACGAACGGATGGGATCATTGTTGTTGTACGTCCAGAATGTATAGGGATATATGTTGTCTTCGTGTGGCTGTTAAGTTCTTCTTTGACTCTTTTGACGGAAATATATTCTCCATCTGTTTCTTCTAATGTAATCGGGACTGTTGTATCGATGGTTCCTTCTACACATATATTTCCGATATTTTCTGTTATAGCATCTGCAAATCCTTTTACTGTATCGATCTGTACCGGGCGTTCCGATGGATTAATATAAACTTTTTGCCAAACAAAACTAAGCAAAACAAAGCCCAATACGATATACATTAAGATCAATATAGTGCATTTTTTCTTACTCAAGATTTGACCTCCTTAATTTCGCAAGAATATTTTGGATCAATATATTATTCGTTTCCTCCTCTCGTTAACCAATATACTTTCTGCTTACTGTTTCATTGTATTCCCCTTTCCTGACACATTCGTTTTCCATGCAATCCGCAGCCTGCGGGTTGAAGTAGATGCAAAAAAAAGAAATCATTTCTTTTCCTTTAATATGAAAATTTTAAAAAAAAAGCATCTTCCTTATAAAATAGAAAGATGCTTTGTTAATCTTCTGATTTAATCTCCGGGTCAAATCCTCGCATTCTTTATCGCAACGACAAAATAGTCAAAAACAATATAATATTTTCTATTTCTTCCGTTCCTTCCCTTTTTCTTCCATCCCTGCCTTAAAGTTATAGATAGGCACAATGCGCTCTACGACTTCTACGGTATCTTTGATATTATCAAGGATTTCCTCCAAAGGCTTATACGCCATCGGCGATTCATTCAAAGTGGACAGAGAAATGGAAGTTGTATAAATTCCTTCCATGGCAGAGCGAAATTTATCCATAGAGAGCTGTTCCTTTGCCTGGCTCCGGGACAACAGCCGGCCGGCGCCGTGTGGGGCGGAATAATTATAGTCTGGATTCCCTTTGCCAACACAGATAAGGGAACCATCCCGCATATTGATCGGGATCAGGAGCTTTTCATCCTTTTGTGCCGAAACAGCGCCTTTCCGCAGAATCATGTTTTTAGTATCAATATAATTGTGCATAGTCTCAAAACGGCTTTCTTCTGTCAGATGGGTGGATTCCAATATTATCCTTGCGATTTCTGCACGGTTATCCCTGGCATATCCCTGTACAATCTCCATATCGTGCAGGTAATCATCCAAATCCTGCCCTTCCAGATATGCCAGTTCCTTTGGAATATTCGAACACAATTCAAATGTTTTGTGAAACCGCTTTAATTCCATAACAATCTCATCCTGCCGGCCATCTTCTTTCATTTTTTGGATCATTACATTTTTTTCTGCATCGCTATGCCGTTTCCAGGCTAAATCCTGATAATATTGGCAGACTTCTCCGCCCAGATGCCTGGAGCCAGAATGGATGATCAGATATGTATGATTATTGAAATCTTTATTTAATTCAATGAAATGGTTTCCACCGCCGAGCGTACCCATTGATTGGTATGCCAGCATCTCACGGATACCGGCTCCTGGTTTTCTCCAACAACGCAGTTGTTTTACCTCAAAGTGCGTAGCCGCTATTTTTGCTTCATCATGGATCATTTGTCCCGCCGGGACAAATCTGCGGATATTCTCGTCTAACTGCTGAAGATTGATTTCATTTGCTTTTTCTTTTAATTTGACTGCCAGCATGGCGCAGCCAATGTCTGATCCAACCAGATTCGGGACAACTTTATCCTTGATCGTCATAGTTGTGCCAATCACGCATCCGGCGCCGGCATGTGTATCCGCCATGATACGGACCGTAGAATCCTTCACAAAAGGCTGGTTCAATAAGCTCACAATCTGTGAAATAGTCTTATTATTAACAGTCGTGGCGAAAACTTTTGCTGTTGCATACTTTCCTTTTAATTCAAACATGATCATCGTCTCCTTTATTATTCTTTTGATATCGTTTCTGGAACATGGAATTTCATGGATTATGATACCTGAAAATAAAAATAAATCTTGTTTTCCATGCAAAAGTTCTCGCCGTTAATATGATCATTTTGAGAAAAACCGTTCCTTTCAGAGAGATAAATTTTATCTCTTACGTCCCTTTATATTGTTATCGAACAAAATTTTCACATAAGGAGGTTTTATCAAATGAAAAATGAAATCAAAATTCCTGTCTCAGAAGGAACAGCATTGATTGCCCGCGCACAGAAAGGAAACGATTATCCCGGTATCTGGGTGTATCTTGTCAAGGACGGAGAAGAAGTGCTTCTGGCGGTTATCGAAAAAGATACGTTAACAGATCTTGTAGCCGGATATCTCTATCGTCCTAACAATGATGAACCGGCGGCCATGGTTGTGGTAGACAAACAGTAAGAAAGAAAGGAAAAAGAGATGAAATACAGAAGACTGGTATCGTTAACAGACGAAGAAATCACTTTTGCAATGAAAGATATCTTTCATTGCACAGAAATTAATGAAATTATTCGATACAAAAAAATTAATAAGATTTGCGTGAAGGTAGCAATCTCCTTCCAAAATGAGATATTCCAGAAAACGATACTTTTGAAAGAGGATGGGGCATTTGTTCCATGGATTAACAGCCATGAAGAAGAAAAAAGATGGGAGCAATTCCTTCTTGCAAAAGGATGTCATTCTTTACTCGAAGACAATCCTTATCTGGAACAGTCATACTATTTGGTATCCTCAAATGGGTATGACGTAAAATACGCTTCTTATTTCTTATTTTTGTCTGATTCACAGTCTTCCGCATTACTGTTTCACAGTTTTGCTTTCAAAGAAAAAAATGGATGGGATTACCATATTATTTTTGCAAACAGAGCAAAGATAAGGAGGTTTTTATGATGATTTATGAAGATGTGGTCAAAAACGGACTGATCTTACCGCGAAAAGAAAAGTATACGATGCGGGATTTTCACAAACTTCACGGAAAGTTTGATGCTCGTACCGCGCGGTTTATCATCGTCTGTTCGGCCAGCTACTGGCGGAAAAAACAAGAGGCAGCAGGAGAAGAGCCTACGGTCACTTACAGTATGGTTTTTGAAGACTTAAAGAAATTTCAAAAGATGGATCAAACGGAGGTATAAAGATGTATGCGGATGGACTTTACAATTTTAATGATTTTTCTATCTTATTAACGAGAGGAGAATATCTATGAATAAATTAATGGGATTCTTGGAACTCAAAGAAATGAATCTGCCGGCAGTACCATGGAAACAGTACAGCGGCAGTGAAAAGATGGACGAACAGTATCTTTGGACTGTACGTTGCGCCAAGTACTGGGGTGATGATTTAAACCTTCCGCGCTGTGTTGGAAAAGATGCCGAAACAGCCACTGCATTCGCCGAAAAACTTCATAGGCGTATCAACGGAATCGTTGTATTTTATCCTTATTTCATTGCGGAAAAGAGCGGGACTCTTCTTGTTAACAAGGATAAAGTCATCATTGAAGCCGTTCATGATGATCTGTGGAATCTGGTCACGCATGGGGAACGGGATGTTTCCATCACATACAAAGAGGATTCCAGAGAATACAATGGAAACCGGGATTTTCTTTCAGACACAGAGCAGAAAAACATCTTGTCACATGTACCGGAAATCAAAAGAACATTCCGAAACGAACTTTTTTCCAAAGACATTCTTCTGGAATGGAGCTTTGCAAAAAATTGTGACAAGGATAAAAAACCTGTTGGCAAACCTTACCTCGTTTTCTATGAGGCAAGAACGGTCTGAAATATGGAGGAACAATGCAAAAATTAGCAGAAAATATACAATTACAAACGATCACGGAAGATGGGATCCGAACGGTGTATATCCGATGTGGGATAGAGAACTATCTCAAAAACGAAACGGATCGGTACATCCGAGCCGCAAACCGGATGCGTCCGGATAAAATAGTGATGGTCATGAAATAAAGAAAGCTCCGGTTTCACCCGGAGCTTTTTTGGATAATTGCTTGCCCGGGAAGGTCGCGCGCGGGAAGGATGCGGGCTTTTCCTCCGCCAGCCTCTGCCGTTTTTCCACTGGGAAGGTCTACAACTGCGACCTTTCCGCTTCAAAAAATATCGCGGCGCGGTATTTCATCCGCGTCCTATTAAAATCCATTCCTGCGAAGGAACGGTTGCTGGCCCAGGCAAAAGTCCCTGGGCTCAGCAGACGGACCAGTTGCGTCCTGGCTACACTCATTCGTTTTACTGCGGTGCTCGGCACACTGAAGGCGGCGTAAGCTGCCGCGTGACTGAGTTGCTGAGGAAAAACGGTATCTGTAGTCGGGCATCCCATGCCGCCTAAAGCGGCAGTCAGGCAGCTTTCTATACGAGACATCTTAGTGCCTGATGCGATGGGAAGCCCCGCCTATAATCTTGTATTTAGGCGGGGAGGGTTCACGATTCTTCCTTTGGTCATTTTCGTACATTTTGGAATTTTGGCATAATATATCCACTCAGAAATCGAAAACATAATAAGCAAAAGCCCTAACCCGCCTACACTCGCCACTATCAAAAATGCGATAATAAAATCAGGCATAATTAATATCATCTCCATCACATCCAGCATTGACACCTCATCGACAATGACAAATCACGCTTTTCCTAATTACATTTGCTTTCCTCATCATAACTGTTCCTCTCCAACAAAATCTTTGACTTTTTGCGTCGGTCGCCAATCTTCACTTTCCATTGCTGTTAACTCACTCATTGAAAAAGTTATTGTTTTATTTTTTTCGAGTTGATCAAAACTTTGATTTAGATGTTGTGAACTACTCGGCAACAAGTTACCGAGCTT
>ERZ1643250.3640-NODE-3640-length-10390-cov-3.880406_pt1 | contig 10390 bp, 8 predicted proteins | sample MGYA00579262_ERZ1643250 | MGnify/ENA primary metagenome ERZ1643250 (study PRJEB29033, sample SAMEA4952265) | chicken gut metagenome | biome: Broiler Chicken; feature: Gastrointestinal Tract; material: Caecum | place: Ireland | collected 2018 | study: Broiler...
CCGAAGGAGGAAAAAAAGTCCGCGTTCGGCCGCTGGTACGGGCAAATGCAGGAGTAATTGCGGTTTCTTATCCTGCTCATCGTGATCGGCCTGGCGATGGTCGTGGGCGGGGGCACCCTCCTCGTAGACGCCGCCACCTATATCGCGGAATATGCGGGCGTGAGCGAACGCATCATCGGGCTCACCATCGTTGCGGTGGGCACGTCGCTGCCCGAACTCGTTACCTCCGTCGTCGCGGCGATCAAGGGCGAAACGGATATCGCCGTCGGCAATGTCATCGGCAGCAATATCTTCAATATTTTCGTCGTTGCGGGCGTTTCTTCCCTCTTTTACCCGCTCGCCTTTTCGCAGGCGAACCTCATCGACGCTTGCGTCGCGCTCGGCGCGGCGGTGCTGCTGTATATCCTTTCCCTCGTCAAGGGGAACCGCTTGGGCAAGGTGAGCGGTGTTTTGATGCTGGCATGTTTTGCGGGGTATTACGTCTATCTGTTCGCCGCATAAATTTCGCTTTTTATACAAAAAAAGGCCCGTCCCGTGCATAGGGGGCGGGCCTTTGTATCGTCCATAAGTCGATTTTCTCAAAATGCGTTTTTCCTATCGTCCGTTCCGGAAGGGTTTTGCCGTACAAACGCCAGCACCGCGCCGTTCAGGCGGCTGATCTTTTCGGCGATTTTTTCTTCGGGCTCGGCTTGCTGTGTGCGCAGCCAATCGGAAATGAGCCCGATCGAGCCGGACAGGATGTAAGTGAACAGGCTCTCCGCCTCCTCCCGCGGCAGGGCGGGGGAAACGCGCTCAAAATCGCCGACGTACATATGGCGGAAATAGGACACGACGTTGCGGAAAAAAACGCTGTTTTGGATATTGTCGAGCACCGCTTTCACGAGGACGGTATTTTCTTTGATGACGCGCAGCACATTCAAAAAGAATTCGTAGGGAAAAGCCGAACTCTTTTTCAGTTCGCTCGCAACGCTCTCAAACAATTCGTTTTCCAGCGTTTCCTGCACGTCGGCGATGTCTGCAAAGTGGTTGTAAAAGGTGCCGCGGTTGACGCGCGCCCTGCGGCACAGTTTCGCCACGTTGATTTTATCGGAACTTTGCAGGGAGCGCAAGTATGCCTGTTTGATGGCCTCCTGCGTCGCCCGTATGCGTGTATTTTCCTGTTTTTCGCGCATGAATCCCTCCGTTTTCGACACTTTTGCGGGAAGTGTGCGCCCGCGCGGCGCTCTCTTGTTTGACTTTTGAACACCTGTCGATTTATAATACGATGGTACAAAAAAAATCGGACGGATGTCAACGGATTTCAGGAGAAAATTTTGATACGCGCTGTAAATGTAAGCAAAAAATATGCGGTCGGAGAAACGGAGATCGCCGCTCTGAACGGAATGGATTTTGCGATCGAAGAGGGGCAGTTCGCCGTCGTGCTCGGACCGAGCGGGGCGGGAAAAACGACTCTTTTAAACCTGATCGGCGGCATGGACACGCTTTCGGGCGGGCAGCTTTTCGTCGACGGCGAAAATATCGGCGCGTTCGGCAAAAAACAGCTCACCGTTTATCGGCGGGATTGCGTGGGGTTCGTGTTTCAGTTTTATAACCTGATGCCCAATCTTACGGCGCTGGAAAACGTGTAGCTTGCCACGGAGATGTGCAAAACCGCGCTGCCCGCGGCGGATATGCTGCGGGAAGTGGGGCTTGCCGAGCGTTGCCGTAATTTTCCCGCGCAGCTTTCGGGCGGGGAACAGCAGCGCGTATCCATCGCGCGCGCCCTCGCGAAAAACCCCAAACTTCTCCTGTGCGACGAGCCGACGGGCGCGCTCGATTACGCCACGGGCAAGATGATCTTACAGCTTCTGCACGATATGTGCCGCAAGAACAAAAAGACGGTCGTCGTGGTAACGCACAACAGCGCGCTCAAAGACATGGCGGATAAGGTCATCTATATGAAGAACGGTAGGGCGGTGCGCGAGGAGAACATCGCCTGCCCGAAGCCCGTTTCGGAGATCGAATGGTGATGAAAACATACTTCAAATCGATCCTGCGCAGCTTTCGCAGGAACACGGCAAAACTCATTTCTCTCACGGTCATCATGCTGCTCGGCATCGCGTTCGTTTCGGGCCTCGGCACCCTTTCCCCGACCGTTCTCGACTCGCTCAACGCGGAACTTACCGAACAAAACGCGCCCGACCTCATCGTCAAAAGCGAGTCGGCGTCCGGCTTTACCGCCGAACAGCTCGCGCAGTTGGAAGAACTTTCGTATGTCGGCGCGGCCGAAAGCCTTACGGTGATGGACATGGAAGACGGCGGCTCGAATACGCGGGTTTACGTTTATTCCTCCTTTGAAACGGAAATAAATCGTTTGAACGTGGAGGGGCGCTTGCCGCAGGCGGCGGGGGAGATCCTCGCCGAGCGGCAGAACAACGAATCCCTTCCCCTCGCCGTCGGGGATACCGTCTCCGTGATGGGCATGGAGTTTAAAATCGTGGGGCTTGTCTCCAATCCGCTCATCTTCGACCGGTTGGGCGAGCCGGATATGCTCGCACAGGAGCCGCTTGAGCGAATTTTATATCTATCTTCAGAGTATCTCCCCATATCCCTGCCGACGCCCGACGCATATGTGCGCATCGCGGGGCTGGAGGAGCGGGATATTTTTTCCGACGAATATCAGGACGCCGCCGCCGAAACCGCTGCCGCTCTTTCGGCTGAATTGGGGGAGGGGTTCACCGTGCTCACGTTGCAGGAGAATAAGAGCGTCGCCACGGCGGAGAGTTACTGCGAAAAGGTTTCCGTCATCGCGGCGGTGTTCCCCGTGTTCTTCATCCTCGTTGCCGCGCTCGTGGTCATGACGACGATGACACGCATGATCGAGGAGGAACGCGCGATCATCGGCTGCCTGCGCTCCCTCGGCGCGGGCGACGGCAAAATTTTATTCAAATATCTGTTCATGGCTGCGGTATGCTGTATCGTCGCCGCGGCGCTCGGGTTTGCGCTCGGGCTCACCGTTCTCCCCGCGGCGATCTTGCCCGCGTTCGACACGGTGTTCTTCATGCCCGCCGCCGCGGGAATGCTGCATCCGCTCATGGGCATCGTGTCCGCCGCCGCGATGTTTGCCGTCGTTCTGGCGGTTACGGCTGGGGTGTGCAAGGGGCGCCTGCGCGAACAGCCGGCGCAGCTTCTCGTTCCGCGCGCGCCGAAACCGGGCAAGCGCATCCTGCTCGAACGGATAGGTTTTGTATGGGATCGGCTCTCTTTCAAATACAAATCGAGCATCCGTAACATCTTCCGCTATAAAAAGCACCTCGTCATGACCGTCGTTTCCGTCGCCGGCTCCACGGCGCTCGCCTTTGCGGGGTTCGGGCTGTGGAATGTTTCCGGCTCGGTGGACGGCGGAACTTTCGCGGGGTTCGAGGATTCGCTCAAACCCATCTCTTTCGTCGTCATCGCCTTTGCTCTGCTCTTGTGCGTGTTCGTCATCTACAATTTGACGAACATGAATATCGGGGAGCGCAAACGCGAGATCGCCACGCTCGCCGTGCTCGGTTACTGCGGGAGGAAAATTCTCGGCTATATCTACCGCGAGATCATGATGATGGCGGCGGCGGGCGCCGCGCTCGGCGTGGGGCTTGGCTGCGCGCTCCTTTGGGTCGTGCTCGGCTATCTCGATTTCGGTTCCCTTGCCGATGTGCGGTGGTATTCGTATCTGGCGAGTTTTGCCCTCGTTTTACTTTTTGCAGGCATCACAGATTTGCTCCTCAGCCCCAAGATCCTCCGCATCGACATGGCGGAATCGCTGAAAGCGAACGAATAAACTTTTTTGCGGCAAAAATCCAACGAAACCAATAAACGCAAAGCGCGCCCTTGCGGCGCGCTTTTTATATAGCGATACCTGTATATAACGATACCCGCGGATAGTCCGCGGGTATCGCCGGAAAAAAATAAAGTAAGGGGGTCAGGCCGCCTTGTTCGCATCGATGAGCGCCTGTTTGCGCGCCTGCAAGTCGGCGAGCGCCTTTTCGATGTCCGCCTTGTGCGCCTCCTCAAATTTCGCGAATGCCTCGTCTTTGGCGGCGTTCATGGCGTCCTGTGCCTTTTGCGCGCTCTCGGTGAGCGCGGCCGTTATCTCTTCGGGGAATGCCTTTTCCAGCTCGGTCAGCGTGTTTTCCACCGTTTTCATCGCCGAAAGCGCGAGGCCGAACGCTGCGTCCGCTGTTTCGCCAGCAAGTTCGAGCGCCGCTTCCATGGCCTTCAATGTTGTTTCCTCGGCGGCGAGGGCGGCTTTTGCCGCTTCTTTGGCGGGGCCTTCGCTCAATTCCGCCACTTCTTTGCGCTGTCCGAGCACTTTATCCTTTTGCGCGCGCACCTCCGCGAGCTTTTTCTGGTAGTCCGATTCGGCGTCGACGAGGTAGTCGTAGCGCGCCTGTTCCACCGCCCGGATCGCCTGTTGGTAGGAATCAAGCGCCGCCGCATACCCGTTCAAAAAGGATTCGTATGCGCTGCCCAGCCCCGCGATGACGTTTTTGGTCGCCTGCCGTTCGGCAAAGCGGAAATCGTACTCTTTGGCGGTGTTGTACGCATTGCGCAGCTCCTCGGTCAAAAGCTGCGCCGTTTCGATGCGGGAAATTTTCAGCGCGTTGAGCAGCTGCTCCCCGGTCATGCTTGCAACTTCCTCGTCGGTGAGCGTGGGGTCCGCCGCTTGTACGAGATCGCGCAGGGCATCGAGTTTGAGCGCCTCGCCCCGCTCGACGGCCGCGTTTATGCCGCTCTCCTCCAAAAACGCATCTATGCCCGCTTTCACGTCGTCGTACAGTTTCTGTGCGGCCGCCTCGTCGCCCGTGATGCTTATGGTGATCCCGTCCTGTCCTGCGGAGAGTTCGCCTTTTACGAGGTAGCCCGCGTCCGTCGAAATGCTCACCATGAGTTCCGCGGCGTCCTCGGCGGTCTTTCCGACGAATGCCTCGCCCGCGATGATGAGCGCTCCGTCGTCGTTGAGCGCCGTAACGCTGAGTACCTTGTTGTCTGCGTCGAGGATAAATTCGACGCTGGGGTTGATGTCCACCTGCATGCGGGCGGCGGCCTCACCGTCTCCTCCGCCGCATCCGGCGAGCAGTGCGCAAGTTCCTGCCGCCAAGGCGAGGCTCATCCCGCAGGCGGCGATCTTTTTCCAAAGTTTCATAACCGTTTAACCTCCTTATCGGTCAGTTTCCGATTATTAAACAAGCGGAGTGCGCGTTTTATTGAAAAGAATTCCAAAAATCTTCAAAATTTTCGAATCCGTCCGCAAGTTCCTGCATTTTCTGCCGGTATTCCTCATAGGAGAGGGCGGGGCGCTGTTTTTCCGCCTCCGCTCTGTTTTCGAACAGAGCCATGGCTGTTTCCCGCCGCAGCATTTCAAGGGCGGATTCCACATAGCCTTCCACCGTTTCGGGCAGCGTTCCGATCCCGTCGAACAGCGCGGTCACCGCCTGCGCCAACGCGTCGTCGCCCGCGATGATGTTGATAAAGACGCTCGGGTCGAAGATGTCCGTAAAATATTCGATGAGCGAGAGCAGGTCGTCCATGCCCTCTTTCAGCGCCGCAAGGTCAAAGGATTTATAAAAGGAATGCAGCGCCCAAAATGTCATGCCGTCCAGCGTCTGCCCGTAGCGCACCTCATATTCGTCTAGCTTTTGTTCCATTTGCACCATGAGCGCGGCGAGGCTCTCCGTCGGCAGGAAGTTCGGCAGTTCCGCCAAGAGCCAATAGGGGCGGGAAAGCGCGTTGTCTTCGTGCGCGGTGATTTGTTCGTTGAGCTTGTCGATCTCTGCGAGAGCCGCCTTTTTGCCGCTCGCGGTGCGGTAAACGCAGTCGGTCACCTCCCGCGTATAGCGCAGCAGGGAATCGCGGTAGCTCTCCTCCACGTCGCCGGGCTCCGTCGCCGCAGCCTCCCGCTCGGTCACCGTAACGGGCGTTCCCCGTGCGTTTTCCGCCTGCTCGCGGGCGTTGCCCTCCCCGAAGGCGGAAAGCTCCGCCGTGCGCCCGAGCACGGGTACGAACAGCCCCTTTCCGCAAAAATAGGAGGATACGGAGCTTTCCAACGCGCTTCTCAATTCCTCGGCGGAGGAGTTTTTGTCCGCCGCCACCGTAAAGCGCACGGCGCTGTCCTCGTGTACGAACCCCGCTGCAAGAGCGCGCCCGGCGAGTTTTTCCGCGGCGTCGGCGGCGGGGATGCCGCGCAGGGAAGCGGCAAACGTTTCGTCGGAGAGGAGGATGTCGCCCTCGGCGTTTTCGCTGTACACGGCGGTGACGGCGCCGTTTTCGTCGGTGTACAGCCGCACGGCGGGGTTGATTTCCATGAGGATGACGCCGCCCGTGTTCGCAAAGGGCGCCAAAACCAGGAGCACGGGCAGCAGCACCGCCAGCAGCAGTGTGCAGGCGGTCGCCGCCGCAACGATGCGGAAGGTACGCCTGTTCCCGCTCTTTGCGGGGGCCGCTTCCTGCCCGGCGGGGGCAAATTCGGAGGGCATATTGCGCACGAACCCGTCGAGCTCGCGGTCGAGTTTTTTCTTCCAACCGTGCATTCTATTGTCCCTCCTTTAAGTATTTTTTCATCTTCGTTACGGATATTTTATACTTGCTCGTTACCGTGCCGAGCGGCATATTCAGCATTGCGGCGATCTCGCGGTGCTTGTAACCCCATAAAACGTGCAGGGTCACGATCTGCCGCTCCGTTTCGTCGAGCGCGCGGTTCATCGCGTCGAACACGCTCCCGTCGGGCGGCTCTTCCGCCCGCAGCGGTTCGAGCTTTTCCGCGGGCAGAATCTCCTCGCGCTTTGCCCGCCGTATGTCGTTGAGCGCGATGTTCTTCGCGATCTGCAGCAGCCAGGCGCGCGCATCCGAACCGGCGCGGTACTGCCCGATATTTTTCAGCGCCTTGTAATAGGTCTCCTGTACCCCTTCCTCCGTGCGCGCGCGGTTGCGGTAATATCCGTACAGGAACGCGAAAACCCCCTTCGCCGTCTCCGCATAGAACAGCGAATACGCCGCTTTGTCCCCGCTCTGCGTCCGCACGAGGCATTCGTCCATCTTCTTTCGGTTCACATTCTCTTCTCCCGTAAGCGGCACGCTTCCGATGCTTCCGTCTATTAAACAAACGGACTGCCCGTTTTGTTGAGCCGTTTTGCCGATATTATAGCATATCTGCAAAATATTTTCATCCGAAACGGCGGCAGTTGCGCAATTTTGCTGCAACAGACATCCGGGCTTCGTGAAAACAGCAAAAGAATACCGATTTTCCGCAAAATAGAAAGGTGCTTTTTCCGATCGGGCGTGGTATACTATTCGGGAATACAACGAGCGGTGCGCGCCTTTGCGGTCTGACTGCGGCACTGCAAAAAAACGCCGTTCCGCAGGGGCGGCGGGAGGAACCGGATTGAAACTTGCGATCGGCATCGACACGGGCGGCACCTATACGGACGCCGTCCTCTACGATTTTGAAACAAAAAAGATTTTGCACGCCGCCAAGGCGCTCACCACGAAAAACGACCTGTGCGTCGGCATCGGGAACGCGCTCGACGCGCTCCCGGACGAGCATTTCAAGGAAGTGCGCATGCTCTCCCTCTCCACCACGCTCGCCACGAACGCCTGCGTGGAGGGTAAAGGCGGCGCGGCGAAGCTCGTGTTCTTCAACGGGGATAAGGACATCCTCAAAAAATACGGCGCGGAATACGGTCTGCCGCCCGTGGGGGAGATCCTCGTCGAACCCTGCCATACCGATATTTCGGGGCAGATCGACGCCTATCCCGATTGGGAAAAGTTCGAAACGGACGTGCGCGAGAATTGCCGCGGGCTGGACGGCATCGGCGTCATCGAGCTGTACTCCTTCAAAAACGGCGCCGTCATCGAAAAGGAAGCGAAGGAGCGCATCGCAAAAATCGCGGATATCCCCGTCACCTGCGGGTATGAGTTGTTCCGCGAGCCGAACAGCCTGCAGCGCGGCGCGGGTACCCTGCTCAATGCGGGGCTGTACCCCGTCATCGAGGATTTCCTGCGCGCCGTGCGCCGCGCCATGCAAAAGCGCGGCATCGATTCGCCCCTCGTCATCATGCGCAGCGACGGCAGTCTGATGACGGAGGAGTTCGCGAGCAAGCACCCCGTCGAAACGCTTCTGTGCGGCCCCGCGGCGAGCGTCGCGGGCGGCTACGGTCTTTCGCGCGAGAAAAATTCCGTCATCGTCGATATGGGCGGAACGACAACGGATATTGCCATCGTCCGCGGCGGGGTGCCCGTCCGCGCGGAGGGCGGCGTCACGGTCGGCAAGTGGCGCACCTATGTGGACGGAATGCTCATCCGCACCTTCGGGTTGGGCGGCGACAGCGCCGTGCATTACCGCGGCAAAAAGCTCGTCTTGGAGGAGTACCGCGTGGTGCCGCTGTGCGCGGCGTGCGCGCATTATCCCGCGATGAAGGAGCGGCTTTCCCGCCTTGCCGCGAGCGGCGCGGGGGTGCATACGCAGTTCCGCTACGAGTTTTACTTCCTCGCGCGCGAGCCGCGCTCGCTTGAGCGTTACACGGAACGGGAGAAAAAGCTCATAGCCGCGCTCAGGGGCGCCCCGCTCATATTAGACGACGCCGCTGCGGCGGTCGGACAGGATATCTATACATTCAACCCTTCCCGCTTAATAAAGGAGGGGAGCGTGCAGGTGTGCGGCCTTACGCCCACCGATCTCATGCACGTCCGCGGCGATTTTTTACGGTTCGACGCGGAAATTTCGCGCATGGCGGCGGAGATCGTCGCGCAGAACCTCGGCGTTCCGGCGGAAGAGCTTTGCGAGCTCGTCTACCGCGAAATCGAGCACAGGATGTATACGAACATCGTCAAAATCCTGCTGCAGGTGCAGGATCCGTTCTTTGCTAAAAACGGATTCGACAGGGCGAGCGAGCATTTCATCGAGGAGAGCTACGAACTCGCGCGGGGGAACAGGGGCGGCTCGCTCATCCGCGCGCCGTTCACAACCGATTTCAAGCTGGTCGGCATCGGGGCGCCCATCCGCCTGTTCCTGGGCGGGGTGGCAAAGCTCCTCGGAACGGAGTCGTTTGTTCCCGAACACGGCGAGGTGGCAAACGCCGTAGGCGCGGTCACGGGCGGCATATACGCTTCGGCGGAGGCGGAAGTCCGCGCCGGATTTCTGGATACGGGCGCGCAGGGGTATTTTGTTTACGGCGAAGGGGAAACGCGCGCTTTTCCTGCGGAGGAAGAGGCGGAGCATTATGCGGAAATGCTCGCCATGCAGGCGGCGAAGGCAAAGGCGGCAGAGCGCGGCGCTTCGGGCGAGGTTGCCGTCACCTGCCGGAAAAAGCGCCGCACCGCCGAAATCGGCTACGGCGAAGGGGAGAAGAATACCGTTTTTGTCGGCACAACCTTTACCGCGGAGGCGGTCGGCACCGTCGGCTATGTGCAGTAGGGCGGGCAGATGTGAATAAAAACATGCTTGCGCCCCCGCGTTTTCCGCGGGGGCGCCGTTTGTTGACAAGGCGCATTCGCTATGGTATAATATACGGGAAAATAATTCCAAACGGGGCCGCACGGCCCCGCATTTTGCCGAAAGAGGGCAATATTCAGGAGCAATCATGTTCAAAGCGGACGATTACAGGCTGCGCGCCAAGTCGCTTGCGGATACTTTGCAAGAGACGAAGGAGGCGCTCGACATCGATATTTTGCGCGGCAGGCTCGCCGAGCTGAAGGCGGAGCAGGAAAAGCCGGAAGTGTGGGGCAATCTGGAGCTTTCCACCAAGCTCGGGAGGGAAATTTCCTCCGTCGAGGGCAAGGTGGGCGCCTACGACAAGGGCAAAAAGGCGCTCGAAGAGGTGAACGAGGTCATCGACCTCATCGAGGAAACGGGCGAGGAGGAACTCGTGCCCGAACTGGATACCCTGCTCGCCACCGCCGAAGAAGATTTGGAGGACATGCGCATCCGCTCCCTCCTGCGCGGCAAGTACGACGGCTATAACGCCCTTTTAACGCTGCATTCGGGCGCGGGCGGCACCGAAAGCTGCGACTGGGTCTCCATGCTCTACCGCATGTACACCCGCTACGCGGAGCGCAGCGGATTCAAAGTGACCGAGCTCGACCGCCTGGACGGCGACGAAGCGGGCATCAAGAGCGTCGATTTCAAGATCGAGGGCGAAAACGCCTACGGCTATTTAAAGGCGGAAAAGGGAGTGCATCGTCTCGTGCGCATCTCTCCGTTCGATGCGAACAAGCGCCGCCATACCTCCTTTGCCTCCCTCGAGGTCATGCCCGAAATCGAGGACGACGGCGACGTGGAAATCCGCGCGGAGGATCTGAAGGTCACCACGTTCCGCTCGTCGGGCGCGGGCGGTCAGCATATCAATAAGACGGAATCGGCAATCCGCATCCA
>ERZ1643250.3641-NODE-3641-length-10389-cov-67.544513_pt1 | contig 10389 bp, 8 predicted proteins | sample MGYA00579262_ERZ1643250 | MGnify/ENA primary metagenome ERZ1643250 (study PRJEB29033, sample SAMEA4952265) | chicken gut metagenome | biome: Broiler Chicken; feature: Gastrointestinal Tract; material: Caecum | place: Ireland | collected 2018 | study: Broiler...
AGGACATGTAGTGGGATTATTATAAGAAAAAAATCTACATATGATTTTCAGAAAAGGCCCGGATTTTCCGGGTCTTTTTTGCCGGAGAAATAAAGAAAAATCTTTTTCATTCATAGTACCGCGGGCTGGACGGTCTTTCCCTAATAAGGTATAATAAAAAAGATAAAATTTTACAGAAAGAAATGGAGAAGTAAAATGGCTCAATCAATGAACACAAAAGTCGATCTTGTAATCAAAGCGACTTCTTATCAGGGTCTCAACAGCTATGGAAAGATCATGGTCGGAGACAAGGCTTTTGAATATTACAATGACCGTAACGTCAATGACTTTATACAGATTCCATGGGAGGAGGTCGATTATGTGGTCGCCTCTGTTATGTTCAAAGGGAAAAAAATTCCAAGATATGCAATTCAGACAAAGAAAAATGGTACATATTCTTTTGCCTCAAAAGAACCGAAGAAAGTTCTGCGTGCAATCAACAAATATGTGCCGTCAGATCATATGGTGCGTTCTCTTACTTTTTTTGATGTTTTAAAGAGAGCATTCCGGTCAAAATTCAAAAAGAAATAATTATAGGAGGAGAAAAGGATGGGTCATGTTTTAAAAATGAAACCGGTTTTCAAAGAAATGATTTGGGGAGGTCATAAACTAAAAGACGTTTATGGATACGACATTCCAAGTGATCATACGGGAGAGTGCTGGGCACTTTCTGCTCATAAGAACGGCGACTGCGAAGTGGCTGATGGAGAATTTGCGGGCAAAACGTTATCCTGGGTGTTTGAAAACCACAGAGAGTTATTTGGAAATATTGAGGGAGACCAGTTCCCTTTGCTGGTTAAGATCATCGATGCCAAGAATGATCTGTCTGTACAGGTTCATCCGGATGATGCGTATGCAAGAGCAAATGAAAATTCTCTGGGGAAAACAGAGTGCTGGTATGTCCTTCAGGCAGAAGAAGGGACAAAGATGGTTATGGGACATCATGCCAGAACCAAAGAAGAATTCGTAAAAGCAATTGAAGAAGATGACTATGATAATCTGCTGAACTCTTTTCAGATCAAAGAAGGAGATTTTTTCTATATTCCATCCGGAACCCTGCACGCGATCTGCAGCGGGTCTTTGATTTATGAAGCACAACAGTCATCTGATATTACATACAGAGTTTATGACTATCACAGAAAAGGTGCTGACGGCAAGGAAAGACAGCTTCATGTAAAACAGTCGATTGAAGTTACAAAGGTGCCGTCTGACAATGACAGAAAGCAGGAATTTGTTAAAACGAAACTGGAAAACGGTGAGAAAACCAGATATGTAGAAAGTGAGTTTTTTAAAGTAGACAAATATCAGCTGGAAGATGAAAATGTTATTAAAAATGATGCACCGTTCCAGATGGTCAGTGTTTTAAACGGAGAAGGAACAATGGATGGGGATGCCATCAAAAAGGGAGACCATTTTATTATTTGTTCCGATCAGAAAGAGACAAAATTCTGCGGCAGCCTGGAACTTATGATCACAACACTGTAAAGGAAAAAAGATGAGAGAGAAGATTTTTGGAGTATTGCAGAGGATCGGACGGTCTTTTATGCTTCCGATTGCAATTCTGCCGGCTGCAGGACTGCTTTTGGGACTGGGAAGTTCTTTTACGAATTCTGCAATGATCAAAACGTATGGATTAGAGAAGGTTCTCGGTTCCGGCACAGTGCTGAATGAGTTTCTAACTGTTTTAATGAAGGCAGGGAATGCAGTATTCAATAATCTTCCCTTGATCTTTGCCATTGGGGTTGCCATCGGCATGGCAAAAAAGGAAAAGGAGGTTGCGGCCTTATCGGCCGCAATTGCCTATTTTGTAATGAATGCTTCCATTAATGCAATGCTTGGCATGAGCGGACAGATTCTGGAAGATGGAACGATTGCGCCGGGAGTGCTGAATGGGACGATTACAACAGTTGTTGGAATTGAGACTCTGCAGACCGGAGTATTTGGTGGCATTATTGTCGGACTTGGAGTAGCGGCGCTTCATAATCGGTTTTGTATGATAGAATTTCCGGCGGCTTTCTCCTTTTTCAGCGGAAGTCGTTTTATTCCGATCATTAGTACTGCGGTTTATGTATTTGCAGGTATTTTATTGTTTTATGTCTGGCCGTTTGCTCAGCAGGGAATCTATGCTCTTGGGCATCTCGTGACAGAAACCGGATATTTCGGGACCTTTATTTTTGGGATCGTCAAGCGGGCGCTGATTCCTTTTGGTCTTCATCATGTTTTTTATCTGCCGTTCTGGCAGACAGGCGTAGGCGGTTCCATGGAAGTGGCAGGCAGAGTCATAGAAGGAGGACAGAATATCTTTTTCGCCCAGCTGGCAGATCCAAATACGGTTCATTTCAGTGCGGATGCGTGCAGATATTTTTCCGGTGAATTTATTTTCATGATTTTCGGACTTCCGGGAGCGGCACTTGCCATGTATCAGTGTGCCAGACCCGAGAGAAAGAAGGTGGTAGGCGGCCTGATGCTTTCCGCAGCGCTGGCTTCTATGATGACAGGAATTACAGAACCGATCGAATTTTCTTTCCTTTTCGTGGCTCCTATGCTGTTTGTGGTGCAGGTTGTGCTGGCAGGCGCGGCTTATATGATCGTCCATATATTAAATATTGCAGTGGGGCTTACGTTTTCAGGAGGACTGCTGGACTTTATCCTTTTTGGCGTCCTTCAGGGGAATGCGAAGACTGACTGGATTCGGGTGATACCGGTGGGGATTATTTATTTTGCCCTGTACTATTTTATTTTTAAAACTTTGATTACCAAATTTGATCTGAAGACTCCGGGACGGGAGGATGAAGAGGAAATTGTCTTTTATGAAGACGACGGTTTATTTGACGCCGAAGATCCTGAAATAAAGGGCATGGAGCACACAGCCATGATTGCCATGGGACTGGGCGGAAAAGATAATATATATTATCTTGACTGCTGTGCCACGAGACTGCGGTGTTCTCTGGCAGATATCCGCAAGGTCAATGACAGGATTTTAAGGCAGACTGGATCCAGAGGAATCGTAAAGAACGGCAATGTGGTTCAGATTATCTACGGTCCGAATGTAACGGTGATTAAGACCAATCTGGAGGAATTCCTGTCAAGCAATGTATCAGAATGGAAGTTCAGGATTGTATCTGATGACAGCAGGGAAGAGCAGGTGGAAGAAGAAATCATCTGCATGCCGGCCAGAGGAGAAGTCATTGCTCTTGGAGATACGGAAGACGAAGTCTTTTCCGAAGGAATGCTGGGAGAAGGTTTTGCTATAAGGCCTGCGGAAGGAAAAGTCTATGCTCCGGTCAATGGAAGAATCACTGCTGTATTTGGTACAAAGCATGCAGTGGGCATGACATCGGAGAAAGGAGCGGAACTGCTGATCCATGTGGGACTTGGAACGGTAAAGCTCAAGGGAGAGCCATTCTATGTGGAAGTGGAGCCTGGAATGAAGGTAAAACAGGGGGATCTTCTGCTGGAATTTGATATGGATATGGTTGCCGATGCCGGCTGCCTTCTGACGACGCCTGTGGTTGTAGGAAACAGCGAGGAATACGACAGCATTACCATGGAGAATACAGGAAATATGGAAATTGGAGCTCCGGTGCTGATATTAAGCAGAATCACAGCGCAGTCCGATAAAGAAAAAGAAGAATAAAAAAGACAAGGAAGTCTGGAGTGTCAGGCTTCCTTTTTTAATTTTTGTCAAAAATAGAACTGTTTTTTTCAGGAAGAAGCCTCCGGAAAATTGGAAAGTCTGCGCAGGAGGTGGTGATTTGGGAGAAAGAACCTCCGGTGGGTCAAAAAGCCTGTATGAGAGGAGGCAAGCAGGGAGAAAGAACCTCCGGTGGGTCAAAAAGCCTGCATGGGAGGAGGTAAGCAGGGAGAAAGAACCTCCTGCGGGTCAAAAAGCCTGCATAGGAGGAGGCAAGCAGGGAAAAAGAACCTCCTGCGGGTCAAAAAGCCTGTATAAGAGGAGGCAAGTAGGAAGAAGAAGCCTCCTGTGGAGTCCAAAACACATACAGGAGGATACTGCCATGAAGAAGAAACCTCCGGAGGTTTAAAAAATCAAAAGAGGAGGAAACCAGCAGAGGGACGACAGGAGACGTCTAAGGAGAAAAACTGAGAAATCATAAAATCTGCAAAAGTAGAGAAATAGAAGGGCGGATATACGGCGTTCACAAATTTTTAAGGAAATCCTAAACTTTCTTATGTTGACTTGAAGTTAACTTTAAAGTTTATGATGGAAATAGAAAGAGAGAAGGAAGGAGGCCTTTATGGAACTAAGAGAAACCGCATGGAATCTGCTGAAAACGGTCGATCAGGTGATTCTCGGCAAGTCCGGAGAGACAAGAGAAGTGCTGGCGGCAATGCTGGCGGGAGGCCACGTCCTCCTGGAAGATATTCCCGGAGTGGGAAAGACAAGCCTTGCAGTGGCATTTTCAAGACTTCTGGGGTTCCAATGGAACAGAGTCCAGTTTACACCGGATGTTCTGCCGTCAGATCTGACCGGATTTTCCATGTATCGAAGAGACACACAAACATTTGAATATCAGCCTGGAGCGGTATTCTGCAACCTGCTTCTGGCAGATGAGATAAACAGAACGTCACCGAAAACACAGTCTGCTCTTCTGGAAGTCATGGAAGAACGGCAGGTGACGGTGGACGGGGAAACAAGGGAAGTGCCATCGCCGTTTTTTGTCATTGCGACCCAGAATCCTTTCGGTACGGCAGGAACCCAGATGCTTCCGGCGGCCCAGGTGGACCGCTTCATGATATCGCTTTCTCTGGGATATCCGGATTTTGAAAACGAAATCGCCATGGCGAAAGGAGAAGACGCGGGAACCAGAGCAAAGAAATTAGAGCCGCAGGCAGACATTGAGACATTCGAAGAAATGCGCCGGCAGGTGAAAGAAGTATATATGGATGACGACTTGTATGAATATATCGTCAAGCTGATGACTGCCACAAGGGAAAGTCTGTACCTGGAAATGGGAGCCAGCCCAAGGGGAACCCTGGCGCTGGTGCGCATGGCAAAGGCTTCCGCGTGGCTCCGGGGCAGTGATTTTGTCATACCTCAGGATGTAAAAGAACAATTCTCTTATGTGGCGAAGCACCGCATTATCCTGAATGGAAAGGCCAGAGCGGACGGCGTAGCAAAAGAAGATGTCTTAAGAGGAATTTTGTCCACAATCTGGACGCCTGATTTTGGAAGGAAGAAAAAACATGCGTAAAATAGTTTATCTGGCGTTTTCTCTGCTTACCTTTTATCTGGCCGGAGTATACCGGCTGGATGTACTGATGTTTCTTTTTTTCACAGAAATCCTTTTATTCGCAGGAAGCTGTTTTCTTCCGGGATATTTTCTGAAAAATCTGGATCTGCAGATCCGGCTGGAAGAAGGAGAGAACGGTTCGAAGAAAAATGAGCCGGTCAGCGGAAAAATCATCGTAAGAAACAAGGGACGGCTGCCGGTGACCTTATTTATCCTTTCTCTGACCTATAGAAATCTGAAAAATCCGGAGAAGAATCAGGAGACAAAACTGAATCTGAAAGGATATGTTTCTGCCCGGGATGTAACCGAAATGCAGTTTCAGATCGTATCCCAATACTGTGGAATCCTCCAGTGCAGCATCCGGGAACTGCGTGTCTATGATTATTTCCGCCTGTTTCGCAAAAAGAAGGCGGTAAATCTTCAGGACACACAGGTGCTTCTGCCGGAGGGAAAAGAAATCGAGCTGCAGGGACTGGAAGAATTTCGGAATATAGAAGATGCCGGCGACAGGCCAAGTGATCTCTGGGAGAAACGCCCGCCGGATGTGGACGATGTCAGAGAATATCAAAAGGGAGATGCCATGAGAGATATTCACTGGAAGCTGAGCGCCCGGAACGATGAATTGTTCATTAAGACATACCGGGAGGATGTCATACGTCAGGCGTCTCTGTTTCTGGATCTGCGGTATGAAGGAAACGCCCGGCTCAGAGAGATGGACGCATTTTTTGAACTAGCGGATTCTATTATCCGCATTTTTGTCAGAGATAAGATACACTTGCGGGTTTGGTGGTATGATGCTGCCGGAAAAGCCATGGTAGTGATGCAGGTAAGTGAAGAAGCCGACATCCGCAGGGCGGTGGAGGAACTGATCCGAAACGCCCGTTTCTATGCAGAGACAGGCGGAGACGATGCCATACAGTTATACGAAAGCCAGATACAGGAGACGATGAGCCTTTGTCTGAATACGAAGTTTCAGCTGACAGGCCGTGGAGAAGTTCTGGCAGATTTTGCAAAAGATTTGGAAAGGCGGTGGAGTTCTGATTCACTTTCATAAAAAACAAAAAAACAGTGGAATGCAGCTTTATATCGGAAATTTTCAGACTCGGAAACCGTCCAGAGAAGGAATCTGGAGTGCTGCCATTTTTATATGTTATGTGAGCAGTCTTTTCGGGATTCTGTATACATTTCCGCTGAATTTATATATAAGCTATGAAAAATGGCCGGTTTACCTGACGGCGGTACTTTATGCGGCGCTTTTATTTCTGCGTCTGAAAAAGAAACATACGGTAAATACAATTCTGCTGGCAGGGATTCCGGTTCTGATTCTTCTGCTGTATTGGAGAGAACTGCCGGATCAATGGGCAGTTCTGTCGGACAGTCTTTCTCTGTCCGGGTCCGGATCCGGGGGAGATCTGACCGCCGGCATGATGCTTTTTGCAGTCGGCTGCGCCATCCTTCTTCAGGTGCTGATTTTTAAGGTCGGGGCAGGATGGGTGCTGTATTTCTACAGCATTCCGGTTATCCTTCTGGGGCCGCTGATCGGCAGAAATCCGGATTTTATCGGAATCTGCCTGTTTGCCCTGTATCATATCGGAACCAGTCTTTCCGGAAATATGATGTCCGGGCGAAAACAGACCTATCCGGCGTTTTATAAGAAAAGCCATATGAATGTGGCCGGAAGAGGCATGTATTTCCTGGCGGCGGTATTTTTCGTATTCCTGGGAATCTCAGTGCTCCTGACCAGCCGGCATATGGAACAGCTGTTTGAAATCCCTGTGGCCATTGAACAGAGAATCCGACAGACAACCATGGAAATCTTTCACACAGAGCCGGATAAGGGAAGAGTCAGCCGTGGGAATAATTATCCTTCGGGACAGCAGCAGCTGGAAATCATTGTGGATGAAAAGCCGCAGGATCCTATTTATCTGAGAAATTATATCGGCGGAACCTATGAAAACAGCCGGTGGGAGGAGGCGGATGATTCCGGGTTTTATGACAGATCCATACGGGGAGGCAGCAGGGACCGCTGGGAGTACATCGGCCGGTATGCCTTCGAAAACCGCCAGTTTTCTCTTCTGCAGTATATGGGTGACGGAGATCTGATGCCGTTTCGGATTGAAATACGCCGTCTTTCGAACGGATTGTCGGGATATTATACTCCGTACCTATCCCGCTATCTGAATATGACAGAAGAAGGATATGTATTCTCGGCTTATACCCAGGAACAGTTTGAGAGTATTTTTGAAAATACGCCTCAGGAAGAACTTCAGTGGTATGAGAACCGGGAAAGCCTTTACGGTCAGTTTGTAAGAGAGCAGTATCTGGATGTGGACCGGGAAAGCCTGCCGAGACTTACCAGTCTGTGTGTTGAAAACCCGCAGCAGGGAATCGATCATATCACATCATACATTGTAAACACCCTGCACAGCATGGCGTCTTACACGCTGAATCCCGGCGTGATCCCGCTGGGAGAACAAATACCGGAATACTTTTTATTCGAAAGCCACAGAGGATACTGTCAGCACTTTGCCACAACCGCGGCGCTGATGTTCCGTCTCTATGGGGTTCCGTCCAGATATGTCACGGGATATATGGCGCAGCCGGACGATTTTGAACAGCAGTCTAACGGCGCCTGGAGAGCCGTCCTGGAAGATGGGGACGCTCATGCGTGGACGGAAGTCTATGTGGACGGCCAGGGATGGAAGGTAGTGGACGCAACACCGTCTGCGGGAGATGAATCTCAGACGTCACAGGCATCCACAGAAGAAAGCAGCACCCAGGCCGAAAATACGGCGCAGGAAGATGTGCAGGAAGAGACCGATACGGCACAGGAAAGTGAACATGCAGGAATTGACTGGCTTGGAATCATCCGGAGAGTCCTCTGGGTTCTGATGATCCTGCTGGCTGTGGGAGCCGCAGTCTTCCTGATACATTTCCGGAGAAAACGGAAACTGGAAGAAATCCGGAAACTTCCGGCAGATGAACTGTTTGTCCGTATGATGGAACTCATGGGAATGGGCGGATGCCTGCGGGGCAAAAACGGAATGGAAGAAGACTTTGCCAAGTGCCTGTCAAAAGAAATTGAATGTATCACTCCGGAAGAAGCCAGAAGGCTTATGAACCTGGTATACCGGGAATCCTTTGGAAAAGGACATATTTCAGAGAAGGAACAGGAAGAAGCTTATTATATTTATGAAAAAGCAGGAAACTTTGTATATCCGAATCTGAAACGATGGAGAAAATGGTATGTGAGATATTGGAAGTGTTATTTATAATATCAGGCAGTTTGATGATGTCCTGAAAAATTGAAAGAATCAGCACCGGGATTCGGTGCCTTAACAGGAAGATAAGATGGAAACATTTTATCTTCCTGTTATTTTTGTACAAAATAACTAGATTATGAAAAACTTTTTATGCATTTTCAACAAAGTTAAAAAATTTTGAGGTCCACCGTTACTTTGACCCTCTTTTTCCGGATATATAAGTGAAGGCATGTAAGAGAAAGGAGGATATGAAACAAAGAACGAAGAGTAGCTGGGTGTGTAACTGAAAGTTTTAGCAAAATACAAAAAGGAGAATGTATGAAAAAACATATCAAGAGAGGATTATGCAGTTTTCTGGCGTTTGTTCTGATGTTCACGTCAGTGCAGTGGGCGGAGATCGGAACGGCGGTCCGAAGGATTTATGGAGCGCAGGAAACGCAGGGAAACCAAAAAGAGGTCATAGATGCGGAGAGTACGAAAAGTTCGACGACGTTTCAGCTGGCCGGAGGAAAGAAGCAGACCGTTTTTTATGGACAGGATGTCCGGTTCGAAGATGAGGATGGAAATCTCAAAGATTATGATCCAACCCTTGTCAAAGTAGATGGAGGAAAAAGCGAGAGCGGGAAGGATTTAAAGGAATATCAATATACCAACAAAGAAGGAGATAAGAAGCATTATCTGCCGAAAGACCTGACACAGGACACTCCGATTTTGATGGAAAATGGCAATTATGTCATTTCTTTTGCTCCAATTTATGGAGAAAAGAAAGAAGATCAGACATCAGATGACCAGAGTGCCGGAGAGAGCCGGCAGGAAGAACAGTCACAGGCAGGAGCCGCAGTAAAAAAAGCCGCGGTACAAAGCCAGGATACACAACAGGCAGAAGAAACAGCTTCCGATAAGACCGCTGCCGCAATCGAAGAAGCGGTGGCAGGAGAGAATGCATTTGCTGATATCCAGGAGCTGACCCGGGGAGAGGTAGAAAAAGAAGAGGTACTGAATGCGGAAGACGAAAAGGAAGAACTTCCGGTTAAAGTTTCCTATGAGTCTGATGATAAAGAATACGCCTTTTCTTATCAGTCACTGGATACCGGAATCAAGGAGAGCATTACACTGTATGAAGCGCCGGATGATCATAAGCTTCAGTTCCGATTTTATGCCAAAGGCATGACAGCGAAGAAAAATGTCCTGGACGGAGGAATTACCTTCTTAGACAAAGAGACCGGGGATATTGTGGCGTCTCTGGAAGCGCCAAACATGAATGATGCTTCCGGAAATGCTTACAGTGAAGAAATTTCCTATGAGATTGAAGCAATCGAGGGAGAAGAAGATACTTATCTTCTGACTCTGGTATTAGACGGGGATTATTTTAAAGACTCTGGGCGGAAATATCCGGTAACGATCGATCCGACGGTCACATGGAAGGGATCCACAGACTTTTGGGATGTATATGTCATAAACGGCACCTACAAAGACATGAACTTTTATGATTCCGGTGTCACAGTTATGATGGCTGGAAAAGCGAAGCAGGGAGTGTGCCGTACTTATCTGAGATTTAAAGATTTTACGGAAAAGATCAAAGGAAAATATGTAGATTCTGCGTCGCTGACCATTTATGAGACGGAAAACAGCCAGAGCGGCCAGGTGATCGAAGCACGAAGGGTGACGGCAGGATGGACCAGACCGGGTCTTACCTGGAGCAATCGCCCGGGTTATTCAACCAATTATGGCACAACGACGACAACAGGAACCGCACGCAAAGCAAGATCGATCAATCTGACCTGTTGTGGTCAAGCGTTTTTGTAACACTTGTGGCTAAAAAATATCGATTTATG
>ERZ1643250.3643-NODE-3643-length-10387-cov-3.567944_pt1 | contig 10387 bp, 9 predicted proteins | sample MGYA00579262_ERZ1643250 | MGnify/ENA primary metagenome ERZ1643250 (study PRJEB29033, sample SAMEA4952265) | chicken gut metagenome | biome: Broiler Chicken; feature: Gastrointestinal Tract; material: Caecum | place: Ireland | collected 2018 | study: Broiler...
CTCTTGCCGGCGATCTTATCGATCTCGTCGATGTAGATGATGCCGCGCTGGGCCTTTTCGATATCGTAATCGGCATTCTGAATGAGTTTGAGCAGGATATTTTCCACGTCCTCACCCACGTACCCCGCTTCCGTGAGGGTGGTGGCATCCGACGTGGCAAACGGGACGTTGAGGATCCTTGCCAGCGTGCGGGCGAGAAGCGTTTTGCCGCAGCCCGTGGGGCCGAGCAGAAGAATGTTGCTCTTTTCGATCTCCACGTCATCCTTCTTTGCCGTCATTTCGCTGTTGATGCGTTTATAATGATTGTACACGGCGACGGACAGCACCTTTTTGGCTTTGTCCTGGCCGACGATGTATTTATCCAGTTCTGCCTTGATTTCGGCAGGTTTTTTGAGTTCCACGGCTCCTGCGGGTTTTTCTTCCGCGGCGCGGATCTCCTCGTTGCAGATCTCCACGCACTCGTCGCAGATTGCCAGCCCGTCCGGGCCGCTGATGAGTACTTTTGTGCGGCTTTTGGGTTTGCCGCAGAAGGAACAGCACTGTTCTTCCATATCTTTTACCTCCTTCCGCAGGCCGTGCGCCTGCGGGACTTGTGAGGGCTGAGAACAAAGAGACGCCGCGGTTGCGTACAGTGTATGAACGAACGGCGGCGTTGCCCTCTCCTGCAAAGTGCAGGCTTACCTTTTATACAATACGTTGTCTACAAGCCCGTAATTTTTGGCTTCTTCCGCGGAGAGATAGTTGTCTCTGTCCGTATCGCGTTCGATTTCCTGGATGCTCCTGCCCGTGTTCTGGGCGAGGATGCGGTTCATTTTATCCTTGATTTTGCGGATATGTTCCGCCTGAATTTTGATGTCGCTCGCCTGACCCTGCGCACCGCCGGAGGGCTGATGGATCATGATCTCGCTGTTGGGCAGAGCAAAGCGCTTGCCCTTTGTGCCGCTGGACAGGAGGAAGGCGCCCATGCTTGCCGCCATGCCGATGCAGATGGTGGAGACGTCGCAATGGATGTACTGCATGGTGTCGTAGATCGCCATGCCCGCCGTCACGCTGCCGCCGGGGCTGTTGATGTACAGGCTGATGTCCTTGTTCATGTCCTTGGCTTCGAGGTAGATGAGCTGGGCAACGATGGTGTTTGCCATGCCGTCGCCGATCTCACCCGAAAGGAAGATGATCCTGTCCTCGAGCAATCTCGAATAGATGTCATACGAGCGTTCCCCGCGGCTGGATTGCTCCACGACCATGGGGATCAGGTTATTTCTGATCTCGTTCATTTTCACTCCGTTTTATAAATTGGGGCTTCGGCGCGGGAATTACTCCGCTTTGTCCTCTGCCTTCTTTGCGGTTTTCTTTGCGGGAGCCTTTTTGGCAGGCTTTTCCTCGCCTTCCGCTTTCTTCGCAGTCTTTTTGGCTGCGGGTTTTTCTGCGCTCTCTGCCTTCTTCGCGGTCTTCTTGGCTGCGGGTTTTTCTTCGCCCTCCGCCTTTTTCGCCGTCTTCTTGGCTGCGGGCTTCTTCTCCTCTGCCTTTACGGGTTCGGAGACCATGTTGTTGCTCGCTCTGAGCATATCAAACAGCTTGTTGATGACGATGTCGTTGGCGATGTATTCGCGCTGGGAAGCGTCCACGTCTTTTTTGTACTCTTCCAGCGTCTTGTCAGCCGCCTTTGCAAACTCTTCGAGCTTGGCGTCGATCTCGGCTTCTTCCGCCTTGATCCCCTCTTCGCGGATGATCTTATCCACGACCAGCTGGCTCTTCACCGTTTCCGTCGCCTGCGCGCGGTATCCCTCGCGGAAGGTTGCAAGATCGGTGCCCATGTATCTGAGATAGTCGGCAAGTTTCATGCCGCCGTACTGCATTCCGAGGCGGTGCTCCATGTTGCGCATCATCATGGCCGTCTGGCTCTCGATCATGGCGTCGGGGATCTCCACTTCGGAAGTTTCGGTGATCGCCCTGACGATGTTGTTTTCCGTCTCCGCGTCGCCCTTTTCCTTCGCCTGTTTTTCCAGACGTTCGCGCGTCTCTTTCTTATACGCGTCCACGCTCTCCGCGCCCGCCGCGTCCTTGATGAACTCGTCGTTTATCTCGGGAAGTTCTTTCTTTTCCAGCTTGTGCAGGGTGACCGCAAACACGGCGTCCTTGCCCTTGAGGTTTTCTGCCTGGTAGTTTTCGGGGAATTTGACCTTGACGTCCTTGCTTTCGCCCACTTTCATGCCCACGACCTGTTCTTCAAAGCCGGGGATAAAGGAGCCGCTGCCCAGAACGAGGGGATAGTTTTCGGACGTGCCGCCCTCAAACTTTTCTCCGTCCACGCTGCCCGAGAAGTCGATGGTGGCGGTATCTCCGTTTTCTGCCGCGCGGCCCTCTACCGCCACGAGGCGGGAGTTGCGCTCCTGCAGACGTTTCAGCTCCGCTTCCACGTCCTCATCCTTAACATTATACTCCACTTTCTGAATGTTTATACCCTTGTAAGCGCCCAGCTTGACGTCGGGTTTGACGGGAACGGTGGCGACGAGAACGGCGCCCTTGTCGCTGATGTCCTCGACGGACAGTTCGGGCTGGCCGACAACGGTGAAGTTGTCCTTTTCCTTTTCGATGATGTCGTAATAGTGTTCGGAATAGAGATTGTTGAGCGCGTCCTCATAAAAAACGCCCTTGCCGTAGTTGAGCTCGATCACGTGTCTGGGAGCCTTCCCCTTGCGGAATCCGTTGACGAAATATTTGCCGCGCGTCTGTTCGTACGCTTTCTGATTTGCGGCTTCCCATTCCTTCGCGTCGAAGGTCATGGTAATTTTGACTGTGCTCTTTTCAGCGGAATTTACTTCGTATTTCATAGTAGTTTCTCCTGCTATTATTTGCCTTTTTACTCGTTATAGTATTTTAGCACAATCGCGCTGATTTGCAAAGCGTTTTTACACATTTGATTTACTTTTTTTCAAGAATACGCTATAATACCACCAAAGGAGACTACTATGCCACAGGACGCCTTTACTTTAAGACACGTTGCCCGCGAACTCGACCAAGCTCTTCGCGGCGGAAAAGTAAATAAGATCATCCAGCCCTCCCGCGACGAGGCGGACATCCTCTTCTACGCGGGCGGAAAGACGAGAAAACTGGTGCTCAACACCAACGCTTCGCTGGCGCGCGCCATCCTGTCCGACATTCCGCGCACCGCGCCAGACGTCGCGCCGAACTTTTGTATGCTGCTGCGCAAGCACCTGACGGGCGCCACGCTGACGAGCGTGGCGTTGCAGGGATTTGAGCGCATCCTCGCCTTCACTTTCGACTGCCGCAGCGAATTTTCCTGCGCGGAGCGCATCCTGTACGCGGAGATCATGGGAAAGTATTCCAACCTCATCCTCACGGAGGGCGGGATCATTTCGGGCGCGCTGAAAATTTCTTCCCTGCAGGAGAACTTTAAAAGGGTGCTCTTTCCCGGAGTGAAGTACGAGCCGCCCCAGCCGCAGGACAAGGCGAACCCTTCCGACGTCGCCGCCGTGGCGGCGGCGCTTTCCGCCTTTGGCGGAGGGGATGTTGCGGAGTTTCTCTTCAACCGCATTTCGGGGCTTGCCCTGCCCACCTGCCGCCTTCTGGCGAACCTTCTTCCCCCGCCCCCTTACGGGCAAAACGTCGCGGAAATTTCACAACGTATCCACGATTTCGTGTTTTCCGACGAAGTTTTCCCTGCCGTGGAACGCATCGGCGGCGAGGCAAAAGATTTCCACGCCCGCTTTGACGGGGAACGCTATCCCACCGTCAACGCCGCCGCGGACGTGTACTACACGGAGCGGGAGACGGGCAAAGCCTTTGCGGAAAAAAAGAGAAAGCTGGAAAGCCTGCTCCTTGCCCGCCGCAAGAAAGAGGAGAAAAAGCTCGCCCTCCTGCGCGAGCGCGAACACAGCTGTGCGGACATGGAAAAAAACCGCATTTACGGCGAACTGATCACCGCCAACCTGTACGCGCTGAAAAAGGGCGCGGAGGGGTGCGAACTCGTCAACTACTACGACGAAAATGCCGCCACGGTAAAAATTCCGCTGGACAAGACGCTCACGCCCGCGCAGAACGCGCAGAAATACTATAAAAAGTACAACAAGCAGAAGCGCACCCTCGCCGCCGTCCTCCCGCAGAGGGAGGAAGCGGAGGCCGACCTCGACTACACGCAGAGTATGCTCTCCGCGCTGGAGCGCGCGGAAAACGCGCTCGACCTTGCGGAGATCGAGGAAGAACTGCGCGGCGCGGGACTTCTTCCCCCCGAAAAGAAAAAGGTGAAAAATCCGCCCGCCGTCCCCTTCCGCGCCTTTGAAAAGGGAAAATTCCGCATCTTTGCGGGCAGAAACAACGTGCAGAACGACAGGCTCCTGCGCGAGGCGGCGCCCGACGACGTCTGGCTGCACACGCAGAAATACCACAGCTCGCACGTGCTCATCCGCACGGACGGGCGAAAAGTCCCCGACGACGTTCTGCTCGCCGCCGCGGAGATCTGCGCCTGCTTTTCGGACGCAAAACAGGGAAACAAAGTCCCCGTGGACTACTGCGAACGCCGATTCGTCAAAAAACCGCCGCGCGCAAAGGCGGGGTTTGTCACTTACACCGATTTCAAAACCATTCTTGCCGATCCCGTCCGCCATGCGGAATTGGAGATCTGAACACCCTTTCCAAAGACGGCATATTCTGTAAAGCGGACTTTTTTTGCAAACTCCTTGCTTTCCTGCCTCTGCCGTGCTACAATACAGGAGATCACACCGCCCTTTCCGCAGAAGGGCAACGGGAGACGACATGGAAATTTTCAACAGAGTGATCGACATTGTCAACAACGTATTTCTTGTTCTGTGTTCGATCGCTTTTGCTGTACAGATCATTTACGTTCTGTTTTTCTGGCTGAAGCCGAAAAAATATCCCCCCGCCAAAACACAGCACAGATTCGGGATCATCATTCCCGCCCGCAACGAGGAAGAGGTCATCGGCGATACCGTACGCAAACTTTTGCAGCAAAACTACCCGCGCGAACTGTACGACATCTTTGTGGTGGCGCACAACTGCACGGACAAAACCGCCGAACGCGCGCGGGAGGCGGGCGCCGTTGTCTTTGAATGCAACGACGACGACCCCAAACATAAGCGCGTGAGCTATGCCCTGCAATACGGATTCCGCAAAATTCTGGAAGAGTACGACAATTACGAGGCCTTTATCCGCTTTGACGCGGACAATCTGATGAACGACGATTTCATCGCCCGCATGAACGACGCCTTTGACGCGGGCGTGAAAATTGCAAAATGCTTTGAAAACAGCAAAAATATCGACCAGAACGTGTGGTCGGGCGTGTCCGGACTGTATTACATACGCGACAGCCGCATTGCCTGCCATGTGCGCTCCGCCCTGCACACCGATCAGATGCTGACGGGCGCGGGAATGATGGTGAGTGCGGACATCCTGCGCCGCCACAACGGCTGGAAATGTATGGGCGTGAGCGAGGACGCCGAGTTTACCCTGCAGGCGATGCTGGAAGGCGAACGCACCCGTTATGTGCCGGACGCCATCGTGTACGAGGACCAGCCCTCTACCCTGAGAGATACGGTCAACCGCAACAAGCGCATGGGAAACGGACTTTTCAAGCTGTTTTTTACGCACGGATTGCGCTGTTTCGGGAAATTTTTTACCACCTTCCGATTCGGCTTTCTCGACCTGTTCCTCACCCTGCTGTTCGTCCCCATTGCCGTGGTGGCCTGCACGTGGTTCCCGCTCTATTACGGGTATAAGATTATCGCGGCCGCCGTGCTGGGCGATACCGCAACGCTGATCATGTTCGGGAAACTCATCGGGTACATCCTTTTGTTCGCCTTTTACCTGCCCTTTACCCTGCAGTCTCTCCTGGCGGCACTGCTGGAAAGAAAGCGCATCAACGCTCCCTTTCACAAATTGCTGCCCGCCATATTTCTTTCCCCGCTGTTCATGATCGTGTACGCAATTTCCATCTGTCTCGGCGTGTTTTCGCGCCCGACCTGGAAAAAGATCAGGCGAAACGTGGCGCCCTCCCCCGCAGAAGGTCAGGAAAAGCCGCCGCAGGAAGGAAAAGCTTGCGATGCCTCTGATCAGGAGATAAAAGAGCGGGACGATCCGCCCGCCGAAGAATAATCAGCCAAAAACACACGGAGGCAGCCGCACTATTGTGCGGCTGCCTCCGTTTTCCAAAACGCACCATTCAGGAAGTGCGCTCAGAGCATGGCTTCCAGCGCGGCTTTGGGGCGTGCCCCCGCCGTCTGCGCCTGAACTTTTCCGTCCTTGAGAATGATAAACGTGGGGATGGAAAAGATGTTGAACTGACGGGAGAGCGCTTCCTCCTCGTCCACGTTGACTTTCCCTACAAAAATTTCGGGGTGATCTTTTGCTATTTCGTCGACAACGGGACTCATCATGCGGCAGGGCCCGCACCAGGTTGCCCAGAAATCCAAAAGCACCGTCCCCTTGTTTTCCAAAACCTTTTCCCTGAAATTGCTTTCCGTGATCTTTTCTACAGCCATGGCTGTGTCCTCCTTGTTTGTTTGTACCCACAGTATAACCCAAACGAGGACATTTTACCGTAACATTGTTACACAACGGAAAACTTTTTTTAATTTTTTTGAGCGAGCTCGCGCAGGCTCTCTTTGTCCGTCAGGCGGATGCTGCCGCGGGAGAGAGAAACCAGCCCTTCCGTCTCAAAATATTTGAGCATCCGCGAAACGGCTTCCCGCACCGTTCCCAGGTGCGCGGCGAGCTGTTCGTGCGTGAGTTTCAGCTCGTCCCCGCCCGCGTACTCCCTTTCTCTGAGCAGGAGCGCCGCCAGCCTTGCATCAAACTTTTTGCTGAGGACTTCGTCCAGCACCCACATGACCTGCGAAAAGCGTTCCGCCATCAGCTGCGCCGTAAATGCGCCGACGGCGGCGCTCTCTTCCGAAAGCGCCTTGTACACGTCCGCGGGGATCAGGCAGACGCGCGTATCCGCTTCCGCCGACACAAACAGGGTAAACGAAACGCCGCGCAGGGCGCAGGAAGCGCTGAAAAGGCAGACGTCGCCCGCATTCAGCCTGTACAGCGTGATCTCCTTTCCCTCTTCGGAAAGGGTGTAGACTCGCAGCCTCCCCTCCTGCACGAGCAAGAGACCCGTGCAGTCGCCGTCGTACACGGGCGCGCCGTGCGCAAAGGAATGTTCGCGCGCCGAGGAGCGCAGGCGCTCGCGCTGTGAAGCGCTCAGAGCGCCGTAAAAGGAAAGGTTTTCGGGCAGAAACATAAAGGCCTCCGTTTGCCGCACGGAGTGCGGCTCTTCCTCATTATTATACAACGCGCCCGCGCGTTTGTACACACATTCACAAAAAAAATCGCCGCAAAAGCGGCGATTTTTCAATTCTTTTTGGATCTTGCCTTGAAAACGAGGGCGAACAGGAAGGCAAAAACGATGGCCGCCGTCACGCCCGCACTGGCCGCGGACAGCGCGCCCGTCAGCGCGCCGAACAATCCGCGCTCCGCGCCGCGCATGGCGCCGCGCGCCAGCAGATACCCGAATCCGCTGATTGGCACCGTTGCGCCCGCGCCCGCAAATTCCACCAGATACCCGTATAATCCCAGCGCTTCCAGCGCGACGCCCGCCAGCATAAAAAAGACGAGAATGCGCCCCGACGTGAGCTTGGTAAAGTTGATGACCACCTGCGCCGCCGTGCAAATTGCGCCGCCCACCGCAAACGCCTTTAAAAACATCAGCGCGATCTCCGCGTATTTTTCCATACATTCCTCCCGCTTATGCACAATTTTTCCGCATACGTGTACAACTTTTCAGGACAAATCGTTTTCCACCGCCACCGCATGGGCAATGCAGGGAATGGTTTCCCCCTGCCCCGAAGAGACGGTGGAGAGGAGCGCGCCCGTCGCGACAAACAGAACTTTGTTCAGCCTGCCCGCCGCCATCTCGTGCAGGATGTACGAACCGAACACCACCGCACTGCAACCCGCGCCGCTGCCGCCCTGAAACTCGTCCTCGGCGTGCGCGTAGATCATGGCGCCGCAGTCGTCGTGATTGGGAAAGACGTCCGTCCCCTTTTCCCACAGCAGATCTTTGACGATGCGGCTGCCCAGAATGCCCAGATCGCCCGTCAGGATCAAATCGTAATATCCCGGCTTTCTGCCCGTATCGCGCAGGTGCGCGAGAATGACTTTGCTCGCCGCGGGCGCCATTGCCGCGCCCATGTTGTTGACGTCGGAAACGCCGTAATCCACCACGCGCCCCACCGTGGCGCAGGTTATGGACGGCCCTTTCCCCTCACGGGAAACGACGCAGCTGCCCGCGCCCGTCACCGTCCACTGCGACTGCGGCGGCCGCGTACAACCCAGTTCCAGCGGATAGCGGTACTGCCGTTCCGCCGAAGAAAAGTGACTGCCCGTGGCGGCGACGGCGTTTTTTGCATACCCGCCGTCCGTCAGCACCGAGGCGAGCAAGAGCCCCTCGCTCATCGTCGAACACGCGCCGTAAATGCCCAGATAGGGAATGCCCGTTTCCCGCGCGGCAAAGGACGCGGAAATGATCTGATTCAACAGATCGCCCGAAATGAGGACGTCCGCCCCCTTCAGCTCCGCCTTTTCCAGACTGCGGCGGATGGAATACAGGAGCATCTTGCGCTCCGCCCGCTCGAAGGTGGTTTCGGCAAACATATCGTCCTCCAAAGCGTAATCGACGTACCTGCCTACCCTTCCCGCACTTTCTTTCGGCCCCGCCACCGCGGCGGAGGAAATAATTTTCGGCTTGCTTTTAAAAAACATTGTCTGTCCGCACTGCATAAAAACAGTTTGCCGCCCTCCGCAAAAAATATGCGGAGGGCGGCAAACCAAAACGCCTTATTTTCTTGTTCAGGAAGCGGGGCCGCCCTGCCCGTCGCCCCCGTCTTTACCCTGATCGTCCTTACCCTGATCGTCTTTGTCCTTCCCCTGCGTGAACTCGCCGAAAGGATCGCTCTGCGAAGAGGACTTGGGAGAGGAAAATTCGCTGAACGGGTCGGGAGCGCCCCCCTGCGCACCCGCGCCGGGGTTCTGTCCGTACGGCGCACCCGGGTTTTGTCCGTACGGGGCGCCCGGATTCTGTCCGTAAGGCGCGCCGGGGTTCTGCCTGTACGGGCCGTAAGGCCCATAGGGACCGTAAGGGCCGTATTGCTGCTGTGCGCGGCGGATCTGTTCCATGCGCGCCTGCATATATTTGTCGTAATCCACAAAATTCCTGTTGCGGAAGGCGAACACGAAGATTCCCGTCAGGATGGGGAACAGGATGCAGACGATGATCAGCCAGATATAGGAAGCGGGCGCATAGGCGCGGAAAAATCCCATAAACAGGAACGCGCAGCAGATGATGTTGAGGATCCAGACAATGTAATCGGCGATGACGGCCGCGTTCATCACGGTGTTCCAGTTGCCGATGAGGAAATCGACGGAAGCGTACTGCATTCCGTTCTGTTCAAAGGTGTTGATGACGTACATCCCCTGCGAAATGGCGTATGCCATGGGAATAAATTGCAGGGCGTAGCAGACGCAGAGGAGAATTTCCGTGAACATGGCGAGCAGGCCGAAATAGGCAAACTTGCTCTTTCCCACGCGGACGGGGCCTGCCAGTTCGCCGATCAGCCAGGTGGACGCGAAGGGAACAAACGCCGCCCAGATCTTTTTGTTCATGCCGCGCTTTTTTGCCATGGTGTACAGCCCGACCGCTTTGAGCGCATAAATGACCGCAAAGACGGCCGCCGCAATGATGTATGCCCAGTAGACGGGCAGCGGCGTGATCCCGTAAATCAGTTCCACAATGGGATTGCAGAGGTTTACGATGGCTCCGAAAACAATAAAAAATTCCATATTACCCCCACCGCCTTTATTCGGCGGCTTTGCCGAACGGATCGGCTTCGTATTCCGCCCGCAGCAGGATGAGCCCCTTTGCAGGCATGGTTTTGCCGAGCAATTCCCTGTCCCCGCATTCCAGCGCGCGGGAAATTGCTTCCGCAGAGATCTTGCCGCACCCGCAGGCGAGCAGTGCGCCCTCGATGATGCGTACCATATTATATAAAAATCCGCTGCCGCATATGTCCGTTTCCAGCACGGGAACGCCGTACTCCTCCCGCTCGTTCAACGTCAGGGAATACACGGTGCGCACCGTGGTCTTTACCGACGAACCCGTCGCGTAAAAGGCGGAAAAATCGTGTTCCCCTTCCAGCAACTGTGCGCAGGCGCGCATGAGGGAGAGATCGTACTTCCCCTCCGCGCGGACGGCGTACCTCTCCAGAAGAGGCACTTCCTGCGCGGAAAAGTAGGTGCGGTAGCGGTATGTCTTTTTTTTGGCGCTGCGGCAGGCATCGAAACTTTCCTCCGCGGCAGCGCTTTCCAGCAC
>ERZ1643250.3644-NODE-3644-length-10386-cov-4.228729_pt1 | contig 10386 bp, 8 predicted proteins | sample MGYA00579262_ERZ1643250 | MGnify/ENA primary metagenome ERZ1643250 (study PRJEB29033, sample SAMEA4952265) | chicken gut metagenome | biome: Broiler Chicken; feature: Gastrointestinal Tract; material: Caecum | place: Ireland | collected 2018 | study: Broiler...
CGACGATGAAAATTACGAAGACGAAGATGAAAATTACGAAGACGAAGATGAAAATTAAAAACAATTGATAAAAAACTATAAAAAAATTGCAAATTTATTGCAATTTTTTTAATTTTCAGATTTTTGTTCAAATTTAACCGCATCTGAAAGCTTAACAGAAACAATTTTTGAAACGCCCTTCTCTTCCATCGTAACGCCATAGAGTGAATCTGCAAGTTCCATAGTTGGCTTCTTGTGGGTTATGACAATAAACTGAGTTTCTTTTGAAAATCTTCTCAAATATTGCGCAAAGCGATAGACGTTTGCCTCGTCGAGAGCCGCTTCAATTTCATCCAGCAAACAGAACGGCATTGGCCTAAGCTTCAAAATTGCAAACAAAATTGCAATTGCTGTAAGCGCCTTTTCTCCTCCGCTTAAAAGCGAATTGTTTGTTAGTTTCTTGCCAGGCGGCTCTGCAAAAATTTCAACGCCTGCCTCCAAGATGTTGTCGCTTCCAATTAGTTCAAGTTTTGCGTTTCCTCCGCCAAAAAGCTCTCTAAATGTTATCTTGAAGTTCTCATTAATTTTGTTGAACTCTTCGGTGAACCTGGTTTTCATTTCTGTTGAAAGCTCTGAAATAATTTCAACTAGTTCATCTTGCGCCTTGTTTAAATCTTCAACTTGAACTGCCAAGGCATCATATCTTTCACCCAAAATTTTGGAGTCTTCAATTGCGGCAACGTTTATGTAGCCAAGTTTGTTAATTTCTCTTTTAATTTTTGTAATTTCGCTAAGGCCGCTGCTGAGGTCAAAATTTTCAACCCTTAGTTTTAGGCAAGCATCATAATCGAGTTGATATTCCTCCAAGATTCTGTCTTGCATTGTGTCAATGTCTGTGTCAACTTTTGTAATCTTGAACTCTTCATTGATTTTCTTTTCGTTAATTTTGTTAACTTCAGCAACCAAGAAAGTTCTCTTTTCCTCAAGTTCTTTAAGTTCGCGCTGCAAATTTGTTTTGTTTTCATCAAGTTTTCGCTGCTCTTCTTTTAAACTTTCAAGCTTCTGGCGAGTTTCAGAACTTGTTGAATTTTCAATTTGCCATGCAACAAGCTCTTCTGCTTGCTCAATTGCCAAAACATTCTTTTCAAGCTCTTGAGAGGCCTCTTCTTTTTTGCTAAGCGATTCTGAAAGTTGAGCGTCCAACCTTTCAAGCTCCTTAGTTGTTCCCATAATTTCGCTTTTAAGCGAGGCAATTTCAACCCTGCTAATCTCCTCTCTTTTTTCTCTTAAGCTTGCAAACCTTTCCTGCCTTTTTGCAATTGCCTCGTTTGCGCCTTCCTTGTTCTCTCCAACAGATTTTTCAAGCGTTGAAATGCTTTCAAGCTCTTTCGTTATAACCTCAATTTTGTTGGAAACAATTATCTTTGAGTTGTTAAGCGCATCTATTTCAGAGGTATATGAACTGATCAAATCCAAAACGGCAGAAAGTTTTTCGTTTTCCTTTGCGATTTCAACTTCAAGTTCCTTTTGTTTTGAAGTTAAAAATTCAAGTTGTTTTGTTAAATTTTCAATTTCTTGTTTTGAATTTTTAATTTTATCCGCGCTTCCATCAAAAAATTGCTTTAATTTTTCAATTTCCGCCCCAAGCGTTTTAATTTCGCGGTCTCGGCTGATTAAATTGACTGCTTCGCTCTTTTTGCTTCCGCCCGTCATTGAACCCTGTGGATTTATAACGTCGCCTTCCAAGGTTACAATCTTAAAGCTGAATTTTGAGTTCTGGGCAAGCTTAATTGCAACATCCAAATTGCTTACAATAACCGTTGCTCCAAGCAAGTTTGAAATTACGCTTTCAATTTCCTTCCCATAGGAAATCAAATCCTTTGCAACGCCAAAGCAACCGTCTGTTTTTAGAAGCTTTTGGTCCTGCTCCGAAAGGCTTCTTGTCTTCATCGAGGAAATTGGAAGGAAAGTTGCACGGCCAAACTGACCTCGCTTTAAGAACTCAATTAAAGCTTTTGCATCTTGTTCGTCCTTTGTAACAATGTTCTGAAGCGCGTTTCCAAGAGCCGTTTCAATTGCTGTTTCAAATTTTTCTGGAACAGAAATTAGCGACGCCAAAACGCCAACCATTCTCTTTTTAAACTCTGCGTTGCGTTCGCTTTCCTTTAAAATTTTCTTAACGCTTCCAGCATAGCCTTCGTGTTCTGCCTGCATCTCTTCCAAAATTCTCTTTCTGTTTTCATAAACTTGAATTTTGGTTCCACAGTTTTGAATTTCCTTTTGAAACTCAGAAAACGAATCTTGCTTTGCACCAATCTCAAGTTTTCCCTTCAAAATTACGTCAAGCTGCTCTTTGTTTTCTGAATTTAACCCGTCTAAATTCTGTTGAATTTTATCTCTTACTTCGCTTTGCTGTTTTAATTTTTCTTTGAGTGAAGAAATTCTCTCTTCAATTTCAGAAAGAGATGTTTTAGAAGCCTCTCTTTCCGCCTCCAAACGAGATGAATTGGATTTAATGTATGTCAACTTGTCAAGCGCGTCGAACATTTCCTTTTGAGTACTTTCCGCCTCATCTTCGCTTAAATTAAGTTCGTCAACAATTTTTAAATATTGCCTTGAAAGATCTTCCTCGTTTGCCTTTAGCAAGCCAAGTTTTTCATTGGTTTCAGAAAGATGAGAAGACCTGTCTTCAATTTGAGCTTTTATTGCAGAAATCAAGTTGTCATAGTTCAAGGAATCGAGCTCAAGCTTCTTGCTTTGCTCTTTTAAAAACTTAATCCTCTCCCTAACAACGTTTGTTTCGCCAGCCTGTTTCTCAATTGAAACAGTCAAATTTAAAATGTTTTCATGGAGACGCTCGTTTGTCTTGTCAATCGTCTCAATGCTCTCCATGTTGTTGGTATAGTTTTGGCTAACTTCCTCAAGCTCTGCTTGTCTAAGTTCAAGCTCCTCAGAAATCGCGTTTAATTTGCTTGAGATTTTTGCCTTAACTTCGTTTGCATTCTCAAATTGATATATATATGCATTAACTTCTAAATTCTTTAAAATTTCTTTAAGTTCCAAGAACTTTTTTGCGTCATCAGCCTGTTTTTTTAACGGCCCGAGTTGCCTTTCAATTTCATCTATGACTAGTTGAAGCTTTAAAATGTTGTCCTTCGTTCTTTCAAGTTTCCTTTCAGCGTCAACCTTTCTGGATTTATACTTTGAAATTCCTGCGGCATCTTCAAAAATAGAACGCCTATCCTCCGGCTTTGAGGAAAGAATTTTTCCAACCTGATCCTGACCAATGATTGAATAGCCGTCCTTTCCAAGGCCGGAATCATAGAGAAGATTTGTTATGTCCTTAAGACGGCAAGGCGCTTTGTTTAAAAGATATTCGCTTTCGCCGCTCCTGTAAAGCTTTCTTGTAATTGCAATTTCATCAAATTCATAGTTAAAAAAACGATCTGTGTTGTCAAACGTCATTGTAACTTCGCAATAGGAAAGGCTTTTTCTCTTTTCAGTTCCGCTAAAGATGACATCTTGCATGGAAGAGCCGCGCAAAGTTTTACTGCTTTGCTCTCCCAAAACCCATCTTATTGCATCTGCAACATTGCTCTTTCCGCAGCCGTTTGGCCCAACAATTGCCGTTACGCCATCATCAAATTTAATTTGAATTCTGTCTGCAAAAGATTTAAATCCTGCAAGTTCAAGTTGTTTAAAGTTCATTAAAAATTCCTTAGTGAGATTTGTTTAAAATAAAAACTTGCAAATTACTCTGCAAGTTTAATTTTATCATAAACCAGCTTATATTGCAAGCAAAAGATTAAACTTTGGCCTCGCCAACTTCAATTTTTGCGTTTGCAATGGCCTGTTCAATTCTCTCATTTAAATTCCTGTTTTTAAGCGTTATTATCTCGTCAATTGAAACCTCAATTGCCTTTGCCTTTGAGGAGCCATGAGATTTGATAATTAGTTTCTTACAGCCCAAAAACGGGCTTCCGCCATAGGAATTGAAGTCGAACTTTTTCTTAAGCCCCTTAAACGCGCCAAGCAGAAAAACGGAGCCAAGCTTTGCAAAAAACCTGGACTTAATTGCCTTTTTAATTTCGCCCATCATAAGTTTTAAGGCACCCTCTGTTGATTTCAGCAAAATATTTCCAGCAAAGCCGTCTGCAATAACAACGTCATACTTTCCGCTCATGATGTCCCGCGCTTCCATGTTTCCAACAAAGTTTATATCCAAACTTTCCAAAATTGGATAGACGTCGTGGCAAAGTTCGTCTCCCTTGTGGGCCTCCGTTCCAACATTCAAAAGAGCAACCCTTGGGTTTTTATTCCCAAATCTTTCCTTGTAATATTCGTTTGCCATAAGCGCAAAATGTGCCAAGTTGATTGGCTTACAATTCATGTTTGCACCGCAGTCTGCAACGAGGACATAGCCGCCAGTTTTTGTTGGCAAAAATGGGCAAAGCGCAGGGCGAGAAACGCCCTTAATTCTCCCAATTTTCAAAAACCCTCCGGCCAAAATTGCCCCTGTGCTTCCGGCGGAAACAAGGCCAGCAACGTCTTCGTCTTTTCTTAAAATGTCAAAGGCAACGGCAAGCGAAGAATTTTTCTTTTCCTTGATTGCAACTGTTGGAACTTCGTCGTTTGAAATTTCATCTGGCGCAGAAACAATTTCTGTTCTGCTTTTGTCATATTTCAACGTTTTTAAAACGCCTTCAATTTCTTCGGGTTTCCCACAGAGAATTATTGTCAAAGCTTGGTGTTTCTTTTGGGCGTCAACCGCGCCTTTTATTATCTCGGTTGGTGCATAATCTCCCCCAAGTGTGTCGATTACAACTTTCATTAAAAAGTCCTCCAAAAATAATATATCAAAATTCATGAAAAAGGCAAAATTAATTTGAATATTTTAAAATTTAATGTAATTTATAAAATAAAAAAAACGGCAATTTATGCCGTTTTTTGTTGTTTTAGCTTTTTAAATTTCTTGTTCAAGAATTTTAACCTTTGCGTTGTTTGAAGATTCAATTGCCGCCTTTGCAAGCCCCTCTCCAGCCAGCGCTGTTTTAAGCTCGCCGCTAAAAGCTGGGAAATTTGAAATTCTGCTTTCAGACTTAACATATATTTCTTCGCCAGCAATTTCCCTTCTGTTGCCATCTTCGCCAGCAATTACAATTGTTGCTGCGGTTATTGCTCTGAACTTGCTAAGTTCTCTGTTAAATTCTTTTCTTGTCTTTTTTGATCCGCGATCTAAACTCATGTTTCTCCTCCATTGCTCGTGGATATAATAGCATACAATTTGACTTTTGTAAATAGTTTTTTTAAAAATTTTTTTATCAAAAATTGTAGAAAATTTCTTACATTTTTTCTGGGACATCAATTGCTAAAAGCTTTGCAAAAATTTCAAGCGCGCGGCCAACAACTTTAATTAAAGATAGAAGAGAAGCCTTTCTTTTTTCGTTTGTTTCGGTTAAAATTTTGGTTGAAGTGTAAAGCGCGCTAAATGAGCAGGCAAGGTTATATGCGCTTTGAACAAAGATGTTTGGTGCGTGGTTTTTTGCCGCCAAGGCAACGTCTTCTTTAAACTTTAAAAGCGAAATTAAAATTTCTTTTTCAAAGTCCGTTCCAATTTCAAAACATGGCTCAAAATTTCCTGCCTTATTTAAAATTGAATTTATTCTGACAATTGAATAAAGCATATATGGCCCAGTTTTTCCTTCAAAGCTGCAAAACTTTTCAAGGTCAAAAACATAGTCCTTCGGCGGAAAATTTATCAAATCTCCAAATTTTAAAGCGGAAACGCCAATTGCTGTTGCAAGAGCGTCAATATCATCATCTTCCGAAAGTTTTCCACTTTCCAAAATCTTTTTCCTGCAGGCGTCTTTAACAATTTCAATGAGATCAATTAATTTCATTGCCGCGCCTTCACGCGTTTTAAAGGGTTTTCCGTCTGAGCCATTTACTGTTCCAAAGCCAAAATGCAAGAATTTAACATTTTCGCCAATTTTTGCCCTTTTGCAAACTCTGAAAACTTGTTTAAAGTGAAGCGCCTGTCTGTTGTCTGTTAAATACCAAATTTCGTCTGGCGCAAATTCCTCAAGCCTTGAAACAATTGTTGCAAGCTCTGTTGTTGCATAAAGCTCTGCCCCAGCGCTGCTTCTAACAATAACAGGCGGCATCGGGCTGTCGTCTGTGTCCTCAGAAACATCAACAATCTCTGCCCCGTTGCTCTTTTCAATTAATCCTTTTTCGTTTAAAATTTCAAAAACTTTTGGAACAAATTTTTGGCTGTCACTCTCGCCATACCATTTGTCAAAGCTGACATTTAATATATCATAAATCTTTCTAACATCTTCAACAGAAATTTTTGTAATTTCCTTCCAAATGTCGAAGTAACCCTTCTCACCCTTTTGAAGTTTAACAGTTATTTCCTGGGCACGCTTTTTAAAAGTTTCATCTTCCTTCGCCCTTGCCGCGGCCTTTGGATAGAACTTTTCAAGTTCATTGGCTGTTAAATTAAGCCTTTCGCCTTGGCCAGTGAAATAATAGCTGCAATCTGTCTCGTCCATAATTTGGGCAATTGTAAGCCCCATTTGAAGGCCATAGTCTCCAAGGTGAACATCGGAAACAACATCGTCTCCCATAAACTTTGAAAGCCTTTTAATGGTTTCGCCAATGACTGCGCTTCGCAAATGTCCAACGTGAAGCGGCTTTGCAATGTTTGGCCCACCGTAATCAAAAACAATCTTTCTTCTCTCAAATTTTTCAATTCCAAGCCTTTTGTCATTAAAAAATTTCTCAAAAATCTCTGAAAAATATGAATTTTTTAACTTAACGTTTAAAAATCCAGGTGCAACAGCAAAAACCTCAAACTTTTCGCTGTTTATTTTGCTTGAAATTTCCTCTGCAATTGAAAGCGGCGACCTTTTAAGCGTTTTTGCAAGAGAGAAACAAACATTAGATTGAAAATTTGAAAGTTCCGGCCTGTCGGAAAAAGAAAGGCCAACTTCGGCCTTGCTGTCAAGTTTTTTTATCTCGTCCCCTAAAACCTTTTCAACTTCTTCCAAAAATTTCATAAATTGTTCCCTTAAATTTCTCTTCTTGCCTCAATTGCTCGTGCAAGCGTTACCTCGTCTGCATATTCAAGTTCGCTTCCCATTGAAACGCCTTGAGCAAGCCTTGTAACTTTAACTCCAAGCGGTTTTAAAAGCTTTGCAATATAAAGCGCAGTTGCATCGCCTTCAACATCGGGGTTTGTTGCCATGATTACTTCTTGAGTTTGATATTTTGAAATCCTTTCCAAAAGCTCTTTAATTCTAATGTCGTTTGGCCCTCTGTTTTCAAGCGGGCTTATTGTTCCGTGAAGAACATGATAGACACCGTTAAAATTTTTTGCCTTTTCAATTGCAACAACGTCCTTTGGCTCCTTAACAACACAAATAACCTTTGGATTTCTTTCGCTGCAAATTTCACAAACTTCCCTGTCTGTAAAATTCCCACACTCTTTGCAATAACCAATTTTTTTCTTTGCATCTAAAATTGCATTTGAAAAACCCTCCGCAAAGGAACTTTCGGAGTTGATTATTTTATATGCATATCTCTGGGCCGTTTTTAAGCCAACGCCTGGAAGCGCCCTAAAATATGCAACAAGATTTTCCAAAGCTTCAATTTGATTCATCTTTACATAAGCCCAAGAGCGCCTGGCCCATTTTCCTTTTCAACTTTTTCAATTTGGCTGACACAGTCGTTAACTGCGGCAATGACCAAATCCTGAAGCATTTCAACATCATCAGGATCAACAATTTCTTGTTTTATTGTTAGAGAAACAATCTTTTTGTCTCCTGTTAAAACTGCCTCAACCATTCCGCCGCCGGCCTTTGCAGAAAACTTTGTTTCATTTAATTCCTGCTTTGCCTTTTCCATGTTCTCTTGCATCTTCTGGGCCTGCTTCATAAGCTGTTGCATGTTGAAGCCACCGCCAAATCCACCGCCACCAAAATTTCTATATCCGCCCATAAAAAGCCTCCTTTAAGTAATTTAAATTTAACACAATGTTCAAATTTTTTCAACAAAATTTCTATTCAACAACTAAATTATCAAATTTATCCTTTAAAAAATTAATGTCTGAAGTTTCGTCTGCATCTTTTGAAACCGTTTTAACAACCTTAAAATCCAAATTAAAGCCCAAAAACCTTAGTGCGCGTTTGATTGTTAAAATGTTTTCATTTGTTGAAATTAAGTCTGAAATATATTCCTTGTCCGTCCTTGCAACAAGAGTTCCATCCTCAACTGCAACATCAGCAATTTCCCCGCAGGAGACAAAAAGCGCCGCCTCTCCGCTTTCTCTAAGCCTTGTTAAAAGTTTTCCCCAAATTTGCTTTGGTTGAGGCAAATTTTCCTTAATTTTTAGTTTTTTTTTGAGCCATCGCCAGAAATTGCCTTAACGCAAGCAACCTCAACAAGCGTTCTTGGACTCAAGGAATATTTTAATTCTGGTTCAATTTCGCTAAAGTTTCTCATCAAAAACATAAGCTCTTCTTCGCTTGCATCTTTTGCCTGGTCTTTCATCTTTTGAACAACATCGGCGGGAAGGTTTAAAATTCCCTCGCAATTTTCGCACGTTTTAGCAACAAGAAGATTCCTAAAATGAACCGTCAAATCCTTTGCAAAAACAGAGATGTTAATTCCGCCCTTAATAGCCTCGTCAACAACCTCAAAAGCGCCGCCCAAATTCCCGGACAAAATTTGGTCTGCAAACTTGAAAAGCTTTTCCTGGTTTGTTGCGCCAAGAATGCTCAGCGCATTTGAATAGCTTGCAACTCCCCCGCCAAGCGAAACAACGGCGTCTGCAATTGAAAGCATGTCTCTAACGCTTCCCTGAGCGGCGGAGACAATTAAATCGACCGCCGAATCTTCATAGTTTATGTTTTCTTTATTAAAGATTGAAATTAAATGTTGTTTTAACTCCGTTGGAGAAATAAGTTTAAAATCAAACCTTAAACATCTAGAAAGAATTGTTTGGGGAAGCTTGTGTGGCTCGGTTGTTCCAAGAATGAAAACAACGTGGGCAGGCGGCTCTTCAAGCGTTTTTAAAAGAGCGTTAAAGGCGCTGTCGGTAAGCATATGAACTTCATCTATGATATAAACTTTAAATTTTCCATTTGTTGGAAGAAACTTAACCTTTTCTCTAATTTCTCTAACTTCGTCAACTCTGTTGTTGGAGGCTGCGTCAATTTCCAAAATGTCCATGCAGTTTGGCTCTGAAAGCGCCTTGCAAACTTCGCATTTGTAACATGGCGAACCGTCGACCGGCGAAAGACAGTTTAGCGCGCGCGCAAAAATTCTTGCAATGCTTGTCTTTCCCGTTCCCCTAGTTCCAGAGAAGAGATATGCATGAGAAATCTCGCCTTTCTTAACCTGGTTAGAAAGCGTTTTTGTTATGTGTTTTTGGCCAACAACTTCGTCGAAAGTTCTTGGGCGATATTTTCTATAAAGCGCCTGATACATGGTTTTAGTATACACCTTAAACAAACATTTTCAAATTAATTTTTATCTTCTAACGAAATTAAATTGCGCGCCATTTTAACTCCGCTTGCACTTGCCATCATAAGCCCTGTTGTAAGGCCACCTCCATCTCCAATGCAAAACAAATTTTTAACGCTTGTTTGAAAATTTTTGTCAACAACAACTGTGTTTGAATAGAATTTTATCTCCGGTGCATAAAGCAAATTGTCTTCTCCAGCAAAGCCTGGAACAACATGGTCAACTTGTTTTATAAAGTTAATGATGTCTGTCATGGTTCTAAAGCCAATTGCATAAGTTATGTCTCCGGCAACGGCGCTTTTAAGCGTTGGTTTTACGCTGTTTGTTAAAAGTTCCCTCTCCCATGTTCGCTTTCCATTTAAAATGTCGCCAAAGCGCTGAACCAAAACGCTTCCCGCTGCAAGACGGTTGACGTTTTCTGCAATATTTTCTCCATATTCAATTGGCTTGTTAAATGGCGTGTTAAAATTGTGGGAAACAAGAATTGCAAGGTTTGTGTTCGTGCTCTTTCTGTCCTTGTATGAATGGCCGTTCACAAGCGTTAGGTTGTTGTCATAAACCTCTGCCGAAACAAATCCGCTTGGGTTTTGACAAAAGGTTCTAACTCTGTCGCAAAAAGGTTTTGGTCGGCCAATAAACTTTCCCTCATAAAGATATGTATTAATTTCCTTCATAACATCATCTGGAAGTTCATATCTAACACCAATGTCAACAATACCAGGCTTTGTTCTAATAGAATGCTTATAACACATACTTTTTAACCAATTTGCACCTTTTCTTCCAACAGCAATGACAACATTATCTGCATAAATATCTTCCAACTCTACATCATCATCAATATATTTAGATGCTTTAGTTCTAACACCAAGTACTTGATTA
>ERZ1643250.3645-NODE-3645-length-10384-cov-7.387453_pt1 | contig 10384 bp, 10 predicted proteins | sample MGYA00579262_ERZ1643250 | MGnify/ENA primary metagenome ERZ1643250 (study PRJEB29033, sample SAMEA4952265) | chicken gut metagenome | biome: Broiler Chicken; feature: Gastrointestinal Tract; material: Caecum | place: Ireland | collected 2018 | study: Broiler...
AGATAACGAGAAGTGAATTTGAAGCACTGTTCGAGAACTGCGGAGCGGATGCGTAGAAAGCGTCCGCTCCTTGCGCCGTCTTGAGGAACTGCGGCACAGACTTAAACAGAGGAGATGAGATATATGAACAGGGAGGCGCTGTTTTGTGACGGCACGGGGGATTATGTGATCCCTCCTGAACCGTCGGAAAATGAAAAAATCGTGCTGAGATTCCGCACTGCCCATAATGATGTGGAAGAGGTGAATATTTTGACAGGCGGCAGGAGCCATGCCATGTGGAAGACCTGCAGCATGGGAGAATTCGACTACTATGAGATTGTCTGTCAGCTCGGCAGAGATCCTTTTGAGTATGCATTTGAAATAAAAAAAGGAGATCAGATCTGTTTTTATAACCGGTGCGGTGTCTGTGAGCACGAAGAACCATATTATGCGTTTCGGATCGTGCCCGGATTTTCGACCCCTGAATGGGCCAAGGGCGCGGTGATGTATCAGATTTTTGTGGATCGTTTTTATAATGGAGATCCGGACAATGACGTGGAGGACCGGGAATATATTTATATCGGTGCGCCAAGCGCAAAGATAAAAGACTGGAACCAGCCGCCGGCTGAGATGGATATCCGCAACTTTTACGGCGGAGACCTTAAAGGTGTAATGGATAAGCTGGATTACCTGCAGGAACTGGGGGTCGAGGTGATATATTTTAACCCGCTGTTTGTCTCCCCCTCTAACCACAAGTATGATATCCAGGATTATGATTATATCGATCCCCATTACGGGAGGATCGTGGCAGACGGAGGGGAAACGCTTTCAGAGGGAGTTGCGGACAATTCCCGCGCTACAAAATACCAGAAGCGCACAGGGGATATCCGCAATCTTGAGGCCAGCAACCAGCTTTTTGCCGAGCTGGTAGAAGAGATGCACAAACGGGGAATGCGGGTTATTATTGACGGGGTATTTAACCACTGTGGTTCCTTTAATAAATGGATGGACCGGGAGAGGATCTATGAAGGCCAGCCCGAGTACCCGAAGGGGGCGTATGTCAGCAAGGACAGCCCGTACCGGGAGTTCTTCCATTTTTTTGACGAGAGGGACGAGGCATGGCCATACAACAAGAGCTACGACGGCTGGTGGGGGCACGACACACTGCCCAAGCTGTCCTATGAGGACTCGCCGGAACTGGAACAGTACATCATGGATGTTGCAAAAAAATGGGTTTCTCCCCCGTACAATGTGGACGGCTGGCGGCTGGATGTTGCGGCTGACCTGGGATGCAGCAACGAGTATAATCATATGTTCTGGAAACGGTTCAGAAAAGAGGTTAAAAGCGCGAATCCGAATGCGCTTATTCTTGCAGAGCATTACGGCGATCCTGTGGACTGGCTGCAGGGAGATGAGTGGGACAGCGTCATGAACTATGATGCGTTTATGGAACCGCTCACATGGTTCCTTACCGGCATGGAGAAACACAGCGATGAGAGGCGGACGGATCTGTGGGGCAACCCTGATAATTTTGTGGGGACTATGCGTCATTTTATGGCAAGTATGCTGACGCCATCTCTCCAGGTGGCCATGAATCAGCTGTCAAATCATGATCACTCCAGATTCCTTACACGGACCAATCACATCGTCGGCAGGGCGCATCAGGTTGGAGTGAAAGCGGCGGAGGAAGGGATAAACCATGCGGTGATGCGGATTGCCGTGACAGTTCAGATGACGTGGGTCGGCGCGCCCACTATATATTATGGGGATGAGGCGGGACTCTGCGGATTTACCGATCCTGACAACAGAAGGACCTACCCCTGGGGAAATGAAAATATGGAGCTTCTGCAATTTCATAAGGAGATGATACGCATTCATAAAACAGAAAAGCCGCTGCGTACAGGCTCCATCAAGCTGCTTAAAGCAGAAAAGAATTTTCTGGCCTATGCCAGATTCCAGGGGGATGAGCAGATTGTCGTCATACTTAACAACAGCAAGGAACTGATGGAAAGAGTCACAGTTCCTGTCTGGTATGCAGGAGTGCCGAAAGACGGGCGTATGAAACAGATCATCCATTCTTACGAGGATGGGTATACCTTGGATTATAGTGAATATATTATCGAAAATGGGGAGATACATCTCAACATCGGCAAACACTCTGCGATCGTGCTCAAACCGGTAAAAGTAGATGAAGTATTCTCCTACTGAATTCAGGCCTGACAAAAAGAACGTCTGCTATAAAGCATCCGAAAATCAAAGTATACAGATCATCAGATAAATTTTTCGGCAGCGTGGAGCAGGAGATAGAGTCTCCGCTCCACGCTGCCGAAAGTTTTATCGGATCGGATGCAGCACTCATTTTCTGAGTGTTTCAAGAAAGAGGTTCCCTTCAAAAATCCGGGTTTTGCATTTCTTCTATCAGCCGCAGTATCTCAGTTTCTTCCTCTTCCAGTGCTTCTGCTATCTCAGCGGTTGTTTTTCCTTTTAATATTTTTTTCTGTATCAACTCTTTTATTTTTTCTTCTTTCCCGGACTGTTCGCCTTTGGTCAGACCTTCAGCCAGACCTTCGGCATGTCCGGCTGTTCCTCCCTGCTCTGACACGGCAGACGCCGCAAGGATTTGAACTGTCAGAAATGTAAATGCTTCGGATATATAGTAACACAGGAGGCGCAAAAAAACTACCGCAAATCCTCATAAAACAGAGGAAAAAGGGGAGCGTAGCCGAAAAGTTCTGTCTTCGTCCCCTCTCACACAAATCTGAGTCTAATTAAACTGGACTGGTGCAAAAGTGAAGAACTGGCTGTTTTTGATAAGCCAGTTATATGCTATTATTTCCCGGAGAAGAAAAAAGAGGCAGGATTTTTTATGACGAAGAAGATAGCAGTGATCAACGATCTGTCGGGATTTGGAAAATGTTCCCTTACTGCGGCAATCTCAACGATCGCGGCCATGGGAGTACAGCCTTGTCCTCTCCCGACGGCGATACTGAGCGCACAGACAGGCTATCCCAGCTATTTCTGTGACGACTATACGGACAAAATGGATGAATTCCGAAAAGAATGGAAAAAAATGGATGTTCGGTTTGACGGTATTTATACAGGTTTTATGGCCGGAGGACGACAGATTGAAAAAGTTTTTGAGTTCCTGGACGATTTCTGCGGGGAAAATACCTTTTTGCTGGCGGATCCGGTGATGGGGGACAACGGCAGAAAATATGACATGTTTACGGCGGAACTCTTGTCCATGATGAAAGAACTGGTGAGAAGGGCGGATATCATCACTCCCAATCTGACGGAACTTTGCCTTCTGGCAGACAACGACTACCGTATGCTGGCAGAAATCCGGGATCAGGGCAGCCTTATGGAGACTGTGGAACAGATGGCCAGAAGCCTGATGAAGCACGGGCAGGCAATGGATGGACCGGGAGAAGTGGTGGTGACAGGCATCTGTTTTACTGATCAGGCAGACGGCATCCAGAAGGTTGGAAACCTGGCGGTTGCCGGGGATAAGACTTATCTTTCGGCATTTCCGTTTATCGGCGAGAGTTATTCCGGAACTGGCGACCTGTTTGCGTCTGTGATCGCGGGAGGAAGAGCCAGAGGGGATGCCCTGGAGGAAACAATAGAACTGGCCGGCCGGCTGATCGAGCTGGCAATACAGGATTCCGCAAAGAGGAATGTCCCGAGAAACGACGGGGTGGATTATGAACAGTATCTTTGGATGCTGGCAGAGAAGCGCAAAGGGGAGGCAGATATATGAACAGGAAAGCGGTACATGGAGACAAAACAACAAAGATGGCAGCAGCAGGATTGTTCGCGGCAATGATCACGGTAATGACTGCCTACATCTGCCATATTCCCTATGGGGCGAATGGAGGATATATCCATTTCGGAGACGCGCTGATCTATCTGGCGGCGGTATTTCTCCCCCGTCCATATGCTCTTGCGGCGGCGGCTATCGGCGGCGGAGCGGCGGATCTTCTGACAGCGCCTGTATGGGCGCCGGCGACAGTGATCATCAAAATGCTCATCGTTCTTCCGTTTTCGGCAAATGGGGAAAGGATCCTTACGGCAAGGAATTGGGCCGCGCCTTTTATTGCCGCGGCGCTGTCTGCGGCGGGATATTATGTGGCTGAGGGAGTGCTGTTTGGGACGTTTATTTCTCCGGCGCTTTCTCTGCCGGGAAGCCTTATCCAGTCCGGCGGCAGCGCAGTATTTTTTGTCGCTCTGGGAGCTGCGTTTGACCGGGCGCATGTGAAAGGCAAGATACAGCGTATGATGAAGCTGGAAGGTTCCGGCAGGAAATAAAGGAGAAAGAAAATGGCAGATATATTGTACACATATAAAAACGAAGTTTATGTAAACCTGACAAATAAATGCGACTGCAGCTGCACATTCTGTATCCGAAGCCATAAAGACGGCGTGGGGGATGCAGACACACTCTGGCATAAAACAGACCCGATACTTGATGAAGTGATCGACGCTATGGATGGGTTTGATCTTACAGATTATGAAGAACTGGTTTACTGCGGATATGGGGAACCGACCTGTGCGCTTGATGCCCTTATTGCCTCTGCAAAATATGCGAAAGAAAAGTTTGGCATCCGGGTAAGGGTGAATACCAACGGGCTGGGAAGTCTCTACAATGAAAGGGATATTGTCCCGGAATTGAAGGGTGTGGTCGATGTGGTGTCCATAAGCCTGAATGCACCGGATGAAGCGGAGTATATGAAGGTCACCAGGCCACGGTTTGAAGCGGCTTTCCAGGGAATGCTGGATTTTGCGGTCAGATGCAGGGAGGAAGGCATAGAGACGCGGTTTACCGTAGTAGACGTGCTCCCTGAGGAAGAGATCGAGGCAAGCAAAAAGCTGGCAGAGTCAATGGGGATTGGACTCAGAGTTCGGCATTTTACATAATGGAAGAAACTGTGAGGATGAGAAGGGGCGCCGTGCGGCGCCCCTTCTCATCCTCACAGACTATTTTGTCAGTACTTCTATACCGTCTTCTTTTACGAGCACCATGTATTCAATCTGTGCGGACAGGCCGTCGTCGATGGTGTAGACGGTCCAGCCGTTGTCTTCATCTACAAAGAAATCCGGGCTGCCTTCGTTGATCATGGGTTCGATTGTGAACATCATGCCCGGTACGAGCAGCATTTCGCTGCCTTTTGGAGTCACATAGCTGACGAAGGGATCCTCATGAAAGGCGAGACCGATTCCATGGCCGCCAATCTCCTCGACGACAGAATATCCGTTTGCTTTCGCGTGGGTGTTGATCGCATCCGCAATATCGCCCAGATGTCCCCAGGGTTTTGCGGCAGCCAGGCCCAGCTCGACGCATTCTTCCGTCACCCGGATCAGCCGCTCTGCACGGTCGGAGATTTTTCCCATTTTAAACATGCGCGAAGCATCGGAAAAATAACCGTCCAGGATAGTGGACACGTCTACATTGATAATATCGCCTTCCTGGAGGACAATATTCTCATCAGGGATGCCATGGCAGATCTCGTTATTGATGGAAGTGCATACACTTTTCGGAAATCCCTGATAGTCGAGAGGAGCGGGGATGCCTCCGTGTTCCGTGGTGAAACGGTACACGATCTCATCTATTTCCGCAGTGCTCATACCGATACGGATATGCTTTGCGACTTCGTCCAGCACGGCAGTGTTGAGCGCGGCGCTTTCCTTGATCTTTGCGATCTGAGACGGGGTTTTCAGAAGGGAACGGGAGGGAACGATCTCCCCACGGTCTGCGTGCAGACGTATTTTTTCTTCAATGGGCATGTGGCATTTTTTATATTTTTTCCCACTGCCGCACCAGCAAAGTTCATTTCTTTCCATTTATTACATCTCCTCTAAAAATAATTTATACAGAACTGTTCGAAAGCAGAACAGAATGCAGCCAAAATTACGTGGCTTGGAGCGTATTGCCCCTTGTACGCTGATACTAGAAACGGTGGATGAACAGACCGCTCCGAAGCTTTGGCTCAAACCAGGTGGACTTGGGCGGCATGAGCATCCCGGCGTCTGCGACTGCAAGCAGTTCTTCCATAGAAGTGGGATGCATGGCAAAAGCCACTCCTTCGCAGCTGTCGGCCAGTTCTTCGAGAGCGCTCAGCCCCCGGATGCCGCCTATGAAACGGATGCGGGAGTCGGTTTTGGGATCCTCAATGCCTAAAACCGGACCGAGGACATAATCCTGAAGCAAAGATACGTCAAGTCCTTTTACCGGATCGCTGCTGTGCAGACAGGGCTTAGCTCTGAGCCGGTACCAGGAACCGCCGCAGTACATGCCAAACTCATTTTTCTGACCAGGTCTGCATGACGTCCGGTCAGCGAGTGTTATGTCAAAGCCGTCTTTTATTTTATCAAGAAATGCATCTTTTGTATAGCCGTTCATGTCCAGCACGCAGCGGTTGTAGTCATATATGCACAACTCATCAGAGGGAAAGAGCACAGAGAGAAAATAGTTGTATTCTTCACTGCCGGAAAATCCCGGATTTTCAGCTCTTCGCTTCAGTCCGGCCTTTACGGCGGAAGCGGCTCTGTGATGTCCGTCGGCAATATAGAGATGAGGGACATGAGCAAACAGCTGAGAAATATTCTCGATACAGGAGTCGTCATCTGTCATCCAGACCTGATGGCGCACGCCGTCGCTGCTGGTAAAATCATAGAGGCAGGGCGTCCGTTTTATAGAAGATACAACGGACTTTAACTCTGCTACAGGACGGTATGTGAGAAAAATAGGGCCGGTTTGTGCGCTGCAGGTATCTACATGCCGGATGCGGTCCTGTTCCTTGGCTTCCAGCGTATTTTCATGTTTTAAGATTACCTGGCTGATATAGTCGTCAATAGAGGCGCAGCCCACGATGCCGTTCTGTGTCCTTCCGTTCATGGTAAGTGCATATATATAGAAACAAGGCTTATCATCCTGTATAAAAGAGCCGTCAGAGATCATACTGTCGAGAATTTCGCGGGCTTTTTTGTAGACAATATCAGAATAAGGGTCCGTGCCCTTCGGAAACTGGGTCTCCGCGCGGTCGATCCGCAGGAATGAGAGGGGTTCCCTTTCTACTTCAGCCCGGGCTTCGGCAGTATTGTAAACATCATATGGCAGAGCTGCAACAGAGGATGCCAGATCCTCTCTCGGGCGGATTGCCTTAAATGGTCGGATGGTACTCATGATCGTCTCCTTTCCGGTTTGTGTGCTTTTAAAAAATCTTTGGTACACTGACGATATTCTAACACACTTGCCGCAAATATGCTATAGAAGGATTGGCCGGACAGGATCGGCCGAACTGTTACACAAAGTTTGACAAAAAATGACATTCATGCTTGCCCGCGGATAAAAAGTATAGTAGTATATGGATTTAAAGGAGTGATAATAGTATGTTGTACTGGATAATCATGATCGTTCTTGCCCTGGGATGCGCCGGAATGCTGGCAGGAACATTTATCAGCATAAAAAAACGCAAATCCGAATCCGCCCAGGCCAGAAGAAGAGGGCGCAGGCAGACGGATCAGGATTATGATGCGGAAGAAGAGCATAACGGGGCAAGGCGAAGGACTGCGCGCCAGCCTGTGCCGCCCAGGGACGAACTGGAGGAAAAGCCCCGGAGAAAGAAAAAAAGACAGTGGAAGATTATTCTTGAGGATATTGACAGCTGGGAAAAATTCAGCTTTGTATTTTATGATACCGTGGGAATCGGAAGAGACCGGGAGGGGAAAATGTATGAAAAGTATCTGTCTCTCACCGAGGATAAACGGGTGTCAAAGGCGCACTGTGTAATTGTACGCAGAGGCGACCAGCTGTTTCTGAAGGACGAGGGATCCAGAAACGGAACTTTCCTTAACGGCCAGCGCATTGAAGAGCCTGTCACACTGCAGAAGGATGATATTATCGGTGTTGGAGGAACCAGGCTGGAAGTGCAGAGGGTGCTCAGGGAGAGCGAGTAGGAGCAACATTCACTTTCACAGGCTTTTGGCATATACTGTCTATATAATGTCTGTCTGGGAGTGAAAGTGAATGGAACAGAAACTGCCTTATTATATGGCGTATCCGATGATGCTTGATTTTGAAGAGGACAGAGCGGAACGGATGGATTTTGAGTATCTGAGAAGTATGTATCCGGAAATACCGAAAAAAATACTTCCTTATGTGGAAGAAGAGTGTGACCGAATGGCCTATGAAAACAGTATGATATTTGACCAGTATCCCGATAAACTCCAGCTCCGGCTGATGTGCCGCAGAATATGCGACAATGTGAAAAAACATGAAAAAATGCTGAGCGCGGAGAGCCTGACAGATTTTTTTTCAGAGGGATGTCGGGACTCCGGCCGGTGCGGGGACAGAGACGACAGGAAATCCGGCAGAGAGGATTCCTGGCTCCGGGATATGGTGGAGGTGATGCTCTATCAGGAGCTCTTCCGCCGCAGAAGGGAACACAGACATACGGCCGGAAGATTTTACTGATCCCGGGTGTTTCCGGACAAAGGGGAGAAACGGATGAAAAACAATCTTATATTTATAGGAATGCCCGCCGTAGGGAAGAGTACGGTGGGCATTGTAGTTGCAAAACGGCTTGGCATGAATTTTATAGACGTCGACCTGCTGATCCAGGAGCAGGAGAAAAAGCTCTTAAGGGAGATAATCGCGGAAGTTGGACAAGACGGATTCCTGAAAATTGAAAATCGGGTAAATGCCGCTGTGAAAGCGAAGAATTCAGTCATTTCGCCGGGAGGAAGCGTGGTTTACTGCAGGGAAGCTATGAAGCATTATAAAGAAATCGGAACGATAGTATATTTGAAGGCTTCCTATCAAACAATAAAGAGGAGGATCCGCAATCCGAAAAAGCGGGGAGTTGTGCTCAGAGACGGCCAGAGCCTCAGAGACCTGTATAATGAGCGTGTTCCCTATTTTGAGCGGTATGCAGATATTACAGTGTGCGAGGATGGGTGCCGGATTGAGGATACGATTGAAAATGCAATTAAAGCAGTGAAAGAATACCGGAAAAATAAAGCACAGAAACGGAAGGCAGAAGAGGCAAAACAGAAAAAACGGCACAGGAAAAATGCTTGACATGCATACAGAAATGAGATTAATATATATAATCGGTATAAGACCGACGATATTTACAAATTTTCTATTTATGATATAATATCGACAGGCATGACAGCAGATGATCAGTAATTGAGATATACAGACAAATACGAATACAGCAGTAAATTCGGAGTCGAGGTGCGAAATGGAGCAATATATAATTAAGGGTGGAAATCCACTTGTAGGGGAAGTGGAGATTGGCGGCGCAAAAAACGCGGCGCTGGCGATTCTGGCAGCGGCGATCATGACGGATGAGACCGTGCTGATCGACAATCTCCCGGATGTAAATGATGTCAATGTGATGCTGGAAGCGATCGCCGGGATCGGCGCGATGGTGCAGAGGATCGACAGGCACACTGTAAAGATCAACGGCGGCACGATCGGTGATTTTAATATAGAGTACGACTATATCAAAAAGATCAGAGCATCCTACTATCTGCTGGGAGCTCTGCTGGGGAAATACAGAAGGGCAGAGGTTGCTCTCCCGGGAGGATGCAATATCGGCAGCAGGCCTATTGACCAGCATCTCAAAGGTTTCCGGGCACTGGGCGCGGATGTGGATATTGAACACGGAAAGATCGTCGCAGAGGCAGATGTTCTGCGCGGCACTCATCTGTACTTTGACGTTGTCTCGGTAGGGGCTACGATCAATGTAATGATGGCTGCGGCTATGGCCGAAGGGCTTACGATCATGGAAAACGTGGCAAAAGAGCCCCATGTGGTAGACGTTGCTAATTTTCTGAACAGTATGGGGGCGAATATCCGCGGCGCGGGGACGGATGTCATCAAGATCCGCGGAGTGAAAAGCCTGCACCGTTCCGAGTATTCTATTATACCCGATCAGATCGAGGCGGGAACATTTATGTTTGCCGCCGCGGCTACAAAGGGAGATGTGACGGTGATGAACGTTATCCCTAAGCATCTGGACGCCACGATATCCAAGCTGGTGGAAATCGGATGCGAAGTGGAAGAGTTTGACGATGCAGTGAGAGTGGTTGCAAAAGGCCGTCTGAGGAGCACGCAGGTAAAAACGCTTCCCTATCCGGGATATCCGACAGATATGCAGCCCCAGATCGGAGTAACCCTGGCTCTGGCGAAGGGAACCAGCACGATTACGGAGAGTATATTTGAAAACAGATTTAAGTACCTCGGCGAACTGGCCCGTATGGGTGCGGTGGTAAAAGTAGAGGGAAACTCCGCTACGATCGAGGGCGTTGAACATTTTTCGGGAGCGCGGGTGAGCGCCCCGGATCTTCGGGCAGGTGCAGCGCTGTGCATCGCCGGACTCGCAGCGGAAGGGATCAC
>ERZ1643250.3646-NODE-3646-length-10382-cov-10.855331_pt1 | contig 10382 bp, 3 predicted proteins | sample MGYA00579262_ERZ1643250 | MGnify/ENA primary metagenome ERZ1643250 (study PRJEB29033, sample SAMEA4952265) | chicken gut metagenome | biome: Broiler Chicken; feature: Gastrointestinal Tract; material: Caecum | place: Ireland | collected 2018 | study: Broiler...
GCGATCTTTTCCCGGAAAGTCCGGTCGTGCTCCACGAAGAGCATAGTCGGCTGACAGGCAAGCAGCAGATCTTCAAGCTGGATGCGGGAAAATATATCAATGTAGTTTAGCGGTTCATCCCACACAAAGAGATGCGCCGGTTCACACAGAGATTTTGCCAGCAGCACTTTTTTCTTCTGACCTTCGCTGTATGTTTCAATTTTCTTTTCGAATTGCTGTCGCTCCAGCCCCAGTTTGTCAAGCACGGTGAGGAGGAGCGGGGCGTCCACGCCACAGTGCAGTGCAAACTCGGCCAGTGTCCCGTGAAGATGCGAGGTATCCTGCGAGACATAGGAGATACGCAGTCCTGCTGCAACGGATATTTCCCCGGTATGGGGAATGTTTTCTCCGAGGATCAGGCGGATCAGACTGGATTTGCCGCATCCGTTCTTCCCGGACAGGGCGATGCGGCTGCCGGAACAGATCTCCATTGACAGGCCGGAGAAAAGCGGCGTGTCAGAATCCGGATAGCGGATCGAGAGGTCTTTTATGGTGACAAGTCTGCTGCTGTGATAATGGAGCATATTGATCTTAAGAGACTCAGTAGATTCTATGTCTTTTAAGAGATGCTCTTTTTCCTGCACGGCACTTTCACGCCGCCGCTCCAGCATTTTGGAACGCTTCATCATTTTGGCAGCCTGATGACCGACGAATCCGCGGTCTCCTACATGGTTCCCGATTTTTGAGGCCTCCGTCTTATCCGACCAGCGTGCGGTCTGACGCGCGGCGTCTTTGAGTTTGCGGATATCTTTTTTCAGCCGGGCATTCTGCCGGATTTCGGATTCATCTCGTGAAAGTTTGTCTTCGTACCATGATGAAAAGCTCCCTTTCCGTACTTCGATGGATCTGCGGTTGAGAACGAGAACATGATCTGTGCAGCGGTCGAGGAAATCCCGGTCGTGGGAGACAAGGATAAACCCTTTCTTGTGTGCAAGGTAGTCCGCAATTTTATCCCGTGCGGCTGCGTCCAGATGGTTTGTCGGCTCGTCGATCAGGAGAAACGCGTGTTCTTTAAGAAAAAGAGATGCCAGCAATACTTTTGACTGTTCCCCGAAACTGAGTGAACAAAACGGACGGTACAGGATCTCTGCATCCGCGTCGAGGAGATTCAGTTCGCGCAGAAGCTCCCAATGCTCCATAGCAGGGTTGACAGATCCGGCAATCTCATAAGTGAGCTGCTCTTTGTTTTCCACCTGATAGGGGAAATATTCAAAATCTACGGAAGAGAGGATGGAGCCGGAGTATTCATATTCCCCGGTCAGCAGTTTCAGAAAGGTGGTCTTTCCCTTGCCGTTCCTGCCGATAAAACCCAGCTTCCAGTCCGTGTCGATCTGGAAAGAGACATTTTCAAAGACAGGATCGAAACTGTCCTCGTATGTGAAACTCAGATTTTTAACCTGTATCAGTGACATTATTGATCAGCCTCCTTTATAAAAGTAATACATTGAAAAGGACCGCGGGAAAGTAAATTCCGCGGTCCTTCTGACATACTGATCCTGTTTCTGTATGAGTCGGGATGATGAGATTACTTTCCTGCGATCACATGACAAAACAGACAGAACATCTTTTCAACTCCAATCTTACGAAAACAGAGAAGCGTTTTCTTTAATCTGCACAAAGGATAACAGAAACGAAAGAGGATGTCAATCACAGATTGGACTGCTGTGTTTTTATTCGGAGAAAAATGACAGTAAACAGGCGGTATGATATAATGATTGCGCAAAGCGCAATCCGAAGCGATAGAATCGCTTCGCCCTGCTGCGCACGCAGTATAATCACCGGTAAATGAATCCGAACGAATCCATGACATCAGGGAGAAGACTTGACAAGGAGGGTATGTATGTCATTACAATTCATATTCGGCAATTCCGGCAGCGGAAAATCCCACTGCCTGTATCAAAATATCATAGAAGAGTCCATCCGGCATCCGGAGAAGAATTATCTTGTCCTTGTGCCGGAACAGTTTACGATGCAGACGCAGAAAGACCTGTGCCTGATGCATCCCAGAGGAGGGATCATGAACATCGATGTCCTCAGCTTCGGACGCCTTGCCCACAGAGTGTTTGAAGAGGTGGGACAGGACAATCGGACAGTGCTTGACGATGAGGGGAAAAACCTGATCCTGAGGAAGATCGCGGGTAATTATGAAGATGAACTTACGGTGCTGAAAGGGAATCTGAAGAAACAGGGGTATATCAGCGAGGTGAAGTCAGTCATATCAGAGTTTACCCAGTACGGGGTGGACTTTGAGCGGCTGGATGAGTTCATGGACAGCATAAGTCCGGACAGTTATCTCTATTATAAATTGAAAGATATCCGGAAAGTGTATGAAGGATTTGAGGATTACCTGAGCGAAAAGTATATTACAAAAGAAGAAATGCTGGATGTATTGAGCGATGCTGTGCCGCGGTCGAATATCTTAAAGGGGAGCATTGTGGCAATGGACGGTTTTACCGGTTTCACGCCGGTTCAGGACCGGCTGCTGGGAGAGCTTCTAAAGGTGTGCGGCAAAGTCATGATCACCGTGGAGATGGATGAGCGGGAAGATCCCTTCGTATACCGTCATCCGTATCAACTTTTCGCGCTGAGTAAGCAGATGGTGACTTCTCTTGTGAAGATAGCACGTGATACAAAGACTGAGATGGAAGATCCGGTATATTTGTACCAGAAACCGCCGAAACGCTTTGAGCACAATGCGGAGCTGGCATTTCTTGAGTCGGAACTGTTCCGGTATTCCGGAAAGCAGTATCTCCGGGAAGACGAGCCGGGAGATGAAAGATCAGGATATACAGGGGCAGTTTCTCTTCACGAGGCGCGCAATCCCCGGACAGAGGCAAAGTATGTGGCGGAGGGCATCCGGTATCTGGTGAGGGAGAAGGAATACCGATATCGCGATATTGCAGTTATTACGGCAGATATGAATGTGTATGCAGACGCACTGGAAAAGGCATGTGGTCTGTTTGACATTCCTGTATTTATGGACCACAAGAAGAGCATCCTGCTCAATGCATTTGTGGAATATTTAAGAAGTCTTCTTGCTATGGCAGAAGAAAATTTCACCTATGACAGTGTGTTCCGGTTCCTGCGGACAGGACTGTGCGGGTTCACTGACAAAGAGGTGGACCAGATGGAAAATTACTGTCTGGCGCTGGGGATTAAAGGATATAAGAAATGGCAGCAGGCATGGGTGAGACAGACAACGGAGGCAGGGGAGACGGAACTTCAGGAACTGAATCATCTGAGAGTCCGGTTTGTGGAGAAACTCCAGAATCTGGTGTTTGTCCTGAAACAGAGAAAGAAGACTGTGCGGGATGTGACGCTGGCGGTCTATGAGTTTATCTCCGAAGAGAAGATGCAGGAACAGCTCAGCGAAATGGAGCAGGAATTTCAGGAAAAGGGAGAGCTTGCGTTGGCGAAAGAGTATGCCCAGATCTACCGGATCGTGCTGGAGCTGTTCGATAAGTTCGTGGAACTTCTGGGAGACGAGCAGATTTCACTGAAAGAATACTGTGATCTGCTGGATGCTGGTCTGGAAGAGGCAAAAGTGGGCGTGATCCCGCCCAGTCTGGATCAGGTGGTCATCGGTGATGTGGAGAGAACGAGAATCAAGAATATAAAAGCCTTGTTCTTTGTCGGAGCAAATGACACTCTGCTTCCCGGAAATGCAAGTGCAAGAGGCATTCTTTCCGAGCGGGACAGAGAGCAGTTCTTGAAAGGGGACATTGCGCTGTCTCCCGGACCGAAAGAGGAGGCCTATATACAGAAATTTTATCTCTATATGAATCTGACAAAGCCTTCGGAATATCTGTATCTTTCGTGGTCAAAAGTGTCCGGAGACGGAAAAAGTCTGCGCCCGGCTTACCTGATATCTGATATCAGGCGCCTCTTCCCCGGACTCAGGACCGTTGACGAAGAGAAACGGGCGATGGCGGAGACTGAGCTCACCAGAAAGACCGGGATCCTGAAAGTGGCAGAGGGAATCAGAGACCGGCGGTCCGGTGTGGACGGTGACTGGAAGGAGCTTTACACATGGTTTTGGAGAGATGATAAGAGCAAAGAGACTTTGGAAGAAATCCTTGATGCAGGATTCCTGCGCAGGGAGTACCCGGAACTGGGGCCGGAGCGTGCAAAACAGCTGTATCCGGATCCGGACCGAGTCAGTGTGACCCGAATGGAGCAGTTTTCGTCCTGCGCATATGCCCATTTCCTGAGCTACGGTCTGCGCCTTTCTGATCGGGAGGAGTACGGTTTTGAGGCGATGGATCTGGGAAATATCGCCCACCAGTCGCTGGAGCGGTTTTCGCGGAAAGCGGACCGGGAGAAGATGCGGTGGGAAGAGCTGCCGGTGGAATTGAGGGATGAGTTGATCGACGAGAGTGTAGAAGAAAGTGTCCTTGATTACGGGAATACCGTGCTGTTTAGTTCTGCAAGGAACGAGTACATGATATCCAGGATCAAGAGGCTGATCCGCAGATCGGTGTGGGCGCTTACTAAGCAGCTTGAGAAGGGAGATTTCGTGCCCGGTGGTTATGAACTGAAGTTTGGCAGCGGAAAGATTGACCGGATTGATATCTGTGAAGATGATGAGGCGAACTGTGTGTATGTCAAAGTGACGGATTACAAGACCGGGATGAAAAGTTTTGACATTACATCACTGTATCACGGGCTGCAGATGCAGCTTCCTGTCTACCTCAATGCTGCGTTGGATGTAGAAAAAAGAAAGTTCCCGGGCAAAGACATCATACCTGCAGGGATATTTTACTATCGGATCCAGGATCCGGTTGTAGACAGGAAAGACAAGGATGAGGATGTGGAGAAGAGTATCCTGAAAGAACTTAGGCTGGACGGTCTTGTGAATGGAGATGAGGCGGTTATTTCCCATCTGGAGAGAAATCTGACGGGAAATTCACTTCTGATCCCGGTGGGCAGGAATAAGGATGGTTCACTGAGCAAAAGTTCACGCGCGCTGCCGGGAGAAACGTTCCGGACAGTCCTGGCGTATGCGGCAGAAAAAGAAAAGCGGATACGGGAAGAGATCAGTTCAGGGAAAGCGGAGGCGGATCCCTACGAACTGGGAGATGCGACCGGATGTGATTACTGCCCGTATCGGGATATCTGCGGATTTGATGTCCGGATCGATGGGTGCGGGTACCGCAGGCTTGAAAAATATTCTATGGAAGAAGCCGTGGCGAAAATGATATTTGAAACAGAATGCAGACAGGCCGGTGAACAGTCCGGAGATGATGACGGGGAGGTGCAGATCTGATGAGTGTGAAATGGACAAGTGAACAGCAGAAAGTCATTGATCTGAGAAATCGGAATATCCTTGTCTCCGCAGCAGCAGGCTCCGGGAAGACCGCGGTACTCGTGGAGCGTATCATCAGGCGGCTGACAGAGGACGACCCGCCGACGGACGTGGATCGTCTCCTCATTGTGACATTTACAGAGGCGGCTGCCGCTGAGATGAAAGAGAGGATTGGCGCGGCTATTGAAAAGAAACTGACGGAACGGCCGGGCGATACCCGGCTGGAGAGGCAGGCCACACTGATCCACAGCGCCCAGATCACCACGATCCACAGCTTCTGTCTTTCGGTTATCCGGGACCATTTCCATGTGATCGGGATCGATCCGGGATTCCGCATTGCGGAAGAAGGAGAGCTGAAACTTTTAAAGCAGGACGTGTTGGAAGAGCTTCTGGAAGAATGCTATGCAGAAGCGAAAGAAGAGTTCCTGGATTTTACAGAGCGGTTCGGGAGCGGGAAGAGCGATAAGAAGATTGAGGAGATCATTCTGAAAATGTATGAGTATTCCCGCAGCTATCCCCAGCCTGACCGGTGGCTGGATCAGTGCGTGGAGGCTTATGAGTCAAAGGATCTGGAAGCGCGTGCAGAGGAAAGAGTCCGCATGAGGGCAGCGGACATCCGGAAGGTACTGGAGCGCGGACTTAAGATCTGTGAGGAGCCGGATGGACCGTACATGTATGGGGATATGCTGGACTCTGATCTGGAAGAGCTGGAACGGCTGGAGCAGGCGGAAAACTTTGATGCTATGTACAATGCTGCCGCCGGTTTCAAATGGAAACGGCTCTCTTCAAAGAAAGACGACACGGTATCTCCCGACAAGAAGGAGAAGGTCCGGAAGCTTCGGGAACAGGCAAAGAGCCTTTTAAAGGGTCTGCAGGAAGATTATTTTTATGTCCCTCCTGAGGTGTGGCATCAGGATATGCAGGACGCCCTGCCGTCTGTTGTTACCTTGGCAGAACTTGTGAAACGCTTTGCGCATATGCTGGATGAGAAGAAACGTCTCCGGAATATGATCGACTTCAATGATATGGAGCAGTTTGCCCTTGCAATCCTGACGGAGGAAAAGGACGGAGTGATCATACCATCCGCCGTTGCCGGGGAATATCAGGAACGGTTTGACGAAGTAATGATTGACGAGTATCAGGACAGCAATCTGGTTCAGGAAACAATCCTGACCAGTGTGTCGAGAGTATCCAGGGGAGAATATAATATTTTCATGGTGGGCGATGTAAAGCAGAGTATTTACAGCTTCCGTCTGTCCAGACCGGAACTCTTTATGGAAAAATATAATACTTACAGTCTGGAAGACTGCGTAACGCAGAGGATCGATCTGCACAAGAACTTCCGAAGCCGCGGGGAAGTTCTTGACAGCGTAAATGATATCTTCCGCCAGATCATGAAGAAAGGGCTGGGCGGGATTGAATATGACGACAGTGCCGCGCTCTATCCGGGGGCAGAATTTCCGCCTCTTCCATCCGGAAAGGAAGACTCCTGCAGGAGCGAACTCCTTCTTCTTGACAAGGAGGATACAGGAGGGGAGGATGTACGGCGTGCAGAGGCGAGGATGATCGCGCGCCGTATCCGGGAACTGATCCGTGACGGCGTGGTGCTGGACAAGGAAACCCGGGAATACCGCAGGGTACAGTACCGGGATATTGTGATCCTGACGCGGAGTATCCGGGGCTGGGCGGAAGTATTCTCTTCTGTTCTCGGGGAAGAAGGAATACCGGCCTATTCCGTGAGCCGGGAGGGATATTTTGAGACTTATGAAGTGAGTGTTCTGCTGGATTATCTGAAGATACTGGACAATGCCAGACAGGATCTGCCCCTGGCCGCGGTTCTGACCTCGCCGTTTGGCGGGCTGGATACAAAAGAACTTGCAGAGATCCGGATCGCATATCCTAACGTGCCGTTCTATGAGGCGGCGGCAGCATACGCGGAGAGTGGAATGTACGGTAAGCCGGGTGCAGAAGATGTGGATGCGGAAAAGCCCCACATTATAGAAGATGATCATAGAGTAGAAGTGCTGCGGGAAAAACTTCAGAAATTTTACGCCCGGGCCGGATATTTCAGAGAAAAGGTACCTTATACGCCGATCCACGAGCTCTTAGAGGAAATTATCGACCGGACAGGATACGGACTATACATTGCCGCTATGCCGGGCGGAGCCCAGCGTATGGCTAATGTGGAGATGTTGACAGAGCGGGCGGCTGCATTTGAAGGAACGAGCTATAAGGGACTGTTTAATTTTGTCCGTTATATTGCCCAATTGAAAAAGTACGATGTAGATTACGGAGAGGCCGGGATCATGGATGAGCAGGCGGATACCGTGCGCATCATGAGTATCCATAAGAGCAAAGGTCTGGAATTCACTATTGTATTTGTTGCAGGAATGGGAAAGCCGTTTAATACGCAGGATACGAAAGGAAGCGTGCTGCTCCATCCTGACTGGGGGGCCGGGCTGGATCTGATCGACCTGAAAAAGAGGACAAAGACGCCTACATTTTTGAAAAAGATGATCCGGGAGGAAACAATTCTGGAAAATCTGGCGGAGGAAATGCGGATCCTCTATGTAGCGCTGACCCGTGCCAAGGAAAAACTGATCATGACAGGACCGGCCAAGATAGCAGAAGATGGTACTGTTTCGGATGTCCCTGGTGTATTCCGGGCAGAGGGCGCTAAGAATTATCTGGACTGGGTGCTGCCCTGTCTCCTGTCGGAGGAAAGCGGGAAAGTAAAACCCGATATCCCCGTGGATGTCTGTATCTTCAAAGCAGAAGATATTATCCCACAGCAGGAGGAAACCCAGGCAGAAGTGCTGGCGGAGGACGTTTTGCGGAATTGGGATGCCTCGCAGGTTTATGTGTCCGAATTGAGGGATCGTCTGGATGCGCAGATCGATTACGTGTATCCATTTGAGGATGAGGGGAAGATGAAACTGAAATTTACAGTTTCAGAGCTGAAGAAATGGGCGTCTCTTGCAGAAGAAGCAGGAGAAGAAATGTACGAAGAACCGGTTGTAGTGCCGCTTATCCCTGGATTCCTGAAGGAAGAAGAGGCTCTGACCGGGGCATCACGGGGAAGCGCATATCATAAACTGCTGGAACTTTTAGATTTTACGGCCGATTACGGAGCCGGGGATGAAAACAGCGGCGAAAATAGAAAAAGTGAGGGAAATCTGACTGCGGCAGTGGAACGGCTGAGGCAGGAAGGCAGGCTGACAGATGAGATGGCAGAATGCATACGTCCGCAGGATATCCTGCATTTTCTCGGGTGCAGAAGTGGCAGGCGTATGGTTGATGCCGCCCGCCATGGAAAGCTATATAAGGAACAGCCTTTTGTACTCAGTGTGGATGCATCGGAAATCTATCCGGCGGACCGGTCAGGTGAGAAAATTCTTGTACAGGGAATCATAGACGTGTATTTCGAAGAGCCGGACGGTCTGGTGGTGCTCGACTACAAGACAGATAAGGTAAGGACAGGTAACGAGCTGAAAGAAAAATATCATGCACAGCTTGATTATTATGCGCAGGCACTCGAACAGCTCACAGAGAAACCGGTGAAAGAGAAGATCATTTATTCATTTACACTGGGAGAGGAGATTGAAGTATGAGCATTCTGATATGGTACTTGTCAGTGATCAATTTTACCACATGGGCTGCATATGGGCTGGATAAGGGCAGGGCAAAGTCCGGAAAATGGCGTATCCCGGAGCGGACGCTCCTTCTGCTGGCTCTGATCGGCGGTTCACTGGGCGCGCTGGCGGGGATGATCATGTTCCGGCATAAGACGAGAAAGCCGAAATTCTTTATCAGTGTGCCTGTCATGTTTGTCGTGCACTGCGTGATCGTGGCGATGCTGGTATATATGAAGTAAACTTTGCAACCCGCCCTATATTGTGTTATCCTATTTAATAATGCCAGGGTCAAAAGACCCAACCTTTTCATAACAGATGAAAATGTCAGGAGGAATTATCGTGAGATTAGATAAATTACTGGAACGACTGGAATATGAAGTTGTGCAGGGAAGTGACGGGATCGAGATCACGACACTGATCAATGATTCCAGGAAAGTGGAAGAAGGATCTGTCTTTGTCTGCATCAGCGGTGCTGTATCCGACGGACATAAATATATCCCGGATGTGGCGGCGAAAGGCGCAGCGGCTGTTGTTGTTGAGCGTGAAGTGGAGGCTCCGGAGAATGTGACAGTGATCCGGGTGACGGATACGAGATATGCGCTGGCTCTCATGTCTGCGGCATATTTTGACTATCCGGCAGAGAAGATGAAAGTGATCGGCATCACGGGGACGAAAGGAAAGACAACGACCACATACATGATCAAATCGATCCTAGACAGTGTAGGATACAAGGTCGGTCTGATCGGGACGATCGAAGCAATTATCGGAGACAGGAAGATCCCGGCGGCGAATACGACTCCGGAGTCCTACACGATCCAGAAGTATTTTGCACAGATGGTGGAAGAGGGCTGCGACTGTGTTGTGATGGAAGTGTCATCCCAGGGACTGATGCTCCACCGCACGGCGGGAATCCCGTTTGAGATCGGGATTTTCACAAATCTGGGGAAAGATCATATCGGTCCCAATGAGCACAAGGATTTTGACGATTATAAACGATGCAAGGGACTTCTGTTCAAACAGTGCAGGCTTGGGATCGCAAATGTGGACGACAAGTATTTCCGCGACGTATTCCAGGGAGCGACATGCCGCGTAGAGACGTTCGGATTTTCCAAAGAGGCTGATCTGAGAGCGGAGGACGTGCAGCTTGTCTCAAGGCCGGGCTATCTTGGCGTTGCATATCATGTGGCCGGGCTGATGGATTTTGATGTTGAGATCGACATTCCCGGTACGTTCAGTGTATATAATTCACTGACGGCGATCTCCGTGTGCCGTCATTTCAATGTACCGGTAGAGAAGATCAAAGACGCGCTTAAGAAAGCAAAAGTAAAAGGGCGTATCGAGATGATCAAGGTGTCAGATGAATTTACACTGATGATCGACTACGCGCACAATGCCATGAGTCT
>ERZ1643250.3651-NODE-3651-length-10357-cov-3.827412_pt1 | contig 10357 bp, 7 predicted proteins | sample MGYA00579262_ERZ1643250 | MGnify/ENA primary metagenome ERZ1643250 (study PRJEB29033, sample SAMEA4952265) | chicken gut metagenome | biome: Broiler Chicken; feature: Gastrointestinal Tract; material: Caecum | place: Ireland | collected 2018 | study: Broiler...
TTGAATACTTAAAGAGACAGGCTCTCCGTTTATAACACGGAAAGCCTGTTTCTATTGCATAATACTAGAGTGTACTTTTATTTCGCTATATTAAATTATCTAATTTTTACTACGAACGGGTTACTATACGCTATGCATTGGTTTCCATTTTTTATAATAAAGCATTGAATATAATGTGTACCACTATAAGATGTTTCTTCTTTTTTGCCACATAATATTCCGCCTCGATAAAGTTCTGCATGTCAAATCAAGTGTTCAAAAGAGTTTATAAAGAAAAATGACTTTGAGGCCTGGTTAATTGCGCAAATGCAGGAGCACGTCACCTATCTTATACTTGTCTATCTGTGCAATCCCGAATTATCTGAAGAAGAGATCAAAAAATACGCAGCCTCGGGGGTTGAATTTGGTAAATCTTCAATAGAAAATCTTGAACTGTTATCGGCATGCGAAGAAGATAAAATGTACGCATATTTGTTACTCAGCTATGCATATAAAAATATGAGTACTTTTTACTCGCATTTGAATAATACTGACGAAGTTGAAAAAAATCAAAGAAAATCTTTTAAACTTCGCAAAGAATTATTTTCATATACCAGTAAAATATCTACGATAAGACCTTCGCTCAAAGATTATATTGCGCTTGAATATTTATTGCAGGCGATAGAAAAAGTTAAAGTTTGCGAAGATAAGTATGAAAGGGTGGATTACATATTGGAAATAAAAGAGTATATAGAAAAACGTGGCAGGCTTGAAAGGAACAGAAATTATATGCTCAATATGCTTGTAGATGAATATAACCAACTTAAAGATGATGAATAAATATTGATTGTTGTTGAAGATGGTTTAAATAAAGTAAACCTTAAAACAAAGAAAAGTAAAACCTTAATGGTGTTAATAATATAGCGATGAGCCCGGTAATTTGCCGGGCTCATCGCTATAAAGAGTTAGTGTTTCTTTTCTGGGTCTAAACTATCTGTGGCAACCGACGACGTGTATGTCGTCAAACATCGTCAGTCCGTGCTCTTTGGCAATTTCAAGTGCTTGCGCGGTATGGCTCTTTTCTGCGGCGGAGTCGTCATCCGACTCTTTGTCCCATACAACAATTACTTTGTCGCACTTTTTCATTAGATATCTCATTGCCGCATCATAACTTCCGTCGGGTGAACTTATTACCTTGCAGACAACCGTCTGGGCAAGCAAGTGTCTCAATCGCAATTCATCTTCCTCGGAGTACGGCCGCCCCTGGGCAAGGCAATCGCTGCGGACCGTATCTATGTATTTTTCGTATTGCACGGGCAGAACGGCCTTGGTCGTTATGCCCATTTCATTTGCACATTCGGCAATCTGGTCGGCGCCGTAGGCAAAACAAGTGCGCACTATTACGCGGTTGTCGCGGCTGTACCTTTTCAGTAGTTGTTTGATTTTCTCCTTTAGTTTGTCCTTCTCGTCCGTAAAGAACCGGTGTCCGATGCCCGTTATTTCAATGTCGGGCTTCCTTCCCGTACGGTAATTGTAAATTCTTATGTTATGTCCGAACTTTTTGAGGAAGGGTATGATGTTGTTTACCATCAACTCGTCCTTGGCCTGTTCTTCGGGCGTCAGCACTTCATACGGCACTATGTCCTTATGTATTTTCTTGGAATTGCGCTCGGCGTTAGAGCTGTAATCGGTGCCGTACTTCCAGCCCATGTTCAGCTTTTCCTTTACCCAGCGCACGTGTTCTTCCCTGCATAAGAAGCCGAGGTTATCCGAACCGCTTATGCCGTAGTCCGAAGACCTGAAATCTGTAATGACGGGATAGTCCAGATCTTTGCTGCTGAAAAAGCAGTTAATCAGTTCAAGCTTGGTTGCATACGATTTTGCCTGCTCTATGTTGGAAATCTTGAATTCGAGCGACAGGCTGTCAAACTCGTCGGAGAGCGCTTTGCGCGTATCGTCTGCCGAACTTCCAACCAATTTGCAGTAGCTTGCATGTATAGCTCTTGCAAAGTCGCACAGATTTATAAAATTATTTTCTGAGGCGTAGAGCCTGTTTCTCTTTGCCTTGGGGGCTATTTTGGGCGTGACTTTAAGTTTAAGGTCGCTTTTGAGTATGCCGCCTTCGCCGATAATTTTATTCACAAACCGTCCCGTCTGTGCGTCGTCGAAATGCTTATTTATTCTCTCAAGCCCCGTGACGTAGTCAAATGCGGTGCAACTTTCAAATATGTAATCGGCATTTATGAAGTTATCGCCCATTTCAAGTTTTATGTCCCAGGCGATGGGGTCAAGTTTGCTCTCCTTGCCGTATGCCTGCCTGTCCCAGTTCTGCAGTTCATCGCAGAGCATCAGAAGGTATGCCAAGGGGTGATTATGAGGGGATACGGGGTACCTGTTTTTATATTCATGCTGGGAGAGGCTGTTATGCAGCAAAATCGCCGTAAGGACGTCAAGTTTATCTAGGGTAAGTTCGACCTCGCTGAGCGCCAGCAGTTGTTTTGTCAGAATTATTGCGCTGAAATATCCGTGGTCCATGAATGCGGGCTGCCTTAGAGTACGTTCTCTCAGGCGAGAACATAATTCCTCTTCATCGTATCCCAGCCTGAGATGCAGACCGTATGCAAACAGCTGATTGAACGTCTCAAACTTTCTGTCGGTTTTGAGCGCATGGCAAAGCCGTCCGATGTCGGCGTCGGATATCTTTATGAGTTCGTCATAGTTTCCGAACGAGACATACGGACTGAACGGAGCCGATTTTCCCCACAGGTCGGAAGTGTATGTCTTAATCTGTTCGTGCGCGAGCTGAAAGGGATAGCCTATGTCGTGAAAGAGCGAAGCCATTCCCCATAGATACATGAAATGCCGACGTGAATTGTTGTCGTCGGGCAGCGAATAGAACGAAAGGAAATCAGAGCGGAAAGTGCTGTCGTTGGCATATATTGCCAAGCCAATTGCAAATACGTATGCCGAGTGCGAGTAGTGGTCGCGGTGTTTTGCGAGCAGCTCTCCGGAGTGGTATTCGTGATCGGAAAGCAATTCGAGCAGCTTTTGGGTGTTGCCGTATCCCTTGCCGAACAGCTTGAAAATTTCGCTGAAACAGAAATATACGCAGAACGCGTCGCTCTTGTCTCCGCTGGAGAGAAACTGCGACAGCACCTTTCGGAAACACTGTTTATCGCTTTCTGCATATTCGTCTGAATAAAGCGGCGTAAAGTCTAAATCGTCAAAGAATTTGTCTGCATAGCAGGATAATGTTTTCATTAGAGTTTCTCCGATATCTTATACTGCAATTATAACAAATTTATTGTCGTTTTGCAATAGGCAAATTGAGTTTGGCGTCTGGCAGTTTTGTCTGTTTTACTATTGACGATTTTGACCTTTTGTGGTATATTTATGTCAATAAATGTCGTTAATGTGAGGGCATAGTGGAGACAGAATACAGAATTTTGGACGGTAATGATATGACTGACAGACAGCTATTGCAGGCGGCTGCGCTCGACCATAAGGTTTATCCTCGGGAATATTGGCTGGAAGAGCAAACAGTTCTGGGATATCTGCATGCCCGTCCTGAAATTTATACTTATGCCGTCATAGGGGACAACCTTATAGGTTACCTGAATATGAGTTGCATAGACAGGAAAAGTTATATGACTTTGCTTGACGGAGAGGAGAATGATCTTTGCATAGACGCCTCTAATATTCTTTATCCCGAGGCAGGGCGGGATAATTACCTCTACTTTTCGTCTATAGTTGTAGACCCTGACCACAGGAAAGCCGGCATAGCGGGAAGTTTATTTTCGCGTTTCGGAGAAAAGCTCACTTATTTGAGGAGAAAAGGAATATATTTTACCGATGTCATAGCCGACGCTATAAGCATACACGGCGAGAAATTATGTCTTTCTTTCGGCATGAAACTTGAAAAAGTGACATCATACGGAGGCAAGTTATTCAGATATCCCATGGCAACAGGGGAGCCGAACAAGGCTCTTGATTTGTCTATAAAAAATTTACGTGGAGGGAACAATGGACAAGCTCTATAAATACGACCTTTTCATATCTTATGCAACAAAAAACGCTGACATAGCAAAATATGTCGTTGACAAGATAGAGAGGCGGGGAAGAACCTGTTTTATTGCTCCTCGCGATATCAATTCAGGAGCTGACTATGCTTCCGAGATAGTCAAGGGAATAAGCAATTCCCTGGCGGTACTATTAATCTTCTCAAGCGAATCTGACAAATCCGCTTATGTATTGAGGGAAGTCAACTCGGCAGTATCGCGCAATAAGACAATAATTCCGCTCAGAATAGAAAACTTTCTTCCGTCTGAGGCAATGGAATTCTATCTGGGGCCAACGCATTGGCTTGATGCGTTTCCTCAGGTGCTCGATACTCATCTGGACAGCATATTTGTCATCCTTTCGGGATTGTCGGCTCCGTCTGGCGAAGCAGTCGGCGGACAGATGCGTTTTTCTGGCATTCATACTGTGGATATGGGCGACTTATTTGAGGCGGGCTGGACAAAAAAACAGATTACTTTGAGAGAGATAGAACTCGACTATCTCTGTGTACCGCCCGACAAATACGTAATGAACGATATGACCGAGGGGGTACTTGAAGATTGGGTAGACAGTGTTCAGGAAACTGCCGATGTTTCCTGCGCAATCGTCAAAGATGATCAGATGATAGGATATTGCGATATTTATCCCGTTGAAAACAGTGATTTCGATGTGCTCAAATCCGGGCAGTCGATGATAAAGGCAGATATGATAGCGCTATATTCGTTCGGCGGACAGTTTGACGCTTACATTGCAATGATATCGATAGATCCCGATTATTCGTCGCAGGATATGTATATGCGCATTTTTGACTGGATATTTTTAAAGCTTTCAAAGTGGAAGGAGGAAGACATATCCGTCAACCGCATAGGCGTTTCAGTATATCAGCCACTGTTGGAAAAGTTTGTAAAATCTTTCGGGTTCGAGTATGCCTGTACAAATCCCGCAGGGGGTAAGGTATACGTGACGGAAATGGATAAGCTTATAGCTAATGCTCTGTACCGCAAGAGGATGAAGTGCGTCTGAGGTATTTAGGTAGAGTGGTATGATTGAGGAAGGGAAAATACCCGTAATAGTCGGCGTTACGGGGCACAGAAATATTGCCGCAGAAGACAGGGATGAGCTGAAGAAACAGATTACGGCGGCTCTCGGAGAAATAAAGAGGGCATGTACTCCTGACAAAGGAGAGGACACGCCCGTTGTCATGCTTAATGCCTTTGCCCAGGGCGCGGATATGCTGTGTGCCGAAGCAGCGTTCGACATGGGCATAGATGTATATGCCGTGCTGCCGTGCAGGCAGGACGAATATATAGATAGCTTTACCGAAGTTTCCGACAGGGAAAAATTGTATGCATACCTCGAAAGGGCAAAGAGGGTAATCATAGCCCCCGATTTCGAGGGTAACAGCGAATGGCTCGGCAAAGAATTTCATATGAGCGGGAGAGATTATGAATACCGCCAGACAGGCATCTATATTGCCGAGTATTCGCATCTTCTCATCGCACTGTGGGATGGCAAGTCTCCAAAAGAAAAGTTCGGATGCGGCACGGCAGAGGTAATCAAATTCGCGCTCGAGCATGAATTTCTGGACGATGACCGCGTATTCAGTCCGGGGACAATGAACGACAGCGCCGTTCTCTGGATAAATGCACGCAGGACGGGCGGAGATAAACAGGACATAACCAGGCGTTGGCTTGTGAGCAGTTTCGCAAATGAATGCGGAGCAAAGCCGTACGGCGACTATTGCGTGTGCGATGCTATGCCTCAATATCTCTCGGACATAATCGCTTCGACGGTAAAATACAACAGTCAAACGGTGCAAAATGCCCGGGGCAGACTGTGGGAAAGGGAGGAAGAGCTCGACGAGTACCGCAGAAATTTAAGCCGTCATTATGCCAAGGCGGACAGTCTCTCCTTTGACGGCAATCAGAAGTATTATAATCTGTTCATTCTGCTGATTGCGATAGTCGGCACGTTTGTGGCGTTTTCGTTTATGCTGTATGACGACGCCTCGCTCACGTTTATGATATTGCCCTGCATTCTCGCTGTGGGCGGTCTCATATGGATAATACGGCGCGGAAGCAGCAGGGGATATCACGAAAAGTACATAGAATACAGGGCGGTTGCCGAAGCGTTCAGGATACAATTCTATATGTCCCTGTGTCTTATGGAAAGGCAGATTCTCTCAAACGTTTGCAGACTGTATTCCTGGACGCAAAAGGTCAATTCTGTGTGGATATATAAGGCGCTGCAGGCGGTGGCGGTGATAAGCGATGTAGAACCGCCCGAAATTGATGCGTCTCGCATAATGAGTGTATGGATAGGTAACAGCAAAACGCCGCAGGGGCAGCTGAAGTATCATGAGGAGAAACTGGTAAGGAATAGGGAAAAGGCGGCAAAATACACGCGAATATCGAAGGCGCTCACAATTGTCACGGTAGGAGTTTATGCCGTTATATTCATTATGGAGGCGATCGGGCACATTCTCGGTGCGTTTGGCGTTTCCTGGTTTTGGGACGACATATTCTTCGGCGGCGTTTCCTGGAGAAGCGTCGGCGTGATACTTATGGGAACGGCAACGGCGGCATCGCTGCTGTTTTCCAGCTATTTCGGTAAGCTGAGCTTTGACAGGAAGGCTGATGATAACCGCAAGATGAGCATGTTTTACGCCTCGGCATGGGCAAGGTGGCAGGAGGCAAAGATGCGCCCTTCCGTTGAGACGAATAAATTCATAAAGGAAATCGCGCGTGAGGAAATAGTCGAAAATGGCATATGGTGCTCGTATGTAAAGGATAACAGCCTGGAAATCAATATTTAATTTTCAGAAAATTGCTTTAAATACATTAAATGCGGAGGATATATGTTTCTTGCAACGGGAATTATATTGTTAATAATATCGCTTGTCATAATCTGTGCAATAGCCTTCACCACGGCGCGCAAGATTAAGATTAGGGGCGAGATTGTCATTTCGAAAAAGAATCTCATATATCTCGTTCCGACATATCTGCTCATATATTTTCTGCATATGTCGGCGTGGCTCTATAACGGTAACAGTCTTGACTTTTTCAGCGGCTTTTCGCTTTTAGGCTCCGCGCTGGAGGTAATAACCAAGTTCAAGGTGGACACGTCCCTAGTACTTCCCGTATGTGAAGCCTATCCGGTATACTATGTTGATTTCGTGCTTGCGTATGTCGCCGGCGGTGCATCGGTAATTCTAAGCGTGGCAAGTTTTTTCAGTCCTCGCATACGCAATTACTTTTCAAGATTAAGATATCTGCGCCGCGGCTGTGACATTGTCATTGGTTATTCCGAAGGCTCTATGAGGTATCTCAAAAACAATAAAGGCTGCATTTTGCTCGCCCCGTCAATGGCGCGCAACACGTATGCGGACCTCATAAGAAGCGGCTTTACCGTCATGACGTGTCCGCTCGGCTCATTGAACAGATTTTTGAAGGACGTACCGTACAATCTCATACTTTTCCGCGACGGCAAGATATCCTATTCGGACGTGACAGACCAGTTCATAGCCATCAAAAAAAGCGGCCGCAAAGTCGCTTTGAATATGGAGGCGGAGCTGAACGAAGTCAAAATAATCAAGGAAAAACTCATTGCCGAGGCGGACAAGCAGGTAGCGGCATATATCAACTGTTTCAGCAGGCATGAAATTGTCGCAAGGCAATTCGTACGCCAATATCCCATAACTAAATATATTCCCCGTCATTTTTTCAACGATAATTGCACTCTGAAACATGACAAGGAAATAAATGTCGTATTCATAGGCTTCGGCAAAATGAACTATCAGCTCTTCAGAATGTGTTGCATGCAGTTTCAGTTTGCCGTGCATGAGGGGGACAGACTGGCGTCAAAGCCTGTCAACTATTATATCTACGATAACCGCGACCAGGCGCTGCACAACGAGTTCCTGTCGCGCATAACGTATGAGTTCGACGAGGATTTCAAGGATTGCGATTTTCCCAAGCCGGACAGAATATGCCGCATAGCCGAGGTCAGACAGACGGACATCAATTCGGTGGAGGCGCGCAGAAAGTTCTGCGAGGTGGCAAACGGCAATTCCTTTACCTATTTCATCATATCCTTAAATGCGGATCTGGAAGATGCCGCCTATGCACAGACGTTGAAGCGCATGCTTCCCGACAATGCCGCATATCGCATATTCGTCAGGAATAAGAGCAATGCGGAAAGATTGTGCGACGACGGCATAATATATTTCGGCGAAGAGGGGCAGATATACACTCACGGGTGCATAGTGAACGACGATTTGTCCGAACTTGCGCTACGCATAAATATGCTGTACGACAGCGTAGGAAACCCTCCCGAATGGTTGCGTAAAATAAGAGAACTTCCTCCCGAGCGCCAGGCGGAGGAGTTGGACAGATGCCTTAAAGACGAGAGGAATATTGAGCTCATGCGGGTCAACTGGGAAAGCCGCCCGATGATAGAGCAGGCGTCTAACCTGTATCACGCGCTCAGCCTTCCTTTTAAGCTCAATTTGCTCGGTTTCGATATGGTAAAGCGGAGCGGCAAGGACGACAGGGGAATATCCGAAGAGCAGTTCGACATCCGCTATATAAATACGGGTAAGGCGGACGACTATGCAGATCCCGAGTTCTTTTTCGGCACGCAATCGTCAAACGTGTTGGCGTTCATAGAACATTCGCGCTGGAATGCGCTTTATATTCTCTATGACTATAAGCAGATGAGGAAGAAGGACATAGTAGCAAAAGAAGTTAAAGATAATGACGGCAATGTGCGCATAACTGCGCCGCATAAGGATGCCGCGCGCAAGCGGCATGCCTGCATTACGACATATTACGGGCTGAAAAAATTGATTTCTTACAAGTTTAAGGTCATGTACGGTGGAGAGGACATCTCAAAAGTTCCCCCTTCGGATAAGCGGCTGCGCGAACTGTATAACATATATCGTTATGACTATATGGACCTCGACTGCATATATCGTGAGATTACTTCAATCGGATATAAAATAGTAGACAATCAGACACGGCAGATTTAAGTTATGGAAGAAGAAAAGATTTTTTTGAGTTATCATTCGAGCAAAGTCGAACTTGTCGAACATCTTGCAAAATATCTCGAGCGCAACGGCATAAAGTCGTGGTATGCCGCCCGCGATATCCGTTCGGGCGAGGAATGGGACGAGTCCATTCATTCCGCCATAAGGGATTGTACCGCCGTCGTTTTGCTGTTCTGTTCTCAGGCAGACGCCAGCGTTCAGGTCAAAAGGGAAATGTCCCTTGCCGACAAGTACAAAAAACCTGTTTTCTGGGTGAGGGTGGAACGGGTTGAGCCCAATAATCTCAGCTATTTTTTAAGCGCTACGCAGTGGCTTGACTGGATGGATATGCGCGATATTACTCTTGAAAAGCTCGTGCAGGACATAAAGAGCGTCAAGAACGGAGGGGAGGTTGCCCAAGACAATTCCTCTCCGACCGATGATATGACCGCCTTCCAGCACGCCAAAAAGCACGGCAACTGGGCGAAGGGAGTAATAGCGTTGGACAGCGTGCGCGATATCGCGGAATGTGCCGCCAGGGTATATTTCTGTTTGGGTAACAAATTTCCGGATGGGTCACTCGTGTTGCCGACGGGCAGAAGCGCCACTCAACTGTTCAGGGCAATGATTAGAATTGTGGGAGAATATGACGGTTGTCCGTTCGGCGAAGCTCACCTCATTTCCGATACCGAAACTTTCGGAGTGTGGAGCGGACACGAGACAAGCCGCACTCGTCACATAAACGAAATGCTCATCGAGCCTCTTCAGGAGATGGGCAAAGCGCCTCAAAAGAGCCAACTGCATCTGCTTTCGGGTATATATACGGACAGCGACCCCGTCAAAAATGCCCAGAAAGTAATAAGGATGTATCCTCCCGTAGTACACGCGGTCTCCGTATCTCCTCTCGGTGAAATACTTGCCTATGAGGTCGGTACATACAACGATACTGGAAGTAGGCGAACATAGCAAGAAGTACATAGACCCCAATCAGCCGTCAAAATCAATAATAACCATAGGAATGGGGACGGCGCTTTCGGCAGATGTGCTTCTAATACTGGCGTTTGACTTGCAAAAGGCAGGTATACTTCACAGACTGTTCAACGGAACCATAACGGCAGGCATTCCTGCTACCATTTTAAGAAATCATCCCAACGCATATGTGCTCACAACCAGGGCGGTTGCAAAGGAGGCGGAAATAGAAGATTATGTTTCAGACCGCAAGGATGCAAAGGAGGCGGCAGAGTGGATAATTTCAAATTGACAAGGCCTTCCTTGGTTTTCGACTTCGACGGA
>ERZ1643250.3652-NODE-3652-length-10356-cov-11.814872_pt1 | contig 10356 bp, 10 predicted proteins | sample MGYA00579262_ERZ1643250 | MGnify/ENA primary metagenome ERZ1643250 (study PRJEB29033, sample SAMEA4952265) | chicken gut metagenome | biome: Broiler Chicken; feature: Gastrointestinal Tract; material: Caecum | place: Ireland | collected 2018 | study: Broiler...
TGCGGTCCGGAACGAAAGCAGTGATCCGGAGAAGAGACGGAACGTCGTTCCGGGAATTTGCTCTTTTTGTCCATGACTTTGCAAATCTGTTTGACAAGGACGGAAACCCGCTGAATCCGCCGGCTGTTCCCGGAGGTCATGATGATCCGGCTGATAGACGGGGCGCATGAGGAGCAGCATGTATTTAATATAACAGGAATGTCGTGGAGAAAAGAGCCGGCGGACGAACGGTCTCCATTGGCCGCTTCGCAGACAACCGGTGTTTCGGAGGCATTTAATCTGAATATCAAAGAGCCGTATCAGCCGGGGGATTATCTGTACCGTTCGGGAAGTTTCGGATGGGATGTTGAATCAGGCATGTGGGGGATCTTCCGGGTGATGAAACAGTCTATCCGGTGCAGATGCAAAGAATTCTGCGGAAGAATATTAAAAGGCAGCAAATAAAGTGATGGCAGGCAGTCCGCAGGATTACCTGCCTTATTAGATTGGAAAATCACCCTGTCATTACCGGAAGAATTCCCTTGCCGCCCGGATCAGATATTCCGTATCTTTTACTCCGGCTGTCTCATAGGGCGAGTGCATGGCGAGCTGCGGAAGACCGATATCCACAGTGTTCAGCGCGACCTGAGTGTTCGATATATTTCCCAGTGTGGAGCCGCCCGCCATATCGGAGCGGTTGACAAAGGTCTGGACCGGCACGTCCGCTGTTTTGCAGATATCGCGGAACATGGCGGCAGACACCCCGTCTGTGCAATACTTCTGATTCGCGTTAAATTTGATAACGATGCCTCTGTTTAAGTAAGGGCGGTTTGACGGATCGGCCTTTTCTGTGTGGTTCGGGTGGACGGCATGGGCATTGTCCGCGGAGATCATCAGGCTGTCAGCAAGATGGATCAGGTAGCCTTCGCGGGTGAAGCCGAGGCAGTCATGGATCCGCGTTAATGTATCGTAGAGGAATGTGGAAGCGGCGCCCTGCTTTGTGCCGCTCCCCACTTCTTCGTTGTCAAGGACACAGTGTATCGCCATATATTCCTGCCTGTCTCCTGCGAGGAATCCTTTCAGCGAGGCAAATGCGCACTGCAGGTCATCCAGTCTGCCGCAGGAGATAAACTCTTCGGAAGCACCCCAGATGCTTGCTTTTTCTCTATTATAGAGGAAGAGGTCATGGCCCAGAATATCCTCTTCACTTACGCCGGCCGCTTCGGCGGCGGTCTTCATAAAAGTACCCTTGGCCGTCAGGTCGCCGTACAGGGGTAGCATATCTTTCTGTGCGTTGTACTTGTAACCGTTGTTTGCCTCACGGTTCATGTGGATGGCGAGATTCGGGATCAGTACAAGGTCACGGTCTATGTTCACCAGTCTGGATACGAAAGTTCCGGAATCCGGATCCTTGACGATCACGCGTCCTGCCACGGAGAGTGGGCGGTCAAACCAGGGAGCGCAGAGCATGCCGCCGTAACGTTCAACATTGAGACGGATATAGTGACTGTCTGTTTCAAGTTCGGGGTTCTCTTTTATCTTGAAAGTCGGAGAATCTCCGTGGCTTGCTATGATGCGCATCCCTTTAAATCCGTGTTCAGGTACGGTAAATGCGATGAGGGACGAGCTGTTGCGGGTGACGAAATATCTGCCGCCGGGCTGTACGTGCCATTTCCGGTTTTCCTGCAGCTGTTCAAAATGTTCCTCCGACAGGATATTTTTCATATTTTCTATTGCATGGAAGCAGGACGGGCTGCCTTCCAGAAATTGTGCAAGATCTTTTGAAACTGTATGATCCATGGTGATAAAATGCTCCTTTGTGTGAAATATTAACTCGTATTTTCAGAATATAATCTGCCTTCGGCCTTGTCAAGATAAAGCCGAACTGTTACTTTACAATCCCTGACGGCTTGCGTATACTGGAAACTATAAAGGAGCTGATCATATGAGGATATTGATAGCAGAGGATGAAAAGGATCTGAATCAGATCATAACGAACCGTCTGAAGTCAGAACATTACAGTGTGGATTCCTGTTTTGACGGGCAGGAGGCGCTGGAGTATCTGGAGAGCGCTGAGTATGACGCGGTGGTGCTGGATATCATGATGCCGGTGCTTGACGGACTGAGCGTATTGAAGAAAATGAGACGGAGAAACGACAGTACGCCGGTGATACTGCTGACGGCGAAAGACAGTATTGAAGACCGGGTGGCGGGACTTGACGCCGGGGCAAATGACTATCTGGTGAAGCCGTTTGCGTTCGAGGAGCTGCTGGCGCGGATACGGGTGCTTCTGCGAAAGCCGGCGGAGACTCCGAAGACCTGCTATAAAGTAGCTGACCTTGAGGTCCATATGGATACGCAGCAGGTAAGGCGGGGCGGTAAAGATATTAAACTGTCCGGCAAAGAATTTGCCCTGCTCCGGTATATGGTGCAGAATGAAGGAATCGTGCTCTCCAGAGACCGGCTTGAGCAGCATCTGTGGAACTTTGACTATGCGGGCGGATCGAATGTGATCGATGTCTATATCCGTTATCTTCGCAAGAAGATTGATGAAGGGCATGAACAGAAACTGATCCATACCGTGCGCGGCGCGGGATATGTACTCCGGGCGGAATCGTGACAGAGGGCAGCAGTACAGGATTATGAAAAAGATTTCACTGAAATTAAAACTTACACTATTATATACGTTTTTTATGGCGCTTCTGACATGCGCGTCACTGGCGATCCTTTTTTCGCTGAGTAATCGTGAGGTTCTGTCGTCTACACAGTCGAAGCTGGAGAACAGGGTGCAGGAGAGCGTGGAGTATATTGCCCTCAGGAACGGGGAGATCCGGATCGACTCGGACTTCTATTCGGTGGCCCGGGATGTATATTTGTCGCTATATGACAGCGACATGTATTTCCTGTACGGCAGAGTGCCTCATGGATTCAGTCAGCAGCCGGAACTGGCTGACGGCGAGATCCGGACGATACAGGACGGGAACCGGGAATGGTATGTGTATGATATGTCATACCGCCTGTCCGAGGAACGGACGGTCTATGTCAGGGGGATCACTTCGATCACCGATGCTGAAGAAAGCTTTACGGTCACTGTGCGGTTCGCGCTTATTATACTTCCTTTGATGGTACTGGCGACTGCCGTCATCGGTTATCGCTTTACAAGGCGGACGCTGGCTCCTGTGCGGCAGATCACGGATACCGTCCGGCAGATACGGGCGGACGCCGACCTCTCGCGCCGCATTGGTTTTGCAGATGAAGGCAATGACAAAGGAAAAGACCGTGATGAGATCTATGTCCTTGGAAAAACATTTGATGAAATGCTTGGAGAACTTGAGTCGGTATTCCGGAGGGAGCAGCAGTTTACATCAGATGCTTCCCATGAACTTAGGACACCGGTGAGCGTGATCCTCGCCCAGTGTGATGCGATGCTGGCAGAGGAAAACGCGTTTACGGAAGAACAGCGCAGCCAGCTTGTTCTTATTCAGCGGAAAGCGAAGGGGATGGCTGATATGATCTCGCAGCTTCTCTTCCTGTCGAGAGCAGATCAGGGCCGGCAGCCTCTCCATAAAGAACGGGTAAATGTGAGCGAACTTACGGAGATGATCGCGGAAGAACAGCAGATACTGGCCGATGCAGACGGAAGAGGGATACAGGTGGAGACAGAGATCACTCCGGATATATGGATGGAAGTTGACGAGACATTTTATATAAGGATGCTCGTGAACCTCCTCTCCAATGCCCTGCGTTACAGCGACAGAAACGGGAAGATTGAAGTGATTCTCGGGAAAAACGGGGATGAGATCACAGGAAGCGTGCGGGATCACGGAAAAGGAATTCCCGCGGACGCCCTGGCCCATATATGGGAGAGATTTTATCAGGCGGATGATTCAAGGACAGAAGAAAGCCATGCGGGGCTCGGCCTTTCTATGGTGAAATGGATCGCGGAGGCTCATGGCGGCAGCGTGTCGGTGGAGAGTACGGAAGGGGAAGGAAGCGTATTTTCGTTCCGTTTTCCGGTAGAAGGAAATAGCCCTGAAAAAAAATAAAAAAATGAGATACTTTAATCTTACTTTAATCTTTCTCATTTATAGTGGTATCAACAAAACAAATACAACAAAAAATAAATAAACCACTTTTGAAGGGAGAAAGAAAAATGAAGAGATTAACAGTAGCAGCAATTATTGCAGTAATGGCAGCGGGAGTATTTACAGGATGCGGAAACAGAGGGACAGCACAGATGAACAGTGCAACAGCAAACACAGCTGAAAGCCGGAACAGTGCCGCAGCAGACAGTGCGCAGAGTGATGACCATGATGACCAGAACGCAGCCGGAACGGCTGATCAGACTGGCAGCAATTCAGGCACTCAGGACATCGGAGAGGATGCAGCCCTTCAGGCAGCGCTTGAGGCGGCGGGCATCAGCGAAGCAGATGCTTCACGGGTCCGGGTATCCATGGACAGGGATGACGGAAGAGTTGTTTACGATGTAAGGTTCGATGTGGATCAGACAGAATATGATTACGAGGTTCTCGCATCTGACGGACAGATTGTAAGCTCTGATGTGGAACGGCGGGACGACGACGGCTATGACGATGATGACAGAAGCAGAGGAAGTAATGCGGATGTGGCGGTTAGCCGGGAGGAAGCAATCGATATCGCTCTGGCAAAAGTATCAGGGGCAACAGAGAATGATATCAGGATTGAACTGGATCACGACGACGGAAGATATAAATACGAAGGGGATATCATCTACGAGAGAGTAGAGTATGATTTTGAAATCGATGCGAATAGCGGAGATATCCTGGAGTGGAGTGAGGAGAGAGACTGACAAAAAATAAGCAGAAAAGGAGCCGGCATGATCGAAATGCCGGCTTTTTGCTTGACGAATAGGATGTACTCTGGTATAATTTTTTGAGTGCAGAAATAAAATAATAATATATGGCGCAGTAGCCAAGTGGTAAGGCGTGGGTCTGCAACACCCTGATTCACCGGTTCAAATCCGGTCTGCGCCTCTTGTCAGAATAGGGAGAAATGCTGAAAAACAGTGTTTCTCTCTTTTTTGTGTGTTTGAACGCCATGACAGACTGGAATACGCAATATCCTCATTTGGTGAATGCCTGCCAAATTGTTGCCTTTCTCTGCTGAATGGTGACAGTTCAGCCCGCGCCATTCGCAAAGTCGCACCGGCGTGCTAACTGCGGTTACGCCGAACAATTTCCCGTGAGAAAATCGGGTGACTCCGGGTCTGCAGTATGCTAAAATAGTAACTGTCTAAGAAAATGAGAATGGAGGGAAACTATGTTTGATCCAAACAGCACATTTTTATTTATCCTTGCCGGGCTGGTTATCCTTTTTGTGATCGCCCAGTCCGTATTCTTCCTTGTCAGGGCGTACCGGAGAGGAAAAGCGCTCGGCATGGATATGAAGCAGATCAGAAAGACGATTCTTTCTACTGCGGTCTTTACTTTTGCTCCGGCGGTATCGATCCTGCTGGGAGTCATCACGCTTTCTAAATTTCTGGGGCTGCCGCTTCCGTGGCTGCGGCTGAGCGTCATCGGCGCCATTACCTATGAACTGCCGGCAGCGACTACAACGGCAAATGCACTGGGAATCACGGCATTATCCGAGACGATTACAGATCCTCAGGTCTATACTGCGATCGCGTGGGTCATGACACTGGGGATTTTTCCGGGGCTGATATGGGTGCCGCTTTTTATTAAGAAGATACAAGGCGGTCTCATGAAGATCAAGAATAAGGACAGCAAATGGGGCGATATCCTGATGACGGCCCTGTTTCTTGGTATGATCTCTGCGTTCCTCGGGATGGTATTTGCGGATATCCGGTCAGGGCTTGCCGGATGGATTCCGATCTTCGTCCTGCTGTTTTCGGCATTTGTTATGGGAATTTGCGGACTTTTAGTGAAGAAATGCGGCATGAAGTGGCTGGAAAACTATGCGCTTCCCATCAGTATGCTGTGCGCGATGGCGTTTGCAGTCGTGATCACTCCGCTGATCGTGTGAGCTTGAAGGAGGAATGAAAAAAATGAAAGAAAAAAATACAAAGATATCAAATCCTGCAGGCGGGCGCAGCTATGAAGATATGACCCACCTGTATGGAAGGATCTGGATCCTGAGTGCTCTCGGCATGATCTTTGCCTATCCGATCGTGACATGTATTTACTATGATGCATGGCCGGGGATCGTTCCTGTGATCAAGGGACTGATCGGCGTTGCCCCGATCTTCTGGACAGTAGGTCTTATTGAGGTGCTGACGTTCGTGCCCATGCTGGGAACAGCAGGCTCCTATCTTGCATTTGTCACAGGAAATCTGACCAATCTGAAAGTGCCGGCAGCACTGACAGCCATGGAAAATGCGCGGGTGAAGCCGGGAACAGAGGAAGGTGAAGTGATTTCCACGATCGCGGTGGCTACGTCCTCTATTGTAACGACCGTGATCATCGCCGTCGGAGTAGCTCTGCTTGTGCCGCTGACCCCGATCCTGAACTCCCCGACCCTCAAACCTGCTTTCGATAATATATTGCCGGCACTGTTCGGAGGACTTGCGGTAGTGTATGTGAGTAAGAACTGGAAAATCTCGATTGCGCCGCTTGTATTTATGGTGGTGCTCTTCCTCTGTGTTCCATCCCTGTCAGGCTCGGTGGGGGTTCTTGTGCCTGTAGGCGCGATCATCGCTATTGGGGCGGCAAGGATTTTGTATAACAAAGGAAAACTGTGAAAGGAGTTGTAACAACGTGATCGTATTATATATCGTGCTTGCAGTTATAGTGATTTTCCTCGCAGTGCTACTGATCCGCGCGGCGCTGTTCCGGCCTCATCCGGAGCTGATCCCATCGGGAGAGAAGGTGGAGCTTGACGTGAAGAAGATCGTTAACGATATGGTGGAGATGATCCGCTGCAAAACTGTCTCTTATAATGATGTAAGTCTGATCGATCAAGAGGAGTTCAGAAAATTTCAGGACCTCCTCCCAAAGCTTTATCCGAAGGTGCATGAGACCTGCCCGCGGGAATTCGTGGGAGTGAACGGTATGATGTACCACTGGAAAGGAAAGAAACCGGAAGATCCGGTCGTCCTGATGGCCCATTATGATGTGGTCCCGGTGGAAGAGGCGCTGTGGGATAAGCCGGCTTTTGAAGGGATTGTGGAGGACGGAGTGATCTGGGGACGGGGAACTCTTGATACGAAAGGGACATTCTGCGGCATCATGGAAGCCGCGGAGAAGCTGATCACAGAAGGCTTCGTGCCGGAGCATGATATCTATCTGGCGTTTTCGGGACAGGAGGAGATCAACGGACCGTCCTGTCCGGCGATTGTGGACCTGTTCGAGGAGAGAGGGATACGGCCGGCTCTCGTCGTTGACGAGGGCGGCGCGGTTGTGGAAAATGTATTTCCGGGAGTTAACCGGGAATGTGCCCTGATCGGTATTGCCGAGAAAGGTCTTACCAATATTGAATTCAAGGCAAAGAGCGGAGGAGGGCATGCTTCTATGCCGCCGGTACACACGATCGTGGGAGAACTGGCGCAGGCGGTCGTCGATGTGGAGAACCATCCGTTTCCGAGACAGCTTACCAAGCCGGTACGGGAGATGCTGGATATACTTGGGAGACATTCCGGATTCGCTTATAAGATACTTTTTGCGAACCTGTGGTGTCTGGAGCCGTTATTCGACAGAGTATGCCGGGCGTCCGGCGGTGAACTCAATGCGATGATGCGCACCACCTGTGCCGTGACGAAAATGCAGGGAGGTAAGGCATTCAATGTGATCCCGCCCGCGGCTTCCGTAGGGATGAACCTGCGTCTTCTGGGGAAAGATACTGTAGGATCAGCCAAAGCATATCTTGAAAAGACGATCAATAACCCGGACATTGAAGTATCAGTTTTCGAGGGCCGGAATCCGTCGGCTGAGTCAGATACGGACTGCGCGGAATACACAAGACTGTGCCAGGCTGTCAAAGATACATGGACGGATGCTATCGTTTCTCCGTATCTTATGATGGCGTGCAGCGATTCATGGCATTACTGCCGGATTACGGACAGAGTGTATAAGTTCTCTGCAATGAAGCTGTCGAAAGAAGAGAGAGGAATGATCCATGGAAATAATGAAAGAGTTCCGATTGCGACACTGGTGAAGACGGTAGAATTTTATGTGCGGCTGATGAAAATGTGCTGATATGGAAAGAAAATTAATTTTTTTAATGTTCCTTTAATCTTTTTCATGTATAATGCAGTTACGTGAAGAAAGGAGGAGCGGTTGATGGGAAAAAAGTATCTGATAATCCTTGTGGGATTTATATTAACATTTGCATTGCTGACCGGATGCGGGATGACCCGTACAGTTCAGCGGACACAGACATCTGATGACAGCAGTACACAGCGGGAAGAAGAGCTTCAGGCGGAAATTGATGCGCTTCAGAAGGAAATCGATGATCTGAAGGGCAGCCAGGGAAGTCAGGATCAGCAGAATACCGATCCGGCAGATGACGGGCAGGCGGCGGACAGCGGGAACGGTACACAAAGTTCTTCCGGAAATACCGGCAGCACATCCGGCGTGGCAGTCACACTGGAGGAAGCGCAGAATATTGCGCTTGAGAGAGTGCCGGGGGCCTCGGCACAGAATATATCGATTGAGCTCGATGAGGACGACGGCTGGTATATATATGAAGGGGACATCGTGTATGACGGCATGGAGTATGAATTCGAGATTGATGCGAACACAGGGAATATCCTGAAATGGGAAGAAGAAAGATGGTAATGGAAGAAAATATGCAGATATGAGCAGGATTTCAGCGCCGGACGGCCGGCGCTGAAATCTTTTGTTTACGCCGCGGATTTCCGGTGTTATACTAATGTGTGAATATTGCGATAAGGAGTTTTTGAAATGGAACTTACAACGATTCGGGAGTTATTTAAGAACAGAGACGAATACCTTGATAAAAAGGTCACGGTCGGCGGATGGGTCCGCAGTCTCCGTGATTCTAAGACGTTCGGCTTCATCGTGGTGAACGACGGCTCTTATTTTCAGCCGCTTCAGGTTGTCTACCATGACAAGATGGAGAATTTTGCGGAAATCTCCAAGTTGAACGTGGGAGCAGCGATCATCGTGACCGGTACATTGGTGGCTACACCGCAGGCAAAGCAGCCTTTTGAGATCCAGGCGGATGAAGTGCGGGTTGAAGGAGCGTCTGCGCCTGATTATCCGCTTCAGAAGAAGCGCCACAGCTTTGAATATCTGAGGACAATCTCGCATCTGCGTCCGAGGACGAATACATTTCAGGCGGTATTCCGTGTACGTTCACTGGCGGCATATGCGATCCACAAGTTTTTCCAGGAGAGAGGATTTGTCTATGTACACACCCCGCTGATCACAGGAAGTGACTGCGAAGGGGCCGGCGAGATGTTCCGCGTGACTACGCTGGATATGGAAAATGTGCCGAAGAACGAGGACGGCACAGTGGATTATACAAAGGATTTCTTTGGGAAAGAGACAAGCCTTACGGTCAGCGGACAGCTGAACGGCGAGACTTACGCCCAGGCTTTCCGCAGCATTTATACGTTTGGCCCTACATTCCGCGCGGAAAATTCTAACACAACGCGCCATGCGGCGGAGTTCTGGATGATCGAGCCGGAGATCGCGTTCGCGGATCTGGAGGATGATATGGACCTGGCTGAGGATATGCTGAAATATATCATCAGCTATGTGCTGGAAAATGCGCCGGAAGAGATGAATTTCTTCAATTCATTTGTGGATAAAGGGCTTCTGGAGAGACTTCACAATGTGGCAAATTCTGATTTTGCACGTATCACTTATACAGAAGCGATCGAACTTCTCGAGAAGAACAACGATAAATTCGAGTATAAAGTATCATGGGGATGCGACCTTCAGACAGAGCATGAGAGATACCTCACCGAACAGATCTATAAACGTCCGGTATTTGTGACAGATTATCCGAAGGAGATCAAGGCATTCTATATGAAGCAGAACGACGACGGGAAGACTGTGGCAGCCGTAGACTGTCTTGTGCCGGGAATCGGCGAGATCATCGGCGGAAGCCAGAGGGAGGATGATCATGACAAACTCCTGACCCGTATGAGAGAGCTGGGACTCAAGGAAGAGGACTACGGCTTCTATCTGGATCTGAGAAAATACGGTTCTACAAGACACGCAGGATTCGGCCTCGGATTTGAGAGATGCGTGATGTACCTGACAGGTATGTCTAACATCCGTGACGTGATCCCGTTCCCGAGAACAGTAAACAACTGCGAGCTGTAAAAATGAAATAAAAATGTAATGTTACAGACAGGCAAGGGCGCAGAGTGGCCGGCAGATATGATCACCGGTATGCGCCCTCTTGTTTTTT
>ERZ1643250.3654-NODE-3654-length-10353-cov-5.105263_pt1 | contig 10353 bp, 10 predicted proteins | sample MGYA00579262_ERZ1643250 | MGnify/ENA primary metagenome ERZ1643250 (study PRJEB29033, sample SAMEA4952265) | chicken gut metagenome | biome: Broiler Chicken; feature: Gastrointestinal Tract; material: Caecum | place: Ireland | collected 2018 | study: Broiler...
TTTCCTTCAGCCTTTCTTTATAGGCAGCCGTCTCCTGCCTGCTGACAGGGCGGTCTGACAGCCAGGACCGGAAAGCCCGGAGATCTCTCATGTATTTTTCTATGGTGTTCCGGCTTTTCTCCTCCTCTTCCAGATACGCTCTGTAGCGCAGCAGCATGGCTTCCGTTATAATTCGTTCTTCCATTTTGATCAATACCTCCTGCTTTTTTATTCTTCGTCCTTCTCATTTTGCTGCTATGATTCCCTTTTCATACCTGTTTGATTTTATATGCTCCATTACTGCCGCTTTTCAGCCTTCTTTCCCGGTCCTTCCGGCCCCGCATGACGCATAATGTCTGTCAATGTCTTTTTACAGTTATATCCTTGATATTACGTTTTAAGCAGTTTATAATATCCGCATAAAACGAATTCATTTAACGGAAATCTTCGAATCTGAAGTCACATCACAGCCGCACTGCTCTTCACGTTTCGCTTGTCTGTACCAAATTCACGCCAAAGAAAGGAGGAGAATCCATGCAGCAGAAGCCTGCATTTCATCCGGATACCTGCTGTCTTCTGCACGCCGAAGCCCATGATCTGGGACTGGCGGAAGGGAAGGCCGAATGTATCCTGGAAACTTTATCTGATTATGGCAGAATTCCTCTGGGAGTTCAGGAAAAAATTCTGAAACAAAAAAGCTCTTTTCAGCTAAAGCGCTGGTTTCTTCTGGCCCGTCAGGTTCAAACTGTCGAGCAATTCATCAATCGGATGTAGAGCCGGAAACATATGCCTTTTTTCTTCTGTTCTTATTATTCTAATTTCTTTTTTCTGTTTTTTCTGTTACAACATAGGAAGGGTATTTTTTGCGGAGCATTTTCCCTGCAGGCTGTCTGAGACATCAGACTGCCAATGATAAACAGGTCATTCCAAAGACCTGCAAAAAATACAGCAGGGCCCCTGTGCTCCGGCAGATATCTTCCGCCTGGCACCGGTCCCTGCTGCTTTCAGCTTTCCCTATTCTGGATTGTTCTTTTCTTTTCCTCTCTGTCCCCCGCTACGCTTTCAATTCTTTCTCCGCCATTGCAAGAGCGCTTGCAATTACTGCGTCCATATCATAATACCGGTACTCTCCCAGCCGTCCTCCGAAGATCACATTCTTTTCTTCTTCTGCCAGCTTTCGATACTGCTCATACCGGGCGCTGTTTTTCTCATCGTTGACCGGATAATAGGGCTCCTCTCCCGGCTTCCACTCTGAGGAATATTCCCGGCTGATAACCGTTTTGGGAAGTTCTCTGCCTTCCGCGTCTTTTCCGAACTCAAACCATTTGTGTTCAATGATCCGCGTCCAGGGTGTCTCCCTGTCCGTGTAATTTACCGCCGCATTTCCCTGGAAATTGGGGATATCCAGCACTTCTGTCTCAAAACGGACGGAACGGTACTCCAGATATCCCAGCTGATACTGGAAGTACGCGTCAATGGGGCCTGTGTATACCACCTTCTCTGCAAGACCGTCCAGTTCTTCCTTCTTTTCCAGATAATCTACGCCCAGGCGGACCTCGATGCCGTCCAGCATCGCAGCCACAAGAGCCGTGTAGCCGCCTTCCGGAATTCCCTGATACAGAGCGTTGAAATAATTATTGTCAAAGGTAAAGCGGACCGGAAGCCTGCGGATGATAAAGGCCGGCAGCTCTGTACAGGGCCGTCCCCACTGCTTCTCCGTATATCCCTTCACAAGCTTCTCGTAGATATCTGTTCCCACCAGGCTGATGGCCTGCTCCTCCAGATTCTTCGGCTCTGTGATTCCGGCCGCCTTCTTCTGTTCTTCAATCTTGTCCGCGGCTTCCTGCGGCGTCACCACTCCCCACATTTTATTGAAGGTGTACATATTAAAGGGAAGAGAGTAAAGCTCCCCATGATAATTCGCTACCGGAGAATTGGTAAACCGGTTGAACCGGGCAAATCTGTTCACATATTCCCATACCTGCCGGTTGTTCGTGTGGAAGATGTGGGCTCCGTACTTATGCACCTGGATGCCCTCCACCTCTTCTGTGTAGACATTGCCTGCGATATGAGACCGTTTATCGATGACAAGAACGGATTTTCCCTGTTCCTTTGCCTGCCTTGCAAACACAGCGCCGTAAAGTCCCGCGCCCACGATCAGATAATCATACATAGGATTATTTCCTTTCTTCTGTGATACCTGAAAGTATACCATACTTCAGCTGTAAACAGAAGGGGATCTTTTCCGTTCCTGAGCATCCGGTCCGGAAAAAATCCCCCGTTTTTTATTTCACGTTTTTTGTTTTGTGTACTTATTTTGCGTATTTATTCCGCAGTCTTATGCGCGTGGAAATGAAATACCGCTCAGCCCTGCCTGCGCACAGCTTCAAAATAGGCAAAGAGCCCCTCCGCCAGAACCGGGTCGATCACCGGAATTCCCAGATCCTTCTCCAGATCCCGGGCGATGCCGATGGTTGCCAGACCTGTGCAGCCAAGAGCAATTACCTCCGCGCCCATTTCTTTCAGCTCCCTCGCTTTCCGGAAACAGGATTCTCTTCCTTCCGGCGTCATCAGATCGAGTGTGCTGTTTACTCCCTCGGGTCTTCCCACAGCCACCAGTTTTTCCGGCGGAATCATCCGCAGGTAGGCCTTGGGAGCATAATCCACAATTCCCAGAACCGCGATCTTTTCCCCGTAACGGAGCGCCAGCGCTGCTGTGGTCTCTCCGCCTCCTGTTACCGGAATGCCGGGAAGCGCCTTACGCACCTCTGGCACACCCGGATCATCAGCGCAGCTGACAATAATCATATCCACATCTTCAAAGGATTTTGCCGTCTCCACAACCTTTGGCACCGCAATCCGCTCCAGTTCATGGCTGTGAATTCCTTCCGGCTGATCCGGAATACATTTGGAAACACAGCGGATTCCGGGATAATGCTCCTCGATAAACCGCCCATGCATACCCACAAATTCCGGATCGTCAGAGGTCAGAACACGGATGACTCCCACAGTAAATTTTTTATCCATGATCTATCTCCTTCCTTATACCTTATACACAATATTCCATCTAATCTATACGCAGTCTTTCTATGCCGATACCTTCTGCTGCCGCGCACGGAAAATCTTAAACCACAAATTTTCCCTTATCAATAATCAGTTTGTCATCAAAATACAGCGTCGGCTCAAGGATGATTCCATCCATATGGCAGTCTGCCTTATTGACGCCTCCGAAGGAGGTATTGGTTCCGAAAGCGATATGCACGGTTCCGTACACTTTTTCATCCTCCAGAATAATGCCGTTCAGAATGGCGGCCTCATTTGTGCCGATCCCCAGCTCTCCTACTGTGGCATTGCGCTCATTGGCCAGAAGGACCTCCAGCTTGCCGTCCTTATCGCCCTCGATCTTCTGAAGCTTTCCGTCACGGATAACGACCTTCAGAGGAGCGTCCAGCTTGCCGATGCCGACCATGGAACCGTCAATAATCATCTCGCCATTGACGCCGTCCTCCAGAGGCGCGATATAGGCTTCCCCGGAGGGCAGATTTCCGCTCTGTCCGGCCTCCCTGTATACGCCGGGACTGGGAACTCCTTTTCGTCCTTCCAGATTCAGAGTCAGCACACAGCCGTCCTTTTCGATTCTGGCTGTCTGACACTCCGTCAGCATCTCCGTGATCTTCGCGGTCAGCTCTGCCACAGCGCTGTAATCTGCCGTCATGGCCCCCTGGGAGAACATCTCCTCCGTGATGCCCGGCATGGTAGCCACTCTGGTGCCTGCAGCCACTGCCTGGATTCTGGCATTGGTATGGGTCAGGGATTTGGCTGTGGGGCAGATCACGATATCTGCCGCTTTCATGGCTTCCGCAACCGCCTTCGGAGGTTCTTCCCCATTGAGCTTCCGCTCCTTCATCACAGTCATCATAGCCTCACAGCCCAGATTCTTCGCGCCCTCATACAAAGCCTGCGCGATAGAGACTCTGGTGTCATCCGTGACGATAAGGACCTCTTCCCCGGCTTTCGCTCCCAGACAGTCTCTTAACACATTTTCAGAAATCGTTACTAAATCCATTGTCCGTCTCCTATTCCACGTCTGTCAGCTCAGAGATCACGCGGGCCAGCAGGGTCCTCGGCAGAACTACCAGCTTTCCAGTCTCCCTGGCAAACATATTTTTCATCTCCTGGGTAAATCCGATACAGTCCAGAATTACCAGGTCGCCGTCCATATCCTTTACCTGGCGGGCGGCTTTTTCAAGTGTCTCCCAGTCCCCATAGGGCGAGGCAGGCACTGCCTTTACATGATCCACAAACTGGGACCATTTCTTCTCGCACTGCTCCACCTGAAGGGGGGATGGCGTGATCGTAATGATACTGGACTTTCTGGTAAGCAGTGGGGCCACACGGTTCAGAATGTTGCAGGGATACACCAGAGGGACCTTGGAAGTAAGGCTGTCCGGAAAATCTCCGGTGCAGAAAAACATAATCAGTCTTACGCCTTCATCCTCCAGCTCATGAATGCATTCCTGAAGTCTCGGCAGAATATGACGCTCCGCAAAAGTCACGGAGGAACCGTCCGTCAAGCGTGACACCAGAACGTAATCCCCTTTCTCAGGAGCAAAACGGGCGATCTCTTCCTTTGTCAGCCCGTCCAGCCCTCCTCTCTGAAGGAGCTCCACTTTGCCGTCAAAAAGCCGCATGATATCTGCCGTCACATCTGTTCTGGGAGCCTGTCCGATGGTAATCGCTCCAATCTTCATGGCGTTCCCTCCTTAATCTTCTTTGCCCAGTGTCTGCAGATGCTTCATGGAGCCATACAGCTTCTGAAGACGCGCATACTCTTCCTCGTCATAGAATTTCAGATCGCCTCTGCCGAAATCTTTGGCTACTTCCAGCATGAAACGTGCAGCCTCTTCCACATCCGCAAAATGAGTCGCTCCTGTCGCGCAGCCCGGAACCATCACTTCTGCGGTGATTGCCACGCCTACCACCGGAGCGTCCGTAGCCGTACAGGGCTGCAGAACACTGTTCAGATGGTATACATCATTGCCGTAAGGCGTAATGTCCTGCATGGTCAGCGGGAACACATAGGGAAGGCGTCCCGTGGTAATCTGCATCTTCTCAAGCAGATCCTCGGAGGTACGTAAGATCCATCCTTCCTTTACAGTCGGGGAAATCGCAAAGCCTCTCGTATTGATGACCCGGTTGCCCTTTGTGGTATCCACAGACAGGATCGCATCCAGCTCCGGAGATACCTCCTCTCTGTTCACCTGTGACATCTCTACCGGAGAGCCCATGAAGGGTACAGGCTTATGGGGCGCTGTGGGCGCATGGGGGCAGATCTGCGTGGAAACAAATACGTCGCCCTCCAGATAATCTCCCTTATTCTGCATATCCAGCAGCTTCGCAGCGATAGCGATTGCAGCCAGGGCTCCGTCACCGTCTGATACGAAGCCAATCATCTCCGGACGCGCGCCGATACCGCCGAGACGTCCCAGAAGGCCGATGGTGGGCGCTTCTCCGCCTGACATCTTTCCTTTTGTTCCGGGGATACGCACCTTAACCATGTCTGTGCTCTCTCCCTTGGGGCCTTTCAGCGCATAGACTTCAATATTCGCGTCAGCCTTGATACTGCGGAGATATTCCTCCACGGACTTGCCTGTCACCGTACTGCTGTCCAGTACATCGAACACTTCCATAATCTGTTTAATCAGCATAATGATCTACCTCCTATGTCGTTTTTTATGATTATAAAGCTTTTATTCTGAATACGCAACGAATTTTTTGACATTTATTCTGGTCCGGAAAATACTGTAAAATATTTTTTCTCTGTAATGACATGGAAAAGTTCATGAAAAATTTTGCGTTTTTTTATAATTTCTTTAGATTCTCTTTATTTTTATTTGACATTTTGTCATTTTAATGAGAAAATTGAGCGAAGTTATTTTTAAAAGGAGTGTGAGTTTATGGAAAAACCCAAGTACGAAGTACCAAAGGAATTAATCATTCCTGCTTCCGAACACCCCAAGGCATTTGAAGGCCCGACACTGATATTAAATATTATTATGTGTGCTCTGGGCGCCATCATCGGTCTTGAGCTCATCGTCCGTACAGGCGTGACGCCGAACACCTCTATCATCGGAGCTTTGTTCGCCATCGTTCTGTCCCGGATTCCCGTCGCGTTCTGTCAGAAGTTCCGCAGCGTGCACCGTCAGAATCTGATTGCCACCTCTATTTCAGGCGCAACTTTTTCCGCGGCCAACTGCCTGCTTCTGCCCATCGGTATTCCGGTGGTTATGGGACGTCCGGATCTGGTATTTCCGATGCTGATCGGCGTATTTATCGCTACTGTTATCGACGCTACCATTCTTTACAGAAGCTTTGACTCTGAAATGTTCCCGGCTGACGGCGCATGGCCGCCCGGAGTAGCTTCCGCAGAGTCCATCCTGGCTGTAGTAGAAAAAGGAAAGAAAGCTTTCCTTATGATTGTCGGTATTGTAATCGGCTGGGTCGGCAAGCTTGCCGGAATTCCCACGGACCTGCTGGGCGTATCCTGGTTCGGCGATTTCTTTGCCATGCTGGCTCTGGGCGTAGGTTCTATCGTCATCGGCGTGATCAATGACAATGGATTCGTTCTGTCCCTGTTCGGCCACAGCGCGTCTCTGTTCTCAGGCATTTTCCCGGAAGGCTTTTCTTCCAGCGCCATGATCACCTACATGCCCCACGGCGTTATGATCGGCGCAGGCGCCGTCTCCCTGATTCAGTGCGCAGTCATGCTGATGAAAAAAGGCAAGAATGGCACCGATACTTCCGCTACCGGAAGAAAATATACCCGCAGCATGAACAGCTTAAAGAAGACTCTTGTGGGCGGCTACGGCGTGTATCTGATCGGAGCTTTTATCCTGGCTCTCGGATGCGGTATCCTTACCGATATGTCTCCGGTCAAGCTGATCATCTGGCTGATTTACACAGCCTTTGCCGCTATCGCGTCTGAGCTGATCGTAGGAATTTCCGCTATGCATTCCGGCTGGTTCCCGGGATTCGCTACCGCTCTAATCTTCCTGCTGGTAGGTATGCTGATCGGCTTCCCGCCGATTCCGCTGGCTCTGATGGTAGGCTACACTTCCGCCACCGGTCCCGCCTTCTCAGATATGGCTTATGACCTGAAGTCTGGTTACATCTTAAGAGGTTCAGGCGTAGATCCGGAGCTGGAGATGGAAGGAAGAAAACAGCAGTACCGCGCGAACATTTTCTCCTTCGCCGTTGCTCTGATTATCGTCATCTTTATGGCAAACCGCTACTTCGATCAGGGACTTTTTGCTCCTGTAAGCGCCACCTTTGCTGCTACCATTGACGCGGGAACCAATGCTGAAATCGCAAAATGGCTCTTTATCTGGGCTATCCCGGGCGCAATCATTCAGCTGATCGGCGGCGAGCGTCAGATCGGTATCCTGTTCGCTACCGGTCTTCTGGTAGGAACCACCATGAACGGCGTCACCATTCTGATTGGTCTTCTGATCCGCCACATCCTGCTGAAGCGCAACGCTGAGCATGAGCAGACCCTGAATATTCTGGGCGCAGGCGCTCTGGCCGGAGCTGCTCTGTGCAGTTTCTTCACCGCTACGCTTGGATTGTTTAACAGAAGCGATTCATAAAGAGGGAAACATATATGACTATCTCGGAAGCTCTGGAAAAAAGACGGAGCATTCGAAACTTCAGTTCCAAACCGGTTTCTGAAGAACTTCTGCTGGAGCTGGCCCGGGCAGGACGCCTGGCGCCCAGCGCCAGCAACCTTCAGGCCTGGCAGTTTTTCTTTCTGACAGATCCGGAGCTGGTGAAAAAGGTAGACCTTTTCAGCCCGGGCTTAAGCGGCCATCCGCCGGTCATCCTGGCCATCTGTTCCGATATGGGATACGCCGCAGTACACGGTTCTCCCAATTCCGAACGCTACGGCTGCATCATGGACGCCGCCATGGCTGCGGAAAACATCATGCTGAAAGCCGCAGACCTGGGACTCGGCACCTGTGCCATCAAGTCCTACAATGACGCGGCAGTCCGAAAGCTCTTAAAGCTTCCGGAGGATTACCGGATTGAACTTCTGATTTCCCTGGGCTATCCGGAAGGAGAACCCAGGCCCAGACGGCTTCGTCCGATGGAGGAAATCCTTCATTTCAACGCATGGCAGGAGGAAGTATGAGACAGGAAGATTATTTTGAACTGCTTGTTTACATGATTACCAGTGCCGCAGGCCTGAAAGGCGAGCCGAAAATCTACGGGCCTCTCCGCATGATTGAAGCATCCGAGCGCCTGTGCAGCCTGATGCTGAAGGAAGATCCGGATAATCCGGATCTGAAAGAACTTCGGGAAATCATTGAGACCGGAAAGCAGAAAACCACATCCGATGAGGAAGGCTTCTATCAGATGCTCCAGGATGCGGCTGCAAAGCTGGTAGATATGGTCTGAGGTTTTATCTGAATTTACACAAAAAAATTGAATAAAAAACGTGCGCCGGCCGGCGCATAAGACAGGCCCGCCGCCTGGCTGCTTTCGCAACCGGACGGCGGGCCTTTTCTGTTTTCTGATTTTTCCGATATCTCCTGCCTGACAGGATTTCTCTTCTCTCCCGAAGAACTCTTCCGCTTAATCCTCAAACAGTCCTTCGTCATAGGATACCAGCTTCTTGCCAATCACCTCTTCCGCTTCCTCAAACAGTACTCTCTGATGCATACCTGCGCCCAGAAGCAGCTTTTCCTTCGGGATCTTCACAATAATCACGTCCATATTGTCTCCGATCTCCGCGCTGGATAAAGCCAGACCTGTCTTCGCGTCAAGGGTGCAGAGCAGATCCGGGAAGGTTCCCACACGCTCTCCGTTCTTTTCCAGAGTCATATACTCGTTCCAATAAGTCAGCTCATAATCACTGCCGCCATCCTTGATATGAACCTCGCCCACATCATAGCCGCCGTCCATACAGAGATTGTACCCGCTGGTCACGCCCCGGCAGATGACCTGAGCTTCATAGTTCTTCTGCAGGAATGCCAGAAACCCTTCCACATTATCTTTGTTCTCCATGTAGGCTTTTCCGATATCCATTGCCTGGGAAATGGCCCCCACAGCCGCGTGGGTTTTCGTGTACTCTGCTGTGACAGGATTGCGCAGTACGCAGCACAGGCCGCCGGAAGCCACAGCTGTCTGGCGGATCATATGGGAGGTGGCGTTCATGGTTCCCTTTGTGATTGTCTCCACATACTTGTCTCCCTTGCCTCCGCACGCCGCCTGAACAGTCTTGTAATCCGGAATGGCATTCAGGCCGATGCTGCCCATAGGTCCTGAGGGATGTGCCCGTCCGTTGCTGGGAGCGTCAATGACAGGAACTCCTGTCAGAGCGGATATCACCCAGCCGTTCGAGGTGGAGACGCCGCCGTTTTCACAGGAAGTAAAGCCGGCAATCGAAGTTCCGCTGGCATTCTCAAAGTTCTTTAATACGGTCTTCCAGTGCTCTACCGTACAGCAGGTATCCTTCGCGGAAGGCGCGCCCACCATAGACACATTCACAATGATATCCTCTGGCTTCAGTTCATCCACGGACATCAGCGTGATCGCGTCTGTATGGCGGAAGGCTTCCTCCATGGCGTCAATTCCCATCTGAAGGCTTCCTCCTCCGCCTCCTCCGAGGAAAAGACCTCCATAGAGAGCCTGCATACAGTTTTCTTTCGTCATTTTCATCATAGAACTAACCCTCCATCTGCTTTTATTTTCTATTTTTCAGCGCAATACAGCAAGAAGCGTTCCGCTCCCTGCTGCACCGGCATTAATCCTCACACTTTACTTTATGATATACCTTTTTGCCCTTACGGATAATCAGAGCTCCGTCTTCATCCAGATCGTCTGCCGTAAAGGTCTTATACACATCCGTCACCTTCACGTCATTAACCGTTACGCCGCCCTGCTGCACCAGGCGTCTGGCCTCAGAACGGGTAGGCGCAAGCTTCGTCTCCACCAGAAGGGAGAGAATGTCTTTTCCTGCCTCCATATCAGCCTTCGGAACCACTGTCGTCGGCATATCGTCCGTCTTGCCTCCGCTGACAAAAAGGGCCTTGGCCGCTCCCTCAGCCTTTTTCGCCTCATCCTCGCCGTGAACCAGAGCCGTCAGCTCATAGGCCAGAATCTCCTTCGCGCGGTTCAGCTGGCTTCCTTCCCATTTGTCCATCTCATCGATCTGCTCCAGAGGCAGGAAGGTCAGCATCCGCAGGCATTTCAGTACGTCAGCGTCCGCGATATTTCTCCAGTACTGGTAAAAATCAAACGGTGAGGTCTTGTCCGGATCAAGCCACACGGCGCCGGACTGGGTCTTGCCCATCTTCTTTCCCTCGGAATTCAGAA
>ERZ1643250.3655-NODE-3655-length-10347-cov-5.014672_pt1 | contig 10347 bp, 9 predicted proteins | sample MGYA00579262_ERZ1643250 | MGnify/ENA primary metagenome ERZ1643250 (study PRJEB29033, sample SAMEA4952265) | chicken gut metagenome | biome: Broiler Chicken; feature: Gastrointestinal Tract; material: Caecum | place: Ireland | collected 2018 | study: Broiler...
CGCAGTACGAATGCTTATCGAGATGAACCTTGTAGTACATATCCTTGCGGATCAGGTCTATCGTCTGAGTGTCCGGGTCCCACTCAAATAAGAGTGGCCCCTTTCCGTTTTTGGCACGGACTTCCATGCGTGCTATACCTCCTTCCTCTCAAAGTCATAGGCACCACCTCCCAACTGTTTGGTTAAGTTCTTAGATATATTATTGAACTTATAGGTGCAATCATAAACAAAAAATTACTGCCGGACAAGGGCAGATAGCGACTAAGAGATTGAACCTATCAGTTCAAACCTATTTTACACACTTTTATCTACATAGTCAATACTATTTTGAACTTTTAGGTGTAAAAAGTTTGTGAATACACTTGCTTTTAGGTTCAACTCGTGCTATACTGTATACAGTCAGACTAAGTGGAGGTGAAACGATGACTCTGGGTGAATTTATAAAGACAAAAAGAACCGAAAGAGGAATGAGTAGGAATCTGCTTGCCACAAAGGCTGGTATCAGTCATACAGAAGTTCAGCGCATCGAAACTAATGAAAGGAAAATGCCTTCACTGAAGGTACTATGTGCATTAGCGGATGCTTTGAATGTGCCACAAGAAGAGCTTCTGAAAATTGCCGGCTATGCACCTACCGATGACACACCTGCTGTAGAGCGTGCGTTTCCTGGACTTAAGACGAGAAAACAACAGGAGACAGTCGAAAAAATAGCAGATGGTCTTTCAAGAAATGCAGATTTGAGAGACGAAGATCTGGATGACCTTTACAAGCAAGTGGAGATGTTTATTGAGTATGCCAAGAGAGAAAAAGATTCCTGACAAGCCACGATTCGATTATGTGACACAGACTGCATATAAGTTCCTGCTCGAATGCGGCTATACCAGATTTCCGATCTCTCCTTATGATGTTCTTGATGAACTGAAGGATGATGTTGTATGTCTTCCGTGGTCGAAAGCAAGGAAAGTTCTAAAATCGGAGGATCCTTTTCATCTGCGACAACTGCAGGCGGAAGGGCGAACGATTCGGATGCGCGAAACGGGAATATACTATATCGTTTATGATGATGTCACAGTCAACAGTCCAGACCGGATCTCGTGGACAATTATGCATGAGATAGGCCATATCATTCTCGGTCACCTTGTCGAATTTAGTGAAACGGCATTGAGCCGAGGTGGAATGACATCAAAACAATATGGCGTGTTGGAAGTTGAAGCACACTACTTTGCAGCGGAGTTTCTGATGCCAACTGCCATATTGAAATACTACACAGGAATTACGGTTGATGAGATAGCCCTTCTGTTTGGCGTTTCTGATAAGGCGGCTGAAAAGAAATATAAGCGCGTGTTTGAGAGCGATTATCTGCCGACAGGCGAATACGACAGACTTGTAATAAGAAACTTTTATAAATTTCTTATTACCGATGCGGACGATGCAATATACAGGAGTATTTATCGGACATGGGGAATTCCGTGGAAAACAAAGTATGTTCCAGTTTGCAGGAAATGCCCGGACTGCTATTCGTACATAGATGATCCAAAAGCGCAGCATTGTTCTTACTGCGGATCAATTATGGAACGCTCCGAGATGTACAGTAATATGTTCGAAAGAATGCGAGCGCAGACTGAGTTTGTAAAAATTCCGGGCACAAGGCATTACGGATATCCATATTGCAATAAACTGACTGTCCATGGCTTTCAGTACACGAAGGTTACTGTCTGCCCGGTATGCCTGAATCACGAGTTTTCGAGCAATGCGACACATTGCCGCATCTGTGGAACACCTCTGATTAACGAGGCGGAACGTATAGAGGATTGTTTTTCAAAGGAGAACGGACTAGAAACAAGTGCAAAAACATGGTATCCGGCATATGAAAAGCGGTATAGGAGACTCATCGCATACACAGGTTTGCTCCGCGATGAGGATTGGATAGATTACGATTTTTGGGAATTTACAAAATTTATGATGCGTGGCGTGCATTCCGGAGTTTCGATGGAATTGCAATCAGCGATACTCTACTCCCATGCATTTGCCGATGACAATGATGACGTGTATATTGTCACGGATACTGAGGCGGCAGCTGAAGTCATGAAGACTGAAAGGGAAACGATCCTGTCTTACTTGAAACAGACAGATGATATAGAAAGAAGTCGGTTGGAGGTGTTGGTTGCGCATGATTTATAGAGACGGTTATGAAACTGATAAAAATCTAAGGTTTGTGAGTTGTCCCCGGTGCGGCAATGAGGAATATTCGGAAAGTGCAATGTACTGCCGTATTTGTGGATTTCATGCATATAACGAGTGTGAAGGCTATTACGATAATGATCTGGGAGAACATGTGAATCATAGGAATGTTGGCAATGCCAGATACTGTGAATTCTGTGGGCAGCCAACGATGCTGTTTAAGGAGAAGCTACTGAAGCCGTATGCTGAGGTGCAGTCGGAACAGACAGAACAGGTGGAAGGCTCGTTTCCTTTTGACGAGTCGCTTCCATTTATTTGATAAAGGCAAGAATTGAGGTGATTAAGAGGCATGGCAAAAAAGAATGATGACTTTTTTGTAGAAAAGAAGCCGTGGTCTGAAGTGAAGGATCAATTGCTCGGCTGTTATTTAAAACCATATGTGGCTAAGATACTGCATACGCATAAACCGTTGGTATATGTAGACTGCTTTGCCGGAAAGGGAAAATTTGATGACGGTAAGCAAGGATCTCCACTTATCGCACTTGAGATCATGGAGCAAGGTTTGAATTCATCAACTATGAGCGGACGTCTGCAGATTGCCCCTGCTTTCATTGACCTTAATTATGCGGATGACCTTCGAGCAAATCTAAAAGATTATCCAGGCGTAAAAATCGTATCCGGCGCATATGAAGACACGATTGACGAGCTGTTGAAAAATAAAGGCGGCTGCAATGTGTTCTTATACATTGATCCATATGGTATCAAGGCGCTTAACTGTTTAAAGTTCGATGAATTTGCAAACGGCCAGTTTAACTCAATTGAGCTACTGATTAACATGAATTCCTTTGGTTTTATTCGCGAAGGATGTCGAGTTATGGGCAAACAATTTATGATAGATGATGATAGCTTCTTTGATGACCTTGTTGAATATGAACCTACAAGGCTGGATGCATCGGACAAATCTGTGCAGGCATTGAATCAGATAGCCGGAGGCGATTACTGGAAACCTATTATAGAACAGTACATAAGTGGAAAGATTGACGGATACAAGGCCGAGGAATATTTCTCGGAACAGTACTGCCAGAGATTAAGCCAAACTTTTACTTATGTACTGAATATGCCTATCCGTATCAAGAAGGGACAACATACAAAATACAGAATGATTCATGCAACAAATCATCCTGACGGATGCGTGTTGATGGCGGATAATATCTGTAACCGTTGGGAACTCATGAAGCAACTCCAGACGGGTGGTCAGATGTCGTTCTTTCAAGAGACGGTTGATAACCAGATTATTAGCGAGGGTGAAATCCAAAACAATGTTATAGAACATTTTTCGCAGTGTTACAGCTGGACATCTCTTAATGAAGCATTGGCGGTATTCTTCGTAAAATACGGAGCAATTTGCAAGTCAGGAGACATTGCAAAAATCCTTAAAAAGCTGGAGAAAGACAAGCGACTCGCAGTTATGAGAAATCCAAGCTTGACAGTAAAAGGAAAGCCATCCACCTTCATGACAGAAGGTCATGGCAAGACTGTATCAGTAAAGTGGGTGAAGTGATGAAAGTGGCAGGATACATAGAAAGAAAGAGTATGCTCTATCAAACGGGAGTCGAGTATGGAGATTACACGATGAATCATGTACTTGGTTGTTCGCACGGATGTAAATATCCGTGCTATGCCTTTTTGCTCAAAAAGCGATTCGGTCAGGTCAAGACGTATGAAGAGTGGTGCCGTCCGTTTCTTGTATCTAACACACTTGAATTGCTTGATAAAGAGATACCCAGATTGAAAGAAAAAATACAATCTGTACAGCTTTGCTTTACTACTGATCCGTTTATGTACGGTTATCCAGAAATCCAGGAGATGAGCCTTGCAGCTATACGAAAATTGAATGAAGCGCATATAAAATGTTGCGTCCTGACAAAAGGACTACTGCCGATTGAACTGAAGGACTTGTACAGCGAAAATGAATATGGTATCACGCTTATTTCTCTTGACGAGGACTATCGTGAAAGAATAGAGCCTGGTGCAGCATCGTATACAGACAGGCTTGTAGCGTTAAAAGCACTGCATGATGCCGGTTGTAAGACATGGGTGAGCATTGAACCGTATCCTACACCGAATCTGATAAAGCAAAGCCTAAGAGAGATTCTTGAGGCGGTCAACTTTACAGACAGGATTATTTTCGGAAGGACGAATTATAACAAGACGATATCCGCATATAAAGACAACAAGCACTTTTATAACGAATGTGCAAAGGAAGTCATTGATTTTTGTGAAAAACAAGGTATTAGCTATCACATAAAAGAAAAAACGCAAACGAAAGAATGAGGTGAATAACCGTGGCATTATTGCAGGAGTTGATAAAGCAGATAGACGATCCCACACTGCGCCAGCGAATCATGGCAGAGGTTGGAAAGCTCTCAAAGCAGAAAAAATTCGGCTTGGTCTTTGAGGAACATCTGCCGGAATGTACGCCGCTCTACGATGTAGATATCAGAAAAGATTCCAAGGTAGCACTAAAAACCGGACAGGTGTCCGATATCTACATAGTACGTTCCATTGATGGGGACAAAGCAAAATGTGAACACAGAACAGATCATGCAGAGGAGGAGTTTGCCCTGGATGATCTTGTTGCCGTTGCGGAATTTGGTGAGCCAATCTACCCATATTTGAAACCGATTAACTCGGTGTGTAATGCGCCTGATAGCGAACTGTGGCATACGCTGATTGAGGCGGACAATTACCATGCCCTTCAGCTTCTGGAATACCTCTATGCCGGAAAGGTGGATTGCATCTACATCGATCCACCTTACAATACAGGAGCGAGGGACTGGAAGTATAACAACGACTATGTGGACAGTTCCGATGCCTACCGTCACAGCAAATGGCTGTCGTTTATGGAGAAACGGCTGAAGCTGGCGAAGAAGCTCCTAAATCCTAAGGACTCCGTGCTGATTATTACGATTGATGAGAAAGAGTATTTGCATCTTGGATGTCTGTTAGAGGAATTATTTCCTGATGCAAGTATGCAGATGATTTCAGCAATGACAAACAAAAAAGGGTCAACAAGACCAGGACAGTTTTCACGCGCCGGAGAATATTTTTTCATATTGTTCATTGGCGATTGCACGATTACTCCCACGAGCGATAATATGTTGCTTCCACAGCTTGATGAAACGGACAAATCACAAAACCAAAGTATAACTATTTGGAATAGCCTGCTCCGACGTGGTACCGCCGCACTGCGTTCAGATAGGCCGAACCTTTTCTATCCAATCTATGTTGACAAAGAAACACAGAAAATTGTTCATGTGGGCGATCCTTTACCACTTAATGAACACCGTGACAATGTCCCTATACCTGATGGATTCTCAAGCTCTGTTATTGCATGTTGGCCTATGCGCAAAGATGACGTTGAAGGGCGATGGCAAATGAGCCATACAACATTGAAGAAGCGAATTGATGAACATCGTGTAAAAGCTGGTCAGTTCAATAAGACGACACAGCAATTTAGTATAGTAATGATTAAAGACAAACAAATGGAGCAGATTGAAAGCGGTCTGCTACGCATTAGCGGAGTCGATAATACAGGAGCCTATATTGTTGAACAGATAGCTGACGCTGAAGAAATGACGCAAAGTCCAAGAACCATATGGGCAAGAGATAGCCATGATGCGAGTATTTACGGTTCAACCCTCCTCAAAGCGATATTAAAAGATCGCAGTTTCGCATTCCCGAAATCATTGTATGCCGTTCAAGATATACTGAGATTTTTTGTCTTAAACAAGCCTAACGCACTCATTGTAGACTTCTTCGCAGGCAGTGGTACCACACTTCATGCTGTCAATCTGCTGAACGCCGAGGACGGCGGACATCGCCGCTGTATCATGGTGACGAATAACGAAGTCTCCGATACAGAAGCAAAATCTCTCACGAAACAGGGATATAAGCCGGGCGATGAAGAATGGGAGAAGTTGGGTATTGCCCGCTATGTCACATGGCCGCGTACAGTCTGCTCTATTGAGGGTCACGATGTAAACGAGAATCCGCTGAAAGGCAATTATCTTGGCGGCGACATTCCCATGTGTGATGGATTCAAAGCGAATGCTGTCTACTTCAAGCTCGGATTTCTGGATAAGGCTTCTGTCCGTATTGGCAGACAGTTTCGCGAATTGCTGCCAGTGCTTTGGATGAAAGCCGGCTGCTACGGTCCGTGTCCGACACTTGACGGGCAGAAAATACCCGATTACATGGTTCTTCCGGCAAATCATATGGCTATTCTCAATGATAACAGCTGCTATGCGAGATTTGCAGAGGAAGTACAGAAAGCATCGGAGATTGAGACCGTGTATTTGGTAACAGATTCCGACGCCGACTATCGCAGTATGTCCGGAGGATTGAATGGAAAACAGACATATCAGTTATACAGAGATTATCTGGATAACTTCAGAATTAACAGCAGGAGGTGAGTGGGATGAGAAATGAACTGATGCCCTTTCAGCAAACAGCAGTTTCAAAGCTGATTGCAGAGATAAACAGTGCGGTTGCTTATCACAAGGTCGATGGACGTCCGCAGGTAATCGCATTCCGCGCTCCGACAGGTTCCGGTAAGACAATCGTTATGACAACGGTCATTGAGGATATTCTGAATGGTTCAGAAACCACTGTCGAGCAGCCGGAGGCAATTTTTGTCTGGCTTTCCGATTCACCCCAGCTGAATGAGCAGTCCAAGACGAAGATTATTACAAAGGCAGATAAGATTCGTCCGAATCAGTGCGTGACCATCGAGGATGATTCCTTTGACCAGGAAACGCTGGACGACGGGATGATTTACTTTCTGAATACCCAAAAACTCGGCAAATCCAGCCGCCTTGTCAGCAATGGTGACAGCCGTACTTATACCATCTGGCAGACCTTGCAGAATACTGCTGAACAGAAAGGCGACCATCTTTATGTAATCATTGATGAGGCGCATCGTGGGATGCATGACAATGCAGCCGCAAAAGCTACGACCATCATGCAGAAATTCCTAAAGGGCAGCGAGTCTGACGGCCTTGATCCATTGCCCATCGTCATAGGTATGAGTGCGACAGATGAACGTTTCCGAAGACTTGTCGGCAATATTTCCTCTGTCCGTCATGACGTAGATGTTCGGCCGGATGAGGTCAGGGCATCTGGACTTTTGAAGGACAGAATCATTATCACATACCCTGAACAGGATGCCATTGATGATATGGTCATCCTTCAGGCGGCGGCCGATGAATGGAAAGACAAATGCGAACATTGGAACTACTACTGTGAGACACAGCACTCACAGCAAGTGCGTCCGGTTCTGGTTATACAGGTGGAGAACCGGAACAGTGATAGTGCCTCCGCAACAGAAATCGGAGAATGCCTTTCCCGTATTGAGTTGAGGACAGGTGCAAGGTTCTCCGAATATGAAGTGGTCCATACCTTCGGACAGACTGCCACCATTGAAGCAGGTGGCCTTAAGATACACCATGTTGATGCGTCTGACATTGCGGATAACAGGAAAATTCGTGTAGTGTTTTTCAAAGAGAATCTATCGACGGGATGGGACTGTCCAAGAGCGGAAACCATGATGTCTTTCCGACATGCACAGGATGCTACTTATATCGCCCAGTTGCTCGGGCGTATGATTCGCACACCATTGCAGCGTCACATTGATGTAGATGAGACGTTGAATGAGGTGCGCCTTTTCCTGCCGCATTTCAATAAAGATAATGTCGAATCTGTCATGAAGGCATTGCAGGACGAAGAAGGCAGCGATATCCCAGCTGATGTCGAAGGCGAAAGCTACGGAAATGATTCACGCGAGACATGGGGATATCGTCCGAGGGCATCGCGCCGCCAGACGGTCGATCCGAATCAGATGACGCTTGAAGGATATACGCGGCCACAGGGCGTGCCTGCTGATCCATTGTTTGAAAATCAGCAGTCGGAGGCGGAAGCTGATATGACTGGGAAAAGCACTCAGGGAGAGATGGCTTCTCTGCCGTCAGCAGATAGACCCGACACAAATATAGACACTCCTTCTGTCAGAACAATCCCTACACTGCATAATGCGAATGCAGAATCCACGCCGACATCAGCGACAGATGGTGCAGATGCCACGGACATGCCGGAGCCAGAAGCAGAGCAACTTGAGTTTAATATCGGCATTGACAGAGAGGCGATTGCTGCATTCATTAACATAACTGCCCTCATAACCTATGAAATCAAGCCGTTCAAGACAACGGATTATCTGCCGTCCCTGATTAAACTTACCTCTCTGATAAAAAACACAGGGCTTGATCCCTATGCGCTTCACAGTATACAGCAGGACGGCATCAAGATGATAGAGGGCTATATCGACGATCTGAAGAACTCCGGAGAGTATGACAATCTCGCCGCCGAAGTGAAGAAGCTGAATCTGTCATGGAAAGTGTTTGATGCGTTCGGCAAGGCGGTCAACGAGGATAAGGAATATGTCTATTACACATCATCTGATGAGGACATCGACCGAAAATTCCGCATTGCAGAAAAAATACTCGGAGGATTCGGGCTCGGAGCTGCATATGGTGTTCCGCACTTCAATCCGGATAATCCGTCCGAGTATATGGTTCATGTCATTCTATTTGCGGCAGACAAGGAGTGCGTGGATAAGCTACACTTCTATGCGAAGGATAAGTTTAACGAACTGAGCGATGCATACAGGCTTCAGTTTGCCCATATGACAACGGATAAATATCGCAAACAATACGACGCCATCATCTCAAACGGAAATGAGGTCAGTGCACATAGCTTTCATTTGCCGGAACAGATACGCCCGATTGTAGACCAAGATGGTGAGAAATACTATAACCACTTCTTTGTGAACGAAGATACGGGCTACGCTAAGATAAAGCTGGACTCTTGGGAGAAGGCTGTAATTGATGAAGAAGTGCGACGTCCCGATTTCGTCTGCTGGATTCGTAATCCGTCTTCGCCTAAGGGCTGGGGACTTTGCCTGCAAAGATTAGAAAACGGCATAGTCAAGGGATTTTATCCTGACTTCCTCATTATAAGGAATGTCGTGGGAATCGGCTATGTTATCGACATTCTTGAACCACATCGTGGCGATTTGACAGACAATCTCTCCAAGGCAAAGGCTCTGGCTGATTATGTGCAGAAACAGCCAAGTGCGCCGATTGGCAGATTGCAGTTGATTCGTGAAGGCAAAGATAATATCACGGGCAAAAAGCGCATGAAGAGGCTTGACCTTGCAAAAAGTGCAGTCAGAGCAAGAGTAATGCAATTGCAGACGACACAGGAACTGGACAATCTGTTTCTTGATGATGAATATGTGGATTGAAATCTTTATGAGTACACAAAGCAGTAATAAGAAAAGGTGATAATTGTGAAAAGCTACACCGATAAAGAGTTAGCCACAATGTCTCAGGAGGAACTGAAAGCACTTCAAGAAAAAGCTTTGAAGGAAAACGAACGATTGGGACATCAAATAGAAACAATCCTTGTTAATAATTCGCACCTAACTGTAGTTGAGGGCAAATAGACTTTTTAATTTTGCTCCACCTTTTAATTATTCCAAAATCACTACACCGCAAGGTTTACACCCCACCACATAGCCGAGCGGCAACAAGACAATTGAAGACATAAAATAAGGACTTCCAAAGTCAGCGTATGACCTCGGAAGCCCTTATTTCAAGCCTTTTTCGGCGGCTTTTGCTCCGGAGAAGGCTTTTTCTATTGTATCAAAATCAGTAGGAACATAGACCCGTCGTATAATACTGAAGAGAGAGGTTGAGACGATGAAAATACCATGCACTCGCCATTGCAGTCAGGTTGAAGCGATGGCGTAATTTCTCTGTTTGGTATATAATAAGGAAAAGATGTTATAGTTGACATGTTCCCATTTACGGACAGGCTTGAAGCGAAGGAAAAATCCAGTTGATATGTTCTTATGCACCTATGTGGATATGTTTCCGCAAACAAACGTACTATCTGACATCAAAATGAACGTATCGAGCCATGTGGAGACTGTGTGCCTCCTGAGCAACCGAAAACCGGATGCGAGAGTAAAGATCGATGTTGATCTGGAAGATTACTACCGTATCAAGGACGAACAGAAAAAGAATAAAGCCTCAGAATAAAATAAAA
>ERZ1643250.3660-NODE-3660-length-10338-cov-5.227366_pt1 | contig 10338 bp, 10 predicted proteins | sample MGYA00579262_ERZ1643250 | MGnify/ENA primary metagenome ERZ1643250 (study PRJEB29033, sample SAMEA4952265) | chicken gut metagenome | biome: Broiler Chicken; feature: Gastrointestinal Tract; material: Caecum | place: Ireland | collected 2018 | study: Broiler...
TGCATTTGCTGCTGCCGGCTTGCATTTATCAAACTATATAGCTCAATTATAATTTGCAGGAAAAATTATTTCAACCGAAACCGCTTCTGTTCAGCAGCAACCGCATTTCAACATAAAGAAAGCGCCGTAATCTCTTGGATCACAGCGCTTTCTCAAATTATCAGTTTATAAACAGATTGATATGCTTAGAACTTGCCTTCCTTGGCAGCTTCCTCAATGGAAACAGCTACAGCTACAGTCATACCAACCATCGGGTTGTTTCCTGCGCCGATGAGACCCATCATCTCTACGTGAGCCGGTACGGAGGAGGAGCCTGCGAACTGAGCGTCGGAGTGCATACGGCCCAGAGTATCGGTCATTCCGTAGGAAGCCGGTCCTGCTGCCATGTTGTCCGGATGCAGAGTACGTCCTGTACCGCCGCCGGAAGCAACGGAGAAGTACTTCTTGCCAGCCTCGATGCGCTCCTTCTTGTAGGTTCCTGCTACCGGATGCTGGAAACGGGTCGGGTTTGTGGAGTTTCCGGTGATGGAAACGTCTACATTCTCTCTCCACATGATGGCAACGCCTTCACGTACGTCGTTTGCGCCGTAGCAGTTTACCTTCGCACGGGGGCCGTCAGAGTATGCTTTGCGGAATACTTCCTTCAGCTCGCCGGTGTAATAATCATACTGGGTCTCTACATATGTAAAGCCGTTGATACGTGCGATGATCTGAGCAGCGTCCTTTCCAAGACCGTTCAGGATAACGCGCAGCGGTTTCTGACGAACCTTGTTTGCCTTGGTAGCGATACCGATAGCGCCCTCAGCGGCTGCGAAGGACTCATGGCCTGCCAGGAAGCAGAAGCACTCGGTATCCTCTTCCAGAAGCATCTTTCCAAGGTTTCCATGTCCCAGACCTACCTTACGCTGGTCTGCTACAGAACCCGGAATACAGAAAGCCTGAAGGCCTTCTCCAATAGCTGCTGCTGCGTCAGATGCCTTACGGCAGCCCTTCTTGATGGCGATAGCAGCGCCTGTGATATAAGCCCAGCATGCGTTCTCAAAGCAAATCGGCTGAATGCCCTTTACCTGATTGTATACATCCAGTCCGGCATCCTTTGTAATCTTCTCTGCTTCCTCGAGAGAAGCAATGCCATAGCTGTTCAAAACCTGATTGATTTTGTCAATTCTTCTTTCATATGATTCAAATAAAGCCATTTTCTTACCTCCTCGATTATTCCTGTCTCGGGTCGATGATCTTTACAGCGTCATCCACACGTCCGTACTGTCCCTGGGCCTTCTCCCATGCGGTGTTCGGGTCGTCGCCCTTCTTGATGAAGTCTGTCATCTTTCCAAGGTTTACAAACTTGTAGCCGATGATCTGATCCTCTTCATCCAGCGCAATACCGGTTACATAGCCCTCAGCCATCTCCAGGTAACGAGGTCCTTTTTTCAGAGTTCCATACATGGTTCCGATCTGGCTTCTGAGTCCCTTTCCAAGGTCCTCCAGACCTGCGCCGATGGGAAGACCATCCTCAGAAAATGCGGACTGAGAACGTCCGTATACGATCTGAAGGAACAGCTCTCTCATAGCCGTGTTGATTGCATCACATACGAGGTCGGTATTCAAAGCCTCCAGAAGTGTTCTTCCGGGAAGAATCTCTGCAGCCATAGCTGCGGAATGTGTCATGCCGGAGCAGCCAAGAGTCTCAACCAGAGCCTCCTGGATGATTCCCTCCTTGATGTTCAGGGTCAGCTTGCAGGCGCCCTGCTGCGGAGCACACCAGCCTACGCCGTGTGTCAGGCCGGAAATGTCTTTGATTTCTTTTGCCTGTACCCACTTTGCTTCTTCCGGAATCGGAGCAGCGCCATGATTTACGCCCTGAGCTACCGGACACATTGTTTCAACTTCATGTGAATAAATCATTATAAAACTCCTTTCAAATTAAGTTAATCAGCGGCGCCGGGGTGGCTTGGATCCCGGCTTGTCGCATTTGATTATATTTTCTCATAATATCTGGAATTCGTCCAGTGTTTTTTTACGAAACGGGAAAGTCTGAATGTTCAGACTTCAGCATCTTCCGGCAAGGCCATTCCGGCATTTCCGCCTTTTTTATATTTTCTTTTTCTCCCATGCCTTCAGCTCTTTCTGCGTTTTTCCCAGTTTTCCGAATCTTTAAGCTTTCTCATTTTCCGACAGCTTCCGCCCCATCAGCACCCCCATGACGGAAGCCATCATCAGTCCTCTGGTCCAGCCGCTGGAATCGCCCAGGCAGTAAAGTCCCCGGATATTCGTCACCAGATCCGGCGTCATCTTAATCCGGTTGCTGTAGAATTTCAGCTCCGGAGAATAGAGAAGGGTTTCATTGGCCGCAAAGCCAGGCACCACATGATCCACGGCCTGAATAAAATTGATGATATTCGTCATGGCCCGGTAAGGCATGGCCGCTGTGATGTCGCCCGCTACCGCGTCCGGCAGAGAGGGACGGACATTGGACTGGGAAAGCTCCTTCTGCCAGGTCCGCTTTCCGCCCAGAATATCGCCGTAGCGCTGCACCAGAATCTTCCCGTCTCCCAGCATATTCGTCAACTCTCCCACCTTCTGGGCGTAAGCAATGGGCTGGTTGAACGGATATGTGAAATTGTGGGAACACAGAATCGCAAGGTTGGTATTCTGAGATTTCAGGTCCTTATAGGAATGGCCATTTACCACCGCCAGATCATTATCGTAGTTTTCCTGGCTGACAAAACCGCCCGGATTCTGGCAGAAGGTGCGGACCTTATTCTTAAAGGGCAGCGGATAACCGATAAGCTTCGACTCATAGAGAATATTGTTTACATCCTCCATGATCTCGTTTCGCACTTCCACGCGCACGCCGATATCCACGGTCCCCGGCACATGGGCGATATCATGCTGCTCACAGAGCTTTTCCAGCCAGTCTGCTCCTTTTCTGCCGGTGGCCACGATCACATGATCGGCATAAATCACCTGTTCATTCGTATGCTTTGCGGAATCTTCCAGTACAGCCCCTTTACAGACATCGTTCTCCACAATCAGATCCCGGCAGTGGCAGCCAAACAGAATCTCCACGCCCTTTTCCAGCAGATACTGCTCAATCCGGTAATAAATCTCCTGGGCCTTTTCTGTTCCCAGATGGCGGATCGGGCAGTCTACCAGCTTCAGGCCGGCCTGAATGGCTCTCTTCCGGATATCTTTTACCTCCTTTTCCTTTCCAACGCCTTCCACCTTTGTATCCGCGCCGAATTCCAGATAGATCTGATCCGTATACTGAATCATTTCCTGGGCAAAGTCCTCTCCAATCAGGGATGGCAGATCTCCGCCCACTTCATAGCTTAAAGACAGCTTGCCGTCGGAAAAAGCGCCTGCTCCGGAAAATCCAGTGGTAATATTGCAGTAAGGTTTGCAGTTCACGCATTTCTTCGTCTTTGCCTTCGGACAGGAACGCTTTTCCACCGGCCTTCCTTTTTCTACAATCGTGATGCTCTTTCTGCTTCCCCTTCGCAGAAGCTCCAGAGCCGTAAAGATTCCTGCCGGCCCCGCACCGATAATCAATACATCTGTTTTGCTCATTTCAAATATCTCCTTTGCTCATCTGCTGCAGATCTCTGCAGATACCAAAACAGCTGCCAGAACAGTATATAGCATCTCCCCGGAGGGAGGCTTATAGTCAACTGTTACGGCAGCTGGTAGAAACATTCAACCTATTATGAATTTATATAAGACTCAAACCTTTACCATATTAGCGGACAAAAACCCATTTGTCAAGCAGAGAAGCCGTCCTTTACAGCAGCGCCGCCTGAAATATCAGGAAAAAATCTTCCTACAGCAGCGCCGGCAGCACAAAATTTCCGGCCGCCCAGAGAATCAGCAGATGGACCGGATAAAACACATAGAAAAAGTATTTCGGCTGGCGTCCCCGCTTTCCGTTGTACAGCGCAAGAATCAGAAAAGCCGGAATGCTGCAAATCTCAATCCGCGCCAGAAGCACAAGAAGAATCAGCGAAAGGACAGAGGCCGCCCAGAACCGCTCCCGCAGAAGATACATCACCGCAATTACTGCCACGCCTATGGCCCCGTAATCTGTCCCGAACAGTTCTGCCGCCGCGCCCAGAACCGCCAGCGCAAGCATGCCTCTCCACTCCTGCCCGGGAGATCTCTGAAAAGCCTGAATCACAAGCAGGCCGGCCAGCAGCGTAAAAAATACATTTTGGGTTCCCCAGTAAAACGGCTGATTATGAAGCGCCAGATCAAACGGGATCTCAGAAATGAGCGCAAAGGAAGCCAGTCGCAGCAGGTATTTCCGGGGACTGCGCGTATGCACGGCTCCTTCTACCAGGAGAAAGCAGAAAATCGGAAACGCTGCCCTTCCGATTCCGCGCAGAACCGAATCCAGGCTGAGCCAGAAATACAGATTGTCAATCCTGCCCGCCAGCGGTGAGACGCCGTAATAATTCAGCACAAAGACCTCCAGCAGACAGGCCCCGATGTGGTCCACAAGCATAATCAAAACCGCGAACCATTTCAGCGCGCTGCCCGAAAAAGGCATTGCCTCTCTCCGGCTCATCTCTTCTCTGCTACCTCGCCCTGCTTTTTATAGATGGAATGGGCCGGAACCACGCCCCGCACGGAAGACAGGGGATAAATATTGCTGTTCTTCCCGATGACGGTTCCCGGATTGAGCACGGAGCCGCAGCCCACTTCCACTTCGTCGCCAATCATGGCGCCGAATTTCTTGATTCCGGTCTCAATGTCGCCCTCCGGCGTATGCACCTTCACCAGGAGCTTGTCAGACTTCACATTGGAGGTGATGGAGCCTGCGCCCATGTGGGCTTTATAGCCCAGGATAGAGTCTCCCACATAATTGTAATGGGGCACCTGCACTTTATTGAACAGAATCACGTTTTTCAGCTCTGTGGAGTTTCCGACCACAGCCCCGTCTCCCACCAGGGCATTTCCGCGGATGAACGCGCAGTGGCGGACTTCCGTATCCCTGCCGATGATACAGGGTCCTGTGATGGAAGCGGTAGGCGCTACTTTGGCAGAACGGGCAATCCAGATGTTTTCCCCGCGTTTTTCGTACTCATCTTCGCTTAATCCCGCGCCAAGCTCCAGAATGAAAGCGCCGATTTTCGCCAGCGCTTCCCAGGGATAGGTTACGCTTTCCAGAAGAGGCGCAGCCAGCGTCTCAGACAGCGTATAAAGTTCCTTTACTTCCAGTTCTTTCATTTCTTTTCCTGCTCCTTTTTCTTGATTTTCTTTTCCGGATCTGTACCCCCAGCTTTCTTCTGAGAGCCTCCTCCCGTCTTATAAAATCCTGCCGACGCGTCAAAACAGGGGCGCAGGGCCCTCCGGTAATCCGCGTTCAGCACATTCTGCGTCTTGTCAGTGATAAATTTTTCGAGCTTCTGCATGTATATTTCTTCTGTGATGGTTCCCTCCGCCATCTGTGTCAGTCCCTTTTCCCAGCTGGCTGTCAGCTCCGGATTCAGCAGGCTGTAGATGGAAGCCCGCACCACATCGTAAATCATCTCTCCCAAAAGCGTCGGCGTGATAATCTGCGTCTTTTTATTTAACGCAATGTATTTATTATTCACAAGTTTTTTCAGGATCTCCGCACGGGTCGCGCTGGTTCCGATTCCGCTTCCCTTGATCTGGGCCCGCAGCTCCTCATCCTCGATTAGCTGGCCCGCATTTTCCATAGCCAGAATCATAGAACCGGAATTATAACGCTTCGGCGGAGAGGTCTCGCCTTCTTTGATCCGAAAACCGCCGGCCTCGATGACCGCCCCTTTCCTGAGCCCCTTTAAAAGCTCCAGAAATTCCGCGTCCACGCGCACATCTTCCGTCTCGTCTTCGTCTGTTTTCTTTTTTCCGCTGTCGGCAGCCTGAGGCTGCACCTTCATCCAGCCTTCCAAAAGCAGCACCCGGAAACTGGAGAAGAACCGTTCTCCCCGCACCTCCGTCACCAGCTGCACCTTCTGGTATTCCGCCGCCGGATAAAAAATTCCCAGAAACCGCCGGGCTATCACCTCGTAAATCTGTTCCGATACCGGCGAAAGACTCCTTAAAGCCCCCAGCCCCTGGCCGGTGGGAATAATTGCGTAGTGGTCCGTGATCTGCTTGTCGTTGACGTAACGGGTCTTTGCAATCCCCTTCCACGCCGTTCCCCCGAGCACTTCCGATGCATACTGAGACAGCTTTCCGTAGGACCGAAGACCAGACAGGTTCTTCCCTATCTCCTTTGCCACCGCTGTGGAAAGCACCCGGGCGTCCGTTCTCGGGTAGGTCACAAGCTTTTTTTCATACAGCTCCTGGACCACCCGAAGAGTTTCGTCGGGGCTCAGCTTGAAGCGCCGGGAGCATTCATTCTGAAGTTCCGCCAGATTGAAAAGCAGAGGCGGATTTTTCTTTTCCTTTTTCTTCTCAATGGAAAATAACGCCGCCTGTACCGGCTTTTCTTCTTCCAAAAAGCGGATCAGCTCTTTTGCGTCCTCCTCCTTTTTAAATCCGTTTTCCTTATACAGCTTATGCGGTTCACAGAATACGGAACCTGATACCGCCCGCCATTCTCCTTCAAATTTTCTTCCGTGAAGACCGAAATCTCCCAGTACCCGGTAGAAGGGCGTTTTGACAAATTCCCGGATCTCCCTCTCCCTGCGGACCACCATGCCCAGCACACAGGTCATAACGCGTCCTACAGAAATCACCGTGTATTTCGTATTCAGATAACCGGAAATCGTATTTCCGTATTTCAGGGTCAGAAGGCGTGAAAAATTAATACCCATCAGATAATCTTCCTTGGCACGCAGATAGGCGGCGCTGGCCAGATTGTCATATTCCGACAGATCCTTTGCTTCCCGAATGCCCCGGAGGATCTCCTCCTCCGTCTGCGAATCGATCCAGACGCGCTTCCGCTTTTTCCCGTGAACGCCTGCCATCTGTTCCACCAGCCGGTAGATATACTCTCCTTCCCGCCCGGAGTCGGTACAGACATAGATTGTCTCCACATCCGGACGGTTCAGAAGGCCTTTTACAATCTCATACTGCTTCTTTACCGAGGGAATCACCTCATATTTGAATTCCTCCGGCAGAAACGGCAGCGTCGCCAGACTCCATTTCTTATATTTTTCATCGTAAACCTCCGGGTAACTCATGGTCACCAGATGACCCACGCACCAGGTCACAATGCTGTCTTCGCCTTCCAGATATCCGTCCCGGCGTGAAGTATTCAGCTTCAACGCCTTTGCAAACTCCTGCGCCACACTGGGCTTCTCGGCAATATATAATGATTTTCCCATAAATCCTCTCTTTGCCGGCGCTTTTCCCTTGCGTCCGCGCCGCATTTCCCGGCTGCAGCCCGATCCTGCCCTAGCTTTCGGCATTCCTTCTGCCGTCATTCGCAGAATCCTGCAGCCCGGTCTATTCTACCACAAATTCAAGGATTCTGGCAATGTCTTTTGGTACAGGAGCCGAAATCCGAAGTTCTTTCCCTGTAAAGGGCTGAAAAAACGCAAGCTCCGCCGCATGAAGGGCTGCCCGGCCTATCAACCCTGTTTCTTTCGGTTCTTCTGTTCTGCCTGTGTCCCAATGCAGCCCTTTTCCGTATAAGGGATCTCCCAGAAGCGGGCATCCGATATAAGCCATGTGAACCCGGATCTGATGCATACGGCCGGTCTCCAGCCTGAGACGGACAAGAGAATACCGGGATCTCCGTCTGCTCCTGCCTTGTCCTCCACAGACACCTTCGCCTTCCGGTTCCCGGTTGTCTTCCCAGGTCTTCAGGACCTGATAATGCGTTTTCGCGGATTTTCCGTCTTCTGAGACGCGCATCCGTCTTCTGTCCTCCGGTACCGGGGCGAGCAGAGCGCAGATCTCTCCTTCTTTCTCCGGGGGCACCCCCTGGCAGACTGCCAGGTAAGTCTTTTTCAAAATGCCATTCTCCCGCTGTCCTTCCAATCGCCCAGCCGCCGCCCGGCTTTTGGCTGCCAGAACCACACCCGAAGTATCTTTATCCAGCCGTCCGAAGATACGGATTATGCTGTCTTCTCCTTTATTCCGGAGATAGAAGGCCAGACGGTTTGCCAGCGTGTCTCCTTCCCATGATTTTCTGCCTGCCGGATGGACCGAAAGTCCCGCAGGCTTATTCAGAACAATTACATCCCCGTCTTCATAAAGGATGTCCAGTTCTTTCTCTGAGGAACGAAGCTGCGGGGAAGTGTCTTCTCCTGCCCCCAGCCACACCTCCACAATGTCTTCTGCTTTCAGGACAGCCGTAACCTTCTTTCTCTCTCCGTTGACACAGATTCCGTTTTCCAGAAATTTCGACCGGCTGATCTCCTTTTTACTTAAGGACATGCAGAAACGCAGAAACTTTCCCAGCATCATGCCGTCCTCATCCGGCGTTACTTTCCGGGCAATCCTTTTTTCCACAATGTACCTGCTCCTTTCCCAGATTGGCGATACGCATAGCTGCTTCCTCTGGCGGAATGTCTGATACATCAATCTTTTCCGTGGCAAGCTCTGCATACAGCGGCAGATAGGATAAACTTCTTTCGATGATTTCCTTTGTCCGCAGTCCATTTCTGATATCCCGGCTCAGCCGCCGCGCCAGAATCTTCTCTTCACAGAGCAGGGAGACACAGACCACTCTGCATTTTTCCCTGTGCAGACGTCCAAGAATCGTATCAAGAATATCCTGCCTGTGCATCACCCAGCAGAATATGACATTTTCGTACACTGGACAGTCCAGAAAATTATTCAGAACATGACAGATATTATCCAGAACCATTGCTTTCGTTTCCTCTGTTACCTGAAACGGAGAGGCATCCCAGCACCAGTCTCCGTCCAGAAACACACTGTTATCCAGCGTTTCCTTCAGGCACCGAGACACCGCTGTCTTTCCCACTCCCATTGGACCGCCAATCAGGTACAGCTTCTTCTTTCCTCCGCCGGTTCCGCTGCTGCCGGCCTGTAGTTCTCTGCTTTCCGCCATCTCAAAGCACTCTCTCCAAAAACAAATCCACTGCCGCATTAAATTCTTCGGACGCTTTCGCAGCCACAAAATGACCGCCTTTCACAAACTTCAGCTCCGCGCCCGGAATTTCTGCTGCCAGAAGCTTTGTGTGTTCTTCTTTGATCATATCCTCGGTCCCTGCAATTACGAGCGTGGGAACATGAATCTCTTTCAGCTCCGAGGGTTCTATATTCGGATCATCGACCATGAGAGCCAGCATCTCATGATTCTTTCTGGCCTTTTCTGATATTCTGGAAAAAAGCTTTGTCATCCGGTACCCAAGCTCAATCGGAATCTGCACAGAAGCCTTTACACCCCTCGCATTCAGATTGCCTCCGTTCAATATCAGCGCTTCCACCTTCTCCGGATGCTTCATCGCAAAGCGCATGGCGATGTTGGCTCCGTCAGAAAACCCCAGGATAACGGCCTTTGAGATATCCCTCTGCTCCAGAAATGCATTCAGATCCTCCGCAAACTGGCTGATGGTAAAGGGCGCCGCTCCCCGCGGGGACTGTCCGTGTCCCCGCGTATCCACCGCAATTACTCTGTATTTTTTCGAAAAATACGCAAGCTGATGCTTAAAATATGTTCCGTCTTCTCCATTACCATGTAACAGGAGCAGCGGGGTCCCTGTCCCTTCTTCTATGTAATGCAGGGTGATGTCCATTATTTTTCGTTCCTTTCTGGTGTTTTTCTGTCTTCGTGCGGATATAAAGCACGGTTACCCGTTTCATCTTTACGGCGTACCCTGATGAAGGTGTAAATTTCCGTCACTCCAGTGCTGAACAAAAGATATGGTATAATATATAGATTAAGTTTATAAGCCATTTCTGTTTTTCCCAGAATCAACAGAATAATACTAGCTGCAAGATACACTGCAGAGCCGGCCAGAGCCAGCTTTCCAAAGCATCTGTTGGACCAAAACCATACATTTCTGCGCATCCCCTGCTGAGGTGATTTATAGCCCAGCATATTTCCTTTTTCCCTTGGAGAATAATATCTTAAAAAAAGCGAAAAACAAAGAAACAAAATTCCCATGCCCAAATTATTCATATCTTCTCCCCCTTCGCAATATCCCCAATCTGCCATAGAACCTTCCATGTGTTTCAATGTAGCTCTTACTTTTCTACATCCGCTCTTCAAACGCAGAGATGCTTCCGCAGCGGGCTGCAAGCTTATGCCAGCGCGTCAGCACTTCCGGCCGTACTTTCACCTTCTCAATATGACGGTGTTGTTCCGCTTGTATTGAAATAAATATACATTAACCTGTCCGGATAATCAAGATCCGGAAGCTCCAGGCATCTGTTCTGAAACCGGTACATCAT
>ERZ1643250.3661-NODE-3661-length-10337-cov-27.230694_pt1 | contig 10337 bp, 12 predicted proteins | sample MGYA00579262_ERZ1643250 | MGnify/ENA primary metagenome ERZ1643250 (study PRJEB29033, sample SAMEA4952265) | chicken gut metagenome | biome: Broiler Chicken; feature: Gastrointestinal Tract; material: Caecum | place: Ireland | collected 2018 | study: Broiler...
TTCTCAAACAAATCCTAAACCTCTTTGGTAAAGTATGAGCCATAGGAGGTACAAACAATGGTTAAAGTAGCTTTAGTAATTTCACTCATCGCCTTTGCGGTATGCCTGCTCATGGCCTTGAATGGCATATTGAGTGATGGCCTAAAAGGGTTAAAACAGAGATCAAAGCCCATCGGGATTTCATTTTTGATTTATGCTGTGGCCTTTTTGCTTTTCATCTTTTTTCAATAACGGAGGAATTTCATGCTGCAAATCAAAAATGTAAATTTGAATGTTGGGAATACCACCTTGCTGTCCAACATCAACCTGACTTTAGAGCAAGGAAAAGTCTATGGTGTTCTGGGGCCGAACGGAGCCGGTAAAACAACACTGTTTAAGTCCATGCTGGGCCTGACCGCCTTTTCGGGGGAAATCCTCTCGGATGGGCAACCCGTTTCCAGTAGATGTTTTGGAAGTTTGATAGAATACCCAGCTTTTTACCCCCGGCTCACCGTAGAGGAAAATTTGAAGCTCCACGCACAGTATTTAGGTCTGAAACGGCCAAACATCGAAGCGGCGCTCAAACAAGTAAACCTGCTGGATGCCCGGAAAAAGCTGTTCTCTCAACTTTCTTTGGGAATGCGCCAACGGCTGGGAATTGCCCGCGCCTTTTTAGGCAATGTTCAATATTTGCTGCTGGACGAACCTACCAATGGCCTTGATCCGATGGGGATAAAGGAAATCCGGCTGCTTCTGAAAGAACGCCTGAAATCTCCCCAACACTGTATTTTGGTATCAAGCCATAATCTGACGGAGATTGCCGCTGTCACGGATGTTCTTATTTTCATTCGTGGCGGAAAAATCATCAAGATTGTAGAAAACGACTATAACGAAAAGGAACTGGAAGCACTGTATGAGGATATTATGACTTCCGGCCAGAGGGAGGAAGCATAATGGGAATGTTGATTAAAAATGAGTTTTACAAGTTGAAGCGGGAATGGTTTATGGTATTTCTTCTGCTGTTGTCGCTTCTTCCCATCATTACCGGCGGAGCAGGAGCAGTTTTTAACAACAGCACAAAATCACTTGCTGACCTGTTCTTCTTTATGAATAACCAGTTTTCCATGTTCTTCCCAATGGTGATCTTCATTTTGATTGGTTCGCTGTTTTATCAGGAATACAAGAACAAAACTTACATCAACTGGATTACCTACGGTTTTTCAAAGAAGAAGCTCTTTCTATCGAAAGTCGCTGTCAGCATCGTTATCGGTATCGGCTTCGCGGCTGTCTTATTTATCGCATTTGGCCTGCTTGTGATGGTACTCAATGGAGCTGGCAGGTTGACCGGGGGTGTTTCCCTGTTCCTCAATCTGGCAATCGGGTTTGGAATTGAAGCTGGTGTTGTCGTTTTGATAACTACCTGTTTAGGGGCAATCGTTATCAACTTGAGCCGCAATATCATTGTAACAAGCGTTGTAGGGGTTATATATGGCTTTGCATCCTGCCTGTTCATCGGTTCAGAAAGTGGTTTTATCATTCCGGGCAGCTTCGCATATCGTGTGTCCATGTTCTTCTCGGATAAATCTACTTACTATGAAGCCCCTGTACCGGCTACCATCGGCGGATGTATCAGCATTGTACTTTGCCTTATTGTGATGTTTCTGGTTGGATTGTTTGTCTTTTCACACAAGAAAAAAATTGAAAACTAACTGCTGCCGGACCACGGCAAAAGGAAAAGCCGTCGTCCGGCATAAAATTTTCACGCCTATTTATACTTACGGCGGCATTCAAAAGCCGCCGTTTCTTTAATCCTTGGCACGGAAAATGCTTACCAAAACATACGTATCTTTTTGTCCGTCTTTTCAATTAACATTATAATCTCCCTCACCAAGCAGCCTTCTCTTCATTTGCAGGTCCACGACTCATTCCTACTTATTAACCTGATGGTTTCGGAAAACTCCATAGGCAATTACCAAGCATATCACAGCCACTATCCCATTCACTGTCATCGCCATTTCAGGCCACGCTACTGTTAGACTGCCCGCTCTATATGCCAGATACGAAGTAAAACTAAAGTCTGCTATTTTGGCTGGTAATAGTGCCAACATATGTTTCCAAAGATAATTTCCGGCATCCAAGGATAAAAAGGTAGGGATAAGCAGTAAAAGGAAAACAATGATAATCACACTATACGAGTTCTTAAGTAAAGCAGACAACAACAACGTAATCCCTGCCATACCCAGAGTAAGTAGGTAGCCCAGTAGTAATAAAAGCCCACAAGCCTGCATCATATTCAGGTCATAACTTACAGACACACTTGGATAATTAATCTGTATCGGAAGATCCCAACCTCTGGTCCCGAGCAGCATCAGATAGACTGCAGAATATAGCAGAGTAATTCCCCAGTATACAACGCTTGTATAAAGAAATGATGACACCAGCTTCGCTAGGATCAAACGATTCTTTCCAAAACGCATAGATAGCAAAAGAGAATCACATTTTGACTGATACTCCCCCGCAAAAACAGGCGCTATCCCAACGCAGACGATTACCATGATCAAGACGATCCATGACCCTGTCGTAAGTATTTGCTGCCATGCTTTGCTATAGCCAAATATATACTCATCAACAGACGCATCCTTTTCAACCCACCAATCTGCTTCTTCAGCTGTAATCGTACCGTTCTGATACAACGTTGTCAGCCTTTCCATAAGCCGCTCTGACCGCGCATCATAAAAGTGCACACCAACACTTTTCTGCAAAGTATCTCCCACACTTTCTTGTACGTTCTCCGGCTTAATATATATTCCACCTATGATCCGGAATAGTTCTTGTCTCGGGAGATACCATGTCCGGTACATCTCTTCTGATAAATAGCACAAGTCCGGATCGTCCGATCTAGTTTGAGGATCTTCGGTATAAGATATATATTCTTCAAGCAATTTGTTAACCGTTTCCTGATCAAGCGTTATTCTTTCCTGTGTATCCTGCAATACTTCGGCTGCCTGCATCCCTGAAACTTGATTGCCGTTCATATCTACTGCTGTCATCTGTACGATACTGGACCAGACACAAAATACCAGAAAAATACCGCATCCAATCACTGCAAGCTGTGTAAGTCTGCTTTGCCATATCCTCTTCCACTCATACCACAACATCCTGCTCATTTCTTTATCTCCCCTTTCTTTTCAAACGATACTTTCCTCTGACAATCTCATCCTCATCCACAAAACAATATAGATATAAATCCTCTAAAGAAGGATGACATACTTCTGCATTGTCACTTGGCCGGGAAGGGCATATCACACGTGCCTCGACAGTATTTCCAATATTATGAGAACTGACTACATTATATGTGCTTTCGAAATATCCCCATTCCGAAACAGGTATCCTGCATATCCAGACCATCCCCTCTATTTCTGCAATAAGCTCTTCTGTCGTTCCCTGCAGAATAAATCTTCCTTTTTTCATTACAAGTACCTGATCTGATATAAATTCAATATCAGAAACTATATGTGTAGATATAATAATGATCTTATCTCTAGACATCTCGGAAATCACATTTCTAAAATATGCTCGTTCTTTGGGATCAAGCCCTGCTGTCGGCTCGTCCATGATAAGGATCTTAGGATCATTTAGAAGAGCCTGTGCGATGCCAAGCCTTCTTTTCATTCCTCCTGAAAAAGTCCTAATCTTCCTGTTCATATCCGATTTAAGATTGACCAGTTCAAGAAGCTCTTCTGACCTTCTCTTTGCATATCCCGGCATCAATCCTTTTATTGAAGCTATATAAAGCATAAAATCCTTTGCCGTAAAACCAGGCGTATACCCGAATTCCTGGGGGAGATATCCAAGCAGATCGCGAAAGTCTTCTCCCATTTTTATATTGTTCACTCCATCAACTTTTACCTCTCCAGCTGTCGGCGAAAGAATTCCGCAGACCATCTGCATAAGTGTGGTTTTTCCTGCACCATTTGCTCCTAAAAATCCATAGACTCCTTCTTTCAAAACCGTATTGACATTATCTACCGCAATTTTATTTTTAAACTGCTTAGACAGATGTTCCAAAGTTAATCTCATTTTGGTTACCTCCTATTTTCTTTATTAGATCTCTTATCTGCCATAAAAACCCTGCGACAGCAATGATTCCGATCCAAAACCAGATATGCCATGTTCTTACTGTAAAAATTCCCCATCCTGTCACCTCGAAGCAGAACAGTATTCCGCCAAGCAAGCACCCCCACACTGCACAGTACAATAAGTTGCTTTCTTCTCTGCATTTATTTAAAATAACCATACACCCAGTACACATAACCTGATACGGAACAATACTGTATAAAAAAGCCTGCCAGATTTCACCGAAACAAACCGCTCCTCCCCACACGGTCAGAAGTAGAATCCCCAGCAAATCCGCAAAACCAAATACGATTATTCTGGAAAAAAAGATTCTAGATAGCGAATTTTTACAAGTCATCTGTAGTTCCGTCATTCCCGGGCAGCAGATTTTGGATAATTCATTCACATTTACAAGACACAATACGGGAGTTGAGACTGCAAGAATCCGCCATGCAGTATGTTCTGCTTGAAGACGCTCAAAATACATCCCTGCCAAAGCAAGGCAGATTATAAGCAATTTTAAAACCCAGGTACGTTTTTGAATAAACCTTAACTGATCTATAAAAAACATTTTTGAGGACATCCTTAATTTTTCAAAATGGATTCCCTTCTTTTTCGCTTCAATGATTAAACCTATAAAACGCTCCTGATCATAAGGTGGTATTGTGTATCTTTCTAAGTATTTTTTTATTTTTTTCTTATACATCATCTTCCTCCAGACTGAGTTTCAGCTTCTTTTCCGCGCTTTTCATCTTATATCTCACTGTTGATACCGGCATATCTAGAATAATGGAAATATCTTTTATCCTAAGCTCCTGATAATATCGAAGAATGAGCAATTCCCTGTCTAATTCATCCATACTTGCCAACTTATCTGCAATGTAGAGACGTTCTACAATCTTCTCTGTCTCTTTCGGTTCTGTATAATTTTTGCCGTCATAATCCGGCATCGTTGCTTTTCGTTTCCCGAAATTAATGATCATATTGCGAGCAATCACATACAAATAGTTTCGAATTTTACCAAATTCTCTGTACTGCTCAATATGGGAAATGAAGTTCAGAAAAACTTCCTGTGTGATGTCCTCAGCATATTCTTTCTGACTTAGATGTCGGCAGCAGTACTTATATATCTCTTCATAGTGCTGACCTATAACTGTCTCTATATATTTTTCCTCGTTCCTTGACGCCTCTCTAAGCTCTTTATCCTTAAACACAGATCTATTCTCTCCACCGGAAGTTATTATTCTATCGCAAATTCTCTATAATATATAACATTCGACGCTTCAAAAAAAACAAACTTTTTCAATTTATTTTGTACTCATCACATATAAAAAACAGGCTGGGAGTAATATTCTCTCAACCTGCAGTACTATCGGAAACAGCCACGTAAACAAGATTGTTCCTTTCATTTGATTTTAAGCTGCGTGTACAGCCCTATTCTTCACTATATTCAAGTATATCGCCAGGCTGACAGTGAAGCTCCCGGCAAATCGCATCCAGTGTGGAAAAGCGGATTGCCTTCACCTTTCCTGTCTTTAAATTCGAAAGATTCACATTCGATATCTCCACCTTTTCAGCAAGTTCTTTCAGTGACATTTTTCGATCCGCCATCACCCTGTCCAGACGTAATATAATTGCCATCTCGCTCACCTCACAACGTCTCATCGGATTCTCTTTGAAGCGTCACTCCGTACTCAAAAATATAAGACAGGCTGATGATCAGCAATCCGAGTCCCACTGCTGCCGGATTCACTACAGTCACATTGCCGCCTCCGACTCCGACCAGTAGATACAGTACCGGGAAGAGCAGACATTTCACATGGGCATAAACGATAACTAAAATACCAATCCAGAAGATCATCCTGACATTTTTTTCGCAAAACGGCGACTCTGAACGATCAATATTACGAAAGATCACTCTCAGGCACCAGAAAATCCCAATTGCCACAATAACCAATACAATCCTTTCAGCAAATCCAATAAGGAATACTGTCTTTGGAACCGCTTGGGCCGCCTCTGATAGTATCCCGTTTTCAAAATACACTTTTAACGGTTCGTATCCGAAGAGAACAGCTTCCAGACTTCCCGTCAAGGTTCCCGTACCGGTCATGCCCGATGGTGTCTGTGTCAAAGTTAAAGAAAAGTTAGTTCCCGGGCAGAACAACGCCAGCCACACCTCGCACCCCAAAAGCAGTACAAGATATATAATACTCAGCCAGAACAAAGCCCTGCATGCCATGCCGATCTCTCCACATCTCTCTCTCATTACATTCCTGTCTTTCATTGTTCCACCTCCGCTGTAGTAAATTTGTTCCCGTCGATATTGCCTCTTGCATCTCGACACCTCATTTCTACAGAAATGGTAGCATGGTAAATATCTTTTGTCAATAATATATTAACGTTTATCGTTAATTTTTATTCATTTATCATTAATATTCTCTTATATTGAGGTTGAGATAGAGGAGAGAGGTGATAAATAGCAAGCCGAGAGGTATAGAGGTTGCGAGAAGACAACACCGCCTTCCAAGTGACAGTACCCGGATGCCTGTATTATGTAGCGTATGAAACATATCACGATAATCCATGATGCATCAAACCGGGAAACGAGTTCTGACAGTTTATCTTAAGAATGCTGAATGCAGATATCATATCCTTGTATCGCATCACAGAATCGCGGTGAGCAGCCCTACTGCAAAACAAGCCGGCAGTCCCAACAACATACCGATACAGGACTGCTTGATATGGAACCGGTAATCCTTATACTCCTTCATCTCTTCCGTGCCCAGGATCCGGACCTTACGGGAATGGCAGAACCAGATGCAGTCAAGGATCAGCGCATCATACCAGTCAATGATTAGCCAGATTAGATAAGATTCAATAAATCCCTGCTCAAATGTGTCTGCGCCATTGAAATGTATCAGAACCATAGCGAATATTAGCACAAAAGCAATCGCTGCAATTCCTTTCCGGATGAGATCCGCTCTAGTAAACCTCTGTTTTCTCTCAGTGGTCAGTCCCAGCTCAATACACTTTTTCCGGATAGCAGGAGGATAATCCCCTATTGAGGTCAAAGGATCTTTCACCGTAAAAGTCACTATGATAATTGTAAATAATACAATCCCGATCAGACTTTCTATAAGAATTATCATTCCTCTTCACCTCTTTTACCTTTGATCATATTCGGTGGGCTCTGCTCTTCAAAATCAATCCGGACAATCTGCAGGTGCATCGGTCCGTCCGCGATCCTCGCCAGCAAACGATATTCAGGATTTACTCTGAAGCCGGACAATTTCTGATATCCTTGCATGTATCCTCTGCTGGATACAGACATCTGTTCTGACCAAGGCTCCAGTTCCTCCTTTGCATTCCGCACGGAAAAATATGCTCCTACATTTTTGATCCCGGCCTGCTTTACCCAGGTCCTCAGCATCAGTTTCACTGCCGCGGGTCCGGCACCATCGAACACCAGTCGTCCACCTGGGAACCGTTTTGTAAGTGCTGTAAAAAGATGCTTTACTTCTACCGTAGTAAAATAGTAGAATACTCCGGCCGCAAAGAGTATCGTACCATCTGCCGGATCAGCATCGATGGCTTCTGTCCATGCAAAATCGTTCAGATCAAATGCCAGATTCTTCTCTCGCTCTCCGGCTGGAATGAGACGCTCCCTCATAAGGATGACATCGGGAAGGTCGATATTGTAAAACCGGCAACGCCCATTATCGCAGACACGCCCCATATCATCCAGCCCACATCCCAAATTGATGACTGCTGCGTCGGGGTGCCTGCGCAGATAATTGCGTATTTCCCATGCTATATCATTTTGGCGCATGGCGACCTCAAGCGCTCCGAACACATACATCCGGCTTCTGGAATGCCTCTCCAGTTCCGTAAAATCATAATCTATTTTTCCCATGATTTCCGCTGCAGACCTATCCTGATATAACTGCGGAAAAATCTCGGAACACAGCCTCCTCCCATACAAGGGAATGATAAGTGTCTCCTGAACAGAGTCCTTTTCAATTTTGATCTTTTCCATTGCTTTCTCCTTCAAGGCAGCCTAAAACCAGAGTGTTTTCGTTAGTTACTACTAACCCAAGTATAACATATTTTCATTACCTGATGGTATTTCTTTTTCTGCAAAATCATGTCCATCGGAAAGTTCAGAGATAAACTCATGGCGGCAAGCCTACTTCGCCATTTCCGCGACCTGCTCATGGAAAACAACGGAACTACCAAAACTGTGATCCTTGCATTTTTCATCAAGCGCTGTTATACTCCTTGTAGTTAGTCTCATCTAATTCAGTGAGTTATCATTGTCATAGATTGTATCAGATGAAACCGGAACGGATAAAATGCAACAACCGTTATCTAAGGAGGTGTGCCTAATGAAACGCACGGAAAATCAGGAACCTGATTACGGGAACTGGGTTCCCGCTGCAATGATGAAGATACTAGCAGCTCTGACTGTAGTTCTTCTGACCGCAGAACTGCTCTTTCTCTTTTTTCTTGAAAATGTCATTCTGAGCGTGATCGGAGGGATTTTCCTCATAGCCACGGTCCTCTTCACCATTTATATGTGGCGATGCCGGGTTATCTTTGATTTCAGCAGGGGTGGGCTCATGGGCGAGATCCATCAGTATCTTATAGATCATCTGGACTGGAACGGAAAGGGGACTCTACTCGATATCGGCTGCGGCGCAGGAGCTCTGACGATTCGCTGCGCCTGCCGTTTTCCGGACGCGAAGATCACAGGAATGGATTACTGGAATGCGGAGTGGAGTTACGCAAAGGAGCAATGTGAGAGGAACGCCCGTCTGGAGCATGTCGCAGACAGACTCACATTCTGCAAAGGCGACGCTGCCGCTCTCGAATTTCCGGACGGGTCTTTCGACGCTGCTGTCAGTAATTTTGTCTTCCATGAAGTACGCACCCAGCCGGATAAACGACAAGTTGTCCGTGAGGCACTGCGGGTCGTAAAACAGGGAGGTTCCTTTGCCTTCCAGGACTTATTTTCGCAGGAAAAGCTTTACGGGGATATGACTGAATTCATCGAAGAGCTGCGGCAGGAAGGAATCGGCGAAATCCACTATATCCCCTTTGTCGAAAAGCAAGGATTCATCCCCGGGTTTGTGCAGGCTCCGTGGATGCTGCATGGGATTGGACTGATCTACGGGAAAAAAATTCCCTGCAGTCAGTACATTCTCTGAAAAAGCCCAGAAGCCGTCTCCGCTCTTCTCTGCTCTTCAGTGAATAGCTTTCCTTTACCTCTCCAGCTTCCATATGCAGGACATGATCGCAGCATCGGAGGATAAATTCCGGGTCATGGGTCACCACAATTACAGTCTTACCGCTCTCCGTGATCCGGTTTACCACGTCCGCCATCTGTCTCATATGGAACAGATCAAGTCCGCTGGTAGGCTCATCGAACAGGATGACCGGACGTTCTGATGCGATGGCGGAAGCTACGGCTACGCGCTGTTTCTGTCCGCCGGAGAGCCCCAGCGGATGACAGTCCTTAAGTGGCAGCAGATCTGTCTTTTTTAAGATTTCTTCTGCTTTCCCCATATCTTCTTTCTCCATACTCAAAAGAATTTCATCCATCACGCTCTCCGTAAAAAGCTGGTGATTGACATCCTGCATCACCATATAGCAGAGTTTCAGCCGCATTCTCCGGGAGTATTCCTTTCCCTCATGATCCACGCTCCCGCGGCAGCGCCGTTCCAGCCCGCACAGGCACCGTGAAAGGGTAGACTTCCCCGCCCCGTTCTGCCCGATCACTGCCGTCGCGCTGCCGGATGGGAAAGAAGCCCTCTCTATGTTCAATACAACTGGATGATGTTTATATGCAAAGGTAAAATCTTTGAGCTGCCATACGGATCCGCCCGTCCGTATCCGACGTTCTCCGGCAGCCATAAGACTATTCAGATCCAAAGGTCGCAGCCCCATGCAGGCACGCTCTTCCTCCGGTATACTTCGGAATTCTTCAGCAGTATAGTCCCCCTGTATCTCTCCGTCTTTCAGGTAGAGGACCCGGTCGATCAGTTCTCTGAGGTAATACAGTCGATGTTCGGATATTACGATCGTTTTTCCCTGTGCTTTCAAAATGGCAAGAAGCTTCCTGAGATCCTCGATCGCGAAGGCGTCAAGATTCGACGATGGCTCATCCAGGACGAAAAGATCCGGTTCCATGGCAGACGCCGATCCACATGCAATCTTCTGTTTCTCTCCTCCGGAAAGCGAGA